>ENA-OYWV01000064-OYWV01000064.1-human-gut-metagenome-genome-assembly--contig:-NODE-64-length-40787-cov-8.752234_pt1 | contig 40787 bp, 40 predicted proteins | sample MGYA00244812_ERZ653400 | MGnify/ENA primary metagenome ERZ653400 (study PRJEB26926, sample SAMN06165097) | human gut metagenome | biome: ENVO:00009003; feature: ENVO:2100002; material: ENVO:00002003... | reverse complement strand
AATTGGAAGAAGTGTATTTATATTCGTCCTTACAACGACAGTTAACGTGACATTTTAGAGAAGAGGTCACATTGTAGTTATACTTAGAACAGATATATCTGCTATCAATATTGGAAGGCGTATGCATTCCGTAGTTTTTCTCGCAGTTGCCGTCAATATCCCCGCCGCCGATGTCGTCAGAACCACGTGAACCCTGACCACCTTGCCAGTCTGGGAGCCACCAGGTTGCGGCAAGCGAGAAGGTGTCGTGAGACCCGGAGAGGGGTTCCGGCATTAACGACAGTGGTGTGTGTGTTGTGTGGTCTGTCAGGGGCGGCGCGGCATAAAGAGAACTGGTATTGAATAAGAGCATCAATAACAGAGAATAACAAACAAATTTGAAATACTTCATGTCACACCGTCCTTTGTTAAATAATTAATACCGGAACCCACAGGTTCAGTTCTTATTATAACAAAGAAATTAAAGAGAGTAAACACTTAATTGCACGGTATGGACTAAATAATATAAAAAAGCCGCCGTTTTTACGGCGGCTTGAGGATAGTCAGCAACAAACTATTTGGTCAAAGCGACGGTGTCTTTGGCGATAACCAGTTCTTCGTTGGTGGGGATTACAAAGGCGCGAACCTTTGAACCGGGCTGAGTGATTTCGGCAAAATCGCCATGAGTGGCGTTATTGACTTCGTTATTGATTTCGATGCCGAGGTAGCTCAATTTTTCCAAAATCAGTTTACGAACCAAACCGGAGTTTTCACCAACGCCGGCGGTAAAGACGAGGGCGTCAACCCCGCCCATGGCGGCAATGTATGCGCCGATAAATTTGACAATGCTGTAGATGTAGCATTTCATTCCGTCTACGACTGCAGGTTCGCCTCTGAGATAAGCGGCTTCGAAATCGCGGGAATCGCTGTAGCCGCCAAGACCATATTTGCCGCTTTTCTTATTAAGCATTTCGTTTACCTGGTCGATGCTGAGGTTTTGCGTTTTCATAATGTATAGCGGAACGTAAGGGTCGATGTCGCCGCAACGGGTATCCATTACGATACCGGCCAAGGGCGTCAGGCCCATGGAAGTATCGACGCAGATGCCGTCTTTGACTGCGGTAATGGATGCGCCGCTGCCGATGTGGCAAGTAATGATTTTGCTGTTTTTGCCGATAATTTCGGCAGCTTGTTCGGCAACAAATTTGTGCGACGTTCCATGAGCGCCGTAACGACGGATTTTGTATTTGGTACGCTGTTCTTCCGGCAAGGCGTAAGTATAAGCTTCAACCGGCATGGTCTGATGAAATGCGGTATCAAAAGCAACAACCTGCGGTACGTTGGGAAGCTCTTTTTTTACGGCGCGGATAACCAAAGCGGCAGGACCGTTATGGAGCGGGGCCAAAGTTGCCAATTCTTCAATCTGGCTGATAACTTCGTCATTTACCAAGGCTGACGACTTGAATATGGAGCCGCCTTGAACAATACGATGTCCGATAGCATGAATTTCGTTCAAATTGCCGATAACGCCGTCAAGAAGCAGTTTTAGAACTTCGTTCAGAGCGGTGTTATGATCCGGCAGGTTAACAGAAACCTCTTTCTTTTTTCCGTCGGCGTATTTGATGCTGACGAAAGAAGCGTCGCGGCCGATGCGTTCGGCATTGCCTTTGGCGACGACTTTATAATCGCTGCCGTCGACGTTAAACAATTGGTATTTGAGAGTGGAAGAACCGGAGTTCAGTACTAAAATTTTGGTCATTCTGCATAGTTCCTTAGTTGTGGTTATTTGACAGCCTGAAGGGCGGTGATGGCTATGACGCCGACAATGTCTTCTGCGAAAGCGCCGCGAGAAAGGTCATTGACGGGAGCATTCAATCCTTGGAGCATAGGACCGTAAGCTTCACAGCCGCCGAGGCGCTGCAACAGTTTATAGCCGATGTTTCCGGCTTCAAGGTTCGGGAAAATCAAGACGTTGGCATTGCCGGCCACGTGACTGGCCGGTGCTTTTTTCCGGGCAACGACCATATCCAAAGCCGCGTCAGCCTGGAGCTCGCCGTCAAGCTCAATTTTCATATTTTTGAATTCATCGCTTTGCAATGCTTCTTTAGCAAGCTTGGTTGCTTCTACGACTTTGTCCACCTGTTCGCCTTTGCCGGAACCGTAGGTTGAGAAAGACAGCATGGCGACTTTGGGCTCAATTCCGAATTTTTCGGCAGAAAGCGATGTTTCCAGAGCAATGTCCGCCAGCTCTTTGGCCGAAGGGTTGATTGTGATGGCGCAGTCGGAGAAGACATAAGGTTTGTCGTTGGAGACCATTACCAAAAAGGAGGAAACGGCACGGTCTTTATGGGCCGATTTGATTATTTGCAGTGCGGGACGGACGGTGTCGGCCGTGGAGTGATTGGCGCCGGAGACCATACCGTCGGCATGGCCGGACTTAATCATCAGCGTTCCGAAGTAGTTGGGTATCAATGCCGTTTTTTTGGCTTCTTCTTCGGTCATTCCCTTAGATTTGCGGAGCTCAAACAATAAAGACGCGTATTCTTCCAGACGAGGGGATGTTGCAGGGTTGATTAATTCAATTCCGGTCAGGTCCCAGCCGTTTTTTGCAAAGTCGGCTTTAATCTGGGCTTCGTCGCCGAGAATTATGATTTTGCAGATTTTGTCTTTGTTTATGATGTGGGCTGCTTTGAGAACGCGGAGGTCTTCGCCTTCGGGAAGGACTATGGTTTTGTAATGTTGTTTGGCGCGCGCCAGGACATCTTTGATAAAAGTGCTTTCTAACATGATTTAATCCTTTTAAGTTTTTGAATTTTACTCTTTATTACTCCCCCGGGCGGCAAAAGTCTATTAAAAAGTATTAATTGTGTAATAAAAACTTTTGATTATTTTAGTAAAGTGTAATAGCATGGCGGCAAAGACAATTTGCGACTGAACAATTTTCCCGAGGAGGTAAAGATGGAAAGAACCCTGTCGATTATTAAACCGGATGCCGTAACCCGCAACATTACGGGCAAGGTCAATGCAATGATTGAAGAAGCCGGCCTGCGGATTATCGCTCAGAAAAGAATCCATCTGACTCCGGTTCAGGCGGAAGAATTTTATGCCGAGCACAAAGACAAGACATTTTTTACCAGTCTGGTTGACTTTATGACGTCCGCTCCGGTTGTCGTTCAGGTGCTGGAGGCGGAAGACGCGGTTTCCCGCTATCGCAAAATTATGGGGGCGACTAATCCGGCAGTGGCGGAAGAGGGGACAATTCGCAAAACGTTTGCCTTGTCTATTGACAAGAATACCGTTCATGGTTCGGATTCTGCCGAGAGTGCTAAACGCGAAGTCGGCTTTTTCTTCAGCGAAATAGAGATTTTTGAATAGGGATGGCAATGTTTCTGAGGACGGCATATTGGGCGGCAGCTCTGCTTTTGTGTCTGTCGGCGTTTCCTGCACAGGCAGCAGACGAACGTTTTGCGGTTGAGATTAACGTTGACGTAACGGACAGCAATGCGTCTTTGGCTCGCGAACGGGCCATGAGCGAGGCAAACAGAGCCGCAATCGTGGAGGTGGCAAAACGGATTACGACCAGCGAAGGGGCCGCAAGACTTGCCGCGATGACGGATGATCAGCTTATCAATTTTATCAAAGAAGTTTTGGTTATCAGCGAAAAAACTTCCAATGTTCGTTATATTGCCAATTTGCGGGTGGTTTTGAATGAGGGAATGCTGCGTCAGTATATGCAGGAACGTGATATTCCGCTGTTGATTCAGAGTAATACGCGGGTGTTGATTATTCCTATTTTCAGGGAGAGTTCCAGCGATGCGCCGATGTTGTGGGAAAGCAGCAACTTGTGGCGTCAGGCATGGGACAGCGCCCGGGGCGGCATGGTTGTCACCCTGATACCTTTGCCGACCAGCGGCACCAATTATTCGATTATCGACGCCAACAAGGCGCAGGCTCTCGACGGACCCGCTTTGGACAAGCTGATGCGGGTTAACGGCGCCGACGAGGTTTATGTGTTGGATGCGGTTTATACGGAAGACGGTTTGGAAGTTCAGGCTACGTCTTACAGCGGCAACACCACAACCATAAAGGTTATCGGTACGCCGGGCAGTATGGAATTGTTCAACGCTGCCGTCGACGAGACCGAAAAGTATCTCGACAGCCAGGTGCGCCAGCAGAATCTTAAGGAAGGTGCCCAAGAATCGTCCGCCGTCATTATGTATAACTTTTCATCATTGCGCGAATGGGTGGCCGCAGAAAGTATGCTGCGTTCAATACCTTATGTCAAAGACATTGAGATGCAGGCGATGGGAACAAACAAAGCGCAATTCCGTCTGCTGTTTGTCGGGTCGCATGAAAAGCTGCTGTATGCCCTGAGGGACAAGTCTTATAACTTGGTTGAGGGCGACAAATTTTTTATTCTTGAAAAAGTTTAGGAGCTGGATTGATGATGCACGGCAAAAAAATAACGCATAACTGGATGATATGGCTGACGATTTTCGTGTTGTTCTGCATTGCGGTATATGTGCTGCGTTCGGTTTTGCTGCCGTTTGTCGCCGGAATTGTCATCGGGTATCTGCTTGACCCCTGGGCTTCTAAATTCGAAAAATGGGGCATGAGCCGTACCTGTGCGACGGTGTTGGTAATGTTTTTGGTTGTGATTATCGCGGTGCCTGCCGTTTTGATGCTGTTTGGCATTATTGACGAGCAGCTGGGACAGTTTATTCGTGCGGTGCCGAACTATCTGGCGTCGTTCGCCAGAAAAATCGAACCGGTTATAAACGAGCTCCAGCAACGGATACCGAGTTTGGAACCGGAACGAATTCGCGACTATATTCGCAGCAATATGGCAAACAGTCTGAAGTTGGTGGGGAATGTTATGCGCAGCGTCATTACCAACGGATTTGCCCTGATTAACATTTTGTCGCTGGTGTTGATTACGCCAATCGTAGCTTTTTATATGCTGCGCGACTGGGACACTTTTGTCGCCAAGGTTGACAGCCTGCTGCCGAAGCAGTCAAAAAAGTCAATTGAAAAGCAAGCCCGGGAAATAGACCGTATTTTGGCATCGTTCATTCGCGGACAGTTGTCGGTTTGCGTTTTGCTGGGAACTTTTTATGCCGTCGGCCTTTATATCGTCGGGCTGGATTTAGGCGTTTTAGTCGGTTTTCTGGCGGGAATCATTTCGTTTATTCCGTATGTGGGTACAATTTTCGGTTTTGTCGTCAGTATGGCAATTGCGTTTGCCCAATTTGACAATATGATGCAGATTTTGCAAGTGGCCGGCGTATTTTTGGTGGGACAGTTTATTGAGGGAAATTTCCTGACTCCGAAACTGGTCGGAGATTCCGTGGGACTTCATCCGGTCTGGGTGATGTTTGCCCTGCTTGCCGGCGGCGTTTTGCTGGGGTTCCTCGGTTTGATGATAGCCGTGCCGGTAGCCGCGATTATCGGCGTGATTATGCGGCATGCGATCGAAAACTACAAGCAGAGTTCCCTGTACCGGGATTAGCCCCGTTTTCAGTTAAAGGAAAAACCGCCTTTTAAGGCGGTTTTTTCGGTTGTAAAAATTTCAGGCGGAATTTTGAAAAAGTTATGTAATTTGCGTTGTCTTTAAGACTTATTTTAGATTTGCGGCTTTATAGTAAAAACAAGTTTAAATTTTCTTTTCGGGATGTGAAAAATGCTGCAGTATCTTTTTAATCTCTGTTCGGCGCCGGAATATCTTAATACCGTTTATGTCCGGGCTTTTATGGCTTTTTTTATCGCATTAATCGTTTCTTTGGCTTTTGGCGGAAGGTTGATTGACTTTTTACGGCATCATCAGGCAAAAGGGCAGCCCATTCGCGAAGACGGCCCGCAGTCGCATCTGCTGACCAAAAAAGGAACGCCGACCATGGGCGGTTTGCTGATTTTGGGAAGTTCCGTTTTGGGAATGTTGATGTGTGCTGACTTAAGCAATCATTGGGTGTGGACGGCAATTGTGGTGCTGCTGGTATACGGCTTTGTCGGTTTTGCCGATGACTACGTTAAGGTAACCAAACAAACGGCTAATGCAATGAGTGCCAAAATGAAGTTGTTTTTACAGTTTACGACGGCAATAGCCGCCGTTGCGGTGATTACGTATCAAACGCCGGAAAACAGCCGTTATGTTCTTACCATTCCGTATTTTAAACAACTGGCGCTCAATTTGTGCTGGTTCTATATTCCGTTTGCAATGGTTGTTATTGTCGGCGCCTCCAACGCGGTTAATTTAAGCGATGGTCTTGACGGTTTGGCTTCAGGGCTTTTGATTGCCGCTTTTGTCTTTTTTATGATTGTCGCTTATATTTGCGGCTCCGGAATAGTGCAGAATTTTTACATTACGGCTATTCCCCAGGCTGCCGAAATAGCGGTTGTCTGCGCTGCGGTTATCGGTGCTTGTCTGGGCTTTTTGTGGTTTAACGCCGCTCCGGCTCAGGTGTTTATGGGAGACACCGGATCTTTGGCATTGGGCGCTTTGCTGGGAACGGTAGCGGTTATGGTGAAACAGGAAATTCTGCTGGCAGTTGTCGGCGGTATTTTTGTCGTTGAGGCATTGTCGGTTATGATTCAGGTGGGATATTACCGTTACAGCGGCGGCAAAAGATTTTTCAGAATGGCACCGATACATCATCATTTTGAACAGCTGGGATGGCCGGAAACCAGAGTGGTTATTCGCTTTTGGATTGTTGCGGCGGTTCTGCTGGTTATCGGTTTAACGGCGTTGCAGGTGAAGTAGGGAGAAGACGGTGATTAATTTTTCGCGAAACAGCAGGAGTATTATTGCCAACTGGTGGTGGACCGTTGACAAGATGCTGTTGACCTTGATTACCTTAATCATCGTTATCGGAATATTTTTAAACTTTTCGGCAAGTCCTTCTGTTGCCAACCGTATCGGCGTGGGGAGTTTTCATTTTATCAAGCGGCAGCTGCTTTTTCTGCCGCTGGCATACGGTCTGATGCTTTTTCTGTCGATGCAGGGGCTTAAGGCCGTACGGCGAACGGCAATAATCGGTTATCTGATTACCATAGCGTTAATGATTATGACCTTGTTCTGGGGGGAAGAAACCAAGGGGGCTTCGCGCTGGATCAGGATTTTCGGCTTTTCGCTGCAACCGTCGGAGTTTATCAAGCCGACCTTTGCGGTAGTGGCGGCATGGTTGTTTGAGGGGCAGAAAAAATACCGGGATTTTCCCGGCGATTTGCTGTCTATCTGTTTATACGGCTTTACGCTGATTTTGCTGCTGTTGCAGCCGGACGTGGGGATGTCGATGGTAATGTCGGCAATCTGGCTGTTTCAATTTTTTCTTTCTGGCTTGTCATTGGTGCTGGTCACGGTGCTCGGGCTGCTCGGGGTGGGGCTGTTGGTAACGGCGTATTTTATGTTCCCGCACGTACAGGTTCGTTTTCAGCAATTTATGGCCTCCGAAAACAATCTCAGTTTTCAGGTCAAAAAATCGCTGGAAGCTTTTCAAAACGGTAATCTTTTCGGAATGGGGCCGGGAGAAGGCGTGGTTAAAATGCATATTCCCGATGCTCATACCGATTTCATTTTTGCGGTGGCTGCCGAGGAATACGGTATGCTGTTGTGTTTGGCTATCGTCGCATTATATGCTTGTGTTGTGGTGCGGGCGATGCTAATCTCTTGTAAAGACAATAACTTATTTATTATTTTGGCGGCAGCGGGGCTGTCAGCCAGTTTTGGCCTGCAGGGCATCATCAATATGGCTTCAACGATGCATTTGATGCCGACCAAGGGAATGACATTGCCGTTTATTTCTTACGGCGGCTCTTCCTTATTGGCGACGGCGTTGGGAATGGGAATGCTGCTGGCGATAACGCGTAAGAACGTGCATGCGGAGGATAAAGATGAAACGTACTAAGAACAAACAAAAGCCTTTGATTATTCTGACCGCAGGCGGTACCGGCGGCCATGTTTATCCGGCGGAAGCGCTGGCCGAAGAACTGGAAGCAAGGGGATACCGGCTGGCTTTGATTACGGATGCGCGCGGCAAGGACAACTATAAGGGAAAATTGGGAGAAATTTCGAATATAGCAGTTTGGTCGGGAGGAATTGTCGGCAAGTCAAAGCTATTTAAATTAAAGAGCCTGTTTAAGACTTGTATCGGCATTATGCAGGCAGGGTATGTCATGATTAAAGACAAGCCGGCCTGCGTGGTCGGGTTTGGCGGATATGCCTCGTTTCCGGCGTCAATGGCGGCTTTGCTGGCAGGCGTGGATTTGGTCTTGCATGAGCAGAACTCGGTAATGAGCCGAACTAATCGGTTTTTGAGCAAGTATGCCACGTTAATTGCGCAGAGTTTTAAGAAAACGAAGTTTGCTCCGGCGGGCGTCAAAAGCGTTTTGACGGGAATGCCGGTAAGGGCGAATATCGTAACCGTCGGGGAGGGAAGTTATCCCGAACTGGGGCAAAAAGACAAAATGCAGCTGTTGATTTTGGGCGGCAGTCAGGGAGCAAAGGTTTTTGGAGAGGTTGTTCCGGAAGCGGTAAAAAATCTGGACGAGAAAATCCGCAAACGGCTTAAAATATTCCAACAGTGCCGCAAGGGCGACGAAGATTTGATTGCCGGAGCTTATGCCGCTTGCGGGGCTGAGGTTGAAGTAAAGCATTTTTTTGACAATATGGCAGATTTATACAGTCAAACGCATTTGATTATTTCGCGGGCAGGGGCGTCTTCGGTTTCGGAAATTGCAGTCGCCGGGGTGCCGTCCATATTGGTGCCGCTGCCGATTGCCGCAGACGACCATCAGACGTCAAATGCGCAGGAAATAGCTGATGCCAAAGCCGGGCTGCTTATTAAACAAAATGAGTTTACGGCCGAAAAACTTAAAGCCGTTCTTGAAGATTTATTCTGTAATTATGATAAACTCAAGCAGATGTCGGACCGCGCAAAAAAGGCCGGTATCAAAGACGCCGCCAAACGGCTGGCAGATGCGATTGAAAAAAATATTCTTGCTAAACGTTAACTATATAAACAGGGGGTGGGCTATGTTCGGATTTAAGTCAAAGAAAAACGATTTGGTTGATTTGCTGCCGGAAGTTCGCGGCAGATACGTATGTAATGTTCCGTTGTCAAAGCACACCTGGTTTGCGGTCGGCGGTCCGGCAGAGGTTATGTACTATCCGGCGGACGATGAGGATTTAAGTTTTTTTATGAAGACCAAGCCGTATAATCTTCCGGTTGTGGTTATCGGCGGCGGTTCCAACCTGTTGGTGCGCGACGGGGGGATTCCGGGCGTGGTAATTAAACTGGACGGTAAATATTACAAGCGCCACAGTCTGGATAAAGACGGACTGCTCACCTGCGGCGCGGGAATGCGCAATGCCGATTTGAAAAAAATTATGCTGGAAAACGCTTTGGGCGGTTTGGAGTTTCTTTGTTCCATTCCGGGGCATCTCGGCGGTTCAATCAAAACGAATGCCGGATGTTTCGGAAAGGAGATTAAGGATGTGCTGGTTAAGGCGACGATTGTCGACGGAACCGGAAATATCCGTGAGGTTCCCGCCAAAGATTTGACGTTGTCATACCGCAGCAGCTTGTTTCCGGACGATTGGGTAATCACGTCGCTGACGCTGAGAACGGAACCCAAAGATCCTTCTGAGACGCTGAAGCTGATAAACGAGCAGAAAAACTACCGGATGAAGGCTCAGCCCCACAATGAGAAAACGGCGGGGTCGACATTTAAAAATCCTGAGGGGCTGAAAGCCTGGGAGCTCATTAAAAAGGCTGGTTGCGCCGATTTGCGGGTTAACGGAGCCAAAGTTTCCGAAAAGCACTGTAATTTTTTGATTAATACGGGAAATGCGACGGCGCATGATTTGGAGACGTTAGGCGAGACGATTGTGCAGCGTGTTAAAGACGACACTTCAATTACTCTGGAGTGGGAAATCAAAAGAATGGGTATTCATAAATAAATGGCTGACGAGGTTGAAAATATTTCACCGCAGCCGGTGGTCGCTCAGGCTGGGGAAAAGGTTTTGAGACTGGAACGGGAATGGCCTTACCGTCTGGCCGGCGGTTTGGTTATTTTCGGAACAATCGCTTTGTTGGCAGGGATTATTCTGACCCTGAAAAACGATTTGGTCAACAAACGGATTCAGGAAGTAAAAGAGGAGTTTTACGATTGGGCGGGAACACAGGGGCTGACGCTTGACGATGTAGTGGTAACCGGTCGCAAACGGACGACTTTGAACGAAATCAACAGGCTGGTCGATTTTAAGCGGGGAGACAATATGCTTAAAATCGATGTATACGACATTAAACGGAAGCTGGAAACCCTGCCTTGGGTCAAGACGGCCAATGTCCGCCGCAGCTTTTTTCCAAACGTAATCAATATTAATCTGGAAGAAAAAGAAGTTCGCGCCATTTGGCAGATTAACGAAAAGTTTTATCCTATTGACGGCGACGGCAAGGTGATTGACGCCAACTTCCGAACTCAGGAACCGATTTTGCTGATTGTCGGTGCCGGCGCTCCTGAAAATTTGAAGCGTTTGCTGGAGGCAATTAAGGATGACGGCGATACTTATCTGCAACGAATAAAAGTGGCCAATTTCATCTCACAACGGCGCTGGAATCTGATTTTGGATGACATCAAGGAGGGGATTACGGTCAAGCTCCCCGAGGAGGATATTGAAGAAGCCTGGAAAAAATTGTTAAAATTAAACGAGACCAAGGGGATTCTTAAACGTAAATTAACCATCATCGATTTAAGATTACCGCATAAAATAGTGGTGAAACTCCGCAAGACGCGCGGTGAGCCGCCGGTTAAGCTTAATAATAAAACCGAACGCAAAACTTAACTCAAGGCAAGGAAGTAAAACTGTGACGCATTCTTTTAACCGACTGACAACCATAGCCGCCTTAGACATCGGATCGTCTAAGGTATGTTGTGTCATTGCCAAAATCAGCCGCGATAAGAGGATTAACATTGTGGGATACGGGTATAATGCTTCCAAGGGGATTAAAAACGGCATTGTAACCGACATTAATCAGGCAACCTTGTCGGTTTGTAACGCGGTTGAAGCTGCCGAACAAATGGCCAATGAACGGATTGACCGTGTGATTGTCAACGTTTCGGGAGACAAAATCAAAAGCGTCATTAAAGATTCAACGATTACGCTTAACAAAAACCGCCCGGTTAACGAAAGCGATTTGACCAAGGTCATTGAAAAAGGCATTCACAAGATTAACGTTGAAGGCTGTGAGCTGATTCACTGTCTGCCGACGAATTATCGTCTGGATAACGGCGAAGAGGTTAAGGACCCGCGAAATATTTTTGGTGAGACGCTTTCGGTGAATATTTTGTTGGGTTTGGTGCCCGACATCTTGTTCCGCAACGTGTCGACGGTTATTGAAAACGCACATTTGGAAATCGCGGGGAAGGCTTTTTCATCATATGCGTCGGGGCTGGCCTGTCTGGTGGACGACGAGCGCGAGCTGGGGGCAACCGTTGTCGATATGGGCGGCGGCACGACTTCCATTGCCAGTTTCAAACACGGGTATCCGGTTTATTTCAGTTCTTTGCCGGTTGGCGGTAATAACGTGACCAATGACATCGCTTTCGGTCTGACGACTTCCTTTTCTCATGCGGAAAGGTTGAAAACGCTGCATGGCTGCGCTTTTCTGACGACACAGGACCGTGAGGAAACGATTAACGTTTATCCGGTCGGCGAGGAAGACGACAGCTGTATCAAACAAATTCCGCGGGCAGAGCTTATCAGCATTATTACTCCGCGAATCGAAGAAACTTTTGAGATGGTTAACCGCAAACTGGCTGAGGTCGGGTTGGCGGATGTTTCCAGCCACCGGGTAGTCTTGACCGGCGGAGCTTCGCAGTTGGCGGGGGTTCGGGAAGTAGCTTCCATGGTTTTGGACAAGCAGGTGCGTTTGGGACGGCCAAAGAATATTCTCAATCTGCCCGACAATTTGTATAATCCGTCATTTTCGACCTGTGTGGGGCTGTTGCTGTTTGCACTTAACTATACGGAAAAGAAGCCCAGCAAAATTGTCAATAAGCCCAGCCGCAACGGAGACTACGGCGCTTTTGGGAAAGTCGTTTCCTGGCTGAAATCTAATTTCTAGCTTATCCTTGACACATTAAACATCCTTTGTCCGTTCAACCGGCCGAAGAGGTATTTGCGCGTTTGGATGCACAGGTAAAAATTTATAAAAATTATGCAAAAAAATTTCTTTAGTAACTAAACCTTAATGTATTGTGATTTATGCTGAGCGTAAATAGAGAAATATGAGGATTTGGGAGTAAGAAATACCATGTCAATCAAATTAGCCGTACCAGAAAAAACAGTTATGCACCTTAAGCCGCGGATTTCCGTTATCGGCGTCGGCGGGGGCGGCGGCAATGCCGTTAACAATATGATTGCTCAGAATCTGGAAGGCGTTGATTTTATTGTTGCCAACACCGATGCTCAGGCTTTGGAAAACTCTACAGCCAGCCGGAAAATACAGCTGGGTTTGGAAACCACGCAGGGACTTGGCGCAGGTGCCCGTCCGGAAGTCGGAAAAGCTGCCGCGGAGGAGGCTCAGGCTGAGATTGAAAAGGAACTGGAAGGCGCCAATATGGTATTTATTACGGCCGGCATGGGCGGCGGTACCGGTTCCGGTGCGGCTCCAGTGGTGGCCAAAATTGCAAAATCCAAAGGCATTTTGACGGTCGGCGTGGTTACCAAGCCATTTCAGTTTGAAGGAAAAAAACGTTATGAAACTGCGGAAACGGCAGTTGAGAATTTCACGAAAGAAGTCGACAGTATCATCATTATTCCCAACCAGAATCTTTTTCGCATTGCCGACAAGAAAACAACTCTGGCTGATGCTTTTGTCATGGCGGACAATGTGTTATATGCCGGCGTCCGTTCGATTACCGATTTGATGATGATGCCGGGACTGATTAATCTGGATTTTGCCGACATCAAGTCAATTATGGAAGACAAAGGCAAGGCTATTATGGGAACGGGAGAGGCCGAAGGCGAAGATCGGGCGGTGAAAGCTGCCGAGCAGGCCCTTTCCAATCCGCTTTTGGACGATTGTTCCATGCATGGCGCAAAAGGCGTCCTGATTAACATTACCGGCGGTTCGGATATTACCCTGTTTGAAATTGACGAGGCGGCAAGCCGGATTAAGGAAGAAGTCGATGAAGATGCCAACATCATTTTCGGTTCAAGCTTTGACGAATCTCTGGCCGGAAAAATCAGGGTGTCTATCGTAGCCACCGGCATTGATGAGAAAAACGCCGTTAAGAGAACGGCTCCGACGCCGTCCAAACCGGCGCCGCGGTATGTTGAGGAAAGTTTTACGGAGGAAGTGATCGCTCCTTCGGCTCCAAATGAGGTGATCGAGACCAATTTGGAGAAATTTTCGGCTCTGAAGGGAAGTGTTGCTTCAGAAGTTGAAAATATTATTGATAATGCCACTGTAGTTTCCCTGCAGCAAGAACCTGAAGAGGAAGAAGTCAGCGTTGCGGTTTCGGTTGAGGCGGAACCTAAAGAGGTTTTCAATGATTTTGACAGTTTGGAAAAATCTAATGTAATCTCTGAGATGCCGAATGCTTCATCTTTGTTCAAGGCTATTATTAATAAACCTGACGACGTGAATGAAAACTCCCAGCTGGAGAACATTCTGTCTTCAAATGAAAACGTGTTTAAGGCTAAAAGTTCAATCCGCACGGTTGAAGAAGAGCCTGAATTATTTCCGAACCACAATCCTTCGGTAATTGTTCCCAAAAAACAGGAAGAAGTCGAAGAATTGATTGTCAGCGATGATGAGGAAGAAGAGTATACGCCGACTTTAATCGAGCGGGTAACCGGCTTCTCCATCGCTAAAAGAAACCGTAAGAAACAAAAAGAGATGGAACGTGTGCAAGAACCGATATCTCCTTCTTTTTCTGACGATGAATTTCGCCAGGAAGACCGATTGAATTTGGAAATCCCGTCCTTCCTGCGGCGGAAATAATGAAAGCCATTCAGCTTTCAGCGTCGTAATTATTAGGTTTAACCAAAAAAAGAGCTCCTCGTTGCAAGGAGCTTTTTTTATTGTATGTAATAACGCCGTTAGGCGAACAGTTCGCCCTGATGATTGTCGTTGAGGACGGCAACAGCCTCGCGGGCAAGAGCTATGGTTACCGCACGTTTGCGCGCCAATGAAATATTATCGATTTCGGCAACCAGGCGGCGGGCATAGGCGAAAGAGCGCTGCATGTTGTTGAGGATGTAAGAAATGAGCTCTGGCGAGGGCATAATCTGCCTGTCCATAAACAATTTGACCAGCAGAGCGGACAGCAGTTCATCATCGGGTTCCTTTATTTCCACGGCAGGAACGATGTTCATTCGCGAGCGCAAGTCAGGCAGGGAAAAATTTAAACGAGCGGGTGCGCGGTCAGAGGTAAAGAGGATGTTTCCGCCTTCATCACGATACAGGTTATAAAGGTGAAACAGGGCTTCCTGATTGACACTCTCATCAAGCTCTTCAATAACCAGGCAATTGTGTTGTGCAAAAAGAGGGCGGAAGTTTTGCATGGTAATGCTGCGGGCTTTAACAAAAGGTATCCGGTAGGGATAATTGGTGAGCAATGCAACCTTGTTGGCGAATACGTTGGCCAGATGCGTTTTGCCGCAGCCTTCAGGTCCGTATATGCATACGGCAAAGTAAGGCCAATCCGGCCACTTGTCAATCATGGCAACGGCTTCCCGATTGCAGGGGGCTATCAGGAAATCTTCTTTACCCAGACTGGGGCGGTGAGGAAAATCAAGCGCCAGTTGTGTTGTGTTATGTGCCGTTTTGCCGTTCATGCTTATCCTTTAACGTTTTTATTTAAGACATCAAAAACCTTTGCTGTCAAGTCGCCGAGGCTATAGGGTTTGGTGATGAAGTCAAAATCATCAAAATTGTCGAGTTCCTGCCGCACGATTTCTTCCGAATATCCGGAGGCCAGGATAACCTTGATTTCCGGAAGCTTGTCCTTAATGATTTTGGTCAGCTGGGCACCGGTCATACCGGGCATAACCATATCTGTTATCAGCATATTAAAATTGGGGTCTTTTTCCATATAGTCCAAGGCGTTTTCGGCCGAATTGCAACCGACGACCTCATAGCCTTTTTTCTTAAGTGCCCGAACACCGAAAGTTCTGACCGAATCTTCGTCTTCAACAAAAAGAATCCGAGTGTTTTCAGCTTCCTTAGACGTCGGTGTGTGACTGCGGTCAATGGCATTGGAAACATTAAGGCCCAATAAGATTTTTTGATTAATGGTTACCGGCGCCGCAATTTTTTCCTGAACGGTAATTATGGGAGTGCCGTCTTTGCCGGTAACCACTTCTTTGCTGTCCAGCGTTTCTCCTTCTTCGGCATCGCTTTCAAAGCGGGGCAGATGGATAGAGAAAGTAGTTCCGCGGCCGACTTCGCTGTCGACTTTTATAAAGCCTTCCGTCTGGCGGACGATACCGTAAACCATAGCCAGGCCGAGTCCGGTTCCGGAACCGACGACGTTTTGTTTGGTGGAGAAAAACGGGTCAAAAATACGATTCATATTTTCGGGCGGAATACCGCATCCGGTGTCGCTGACATCGATTATGACAAACTCGCCGGGTTTGATGGTATCGTCGCCAAATTGATAAGGCTCCGCCAAAACGTCCGTATGAGTGGAAATTGTTAAGGTGCCGTTGCCTTCCATGGCGTCTTTGGCGTTTACGGCCAGGTTGATGATAACTTGAGAAAACTGGACCGGATCCACGCGGATAAAGCCAAGGTCGCTGCCGTGACGGAATTTTAACGTGATTTGTTCGCCCAAAATCCGTTTGAGCATATGGCTGAGTTCGGCAAAGTTTTCGGTAATGTCTATCAGCTTCGGCTGCAGCGGCTGTTTGCGGGAGAAGGCCAAAAGCTGGCGGACCAGGCCGGCCGCCCGATTGGCGTTTTGTTTTATTTGTATCAAGTCGGCAAAAGAGGGGTCTCCGACGCCGTGTCTCTGGAGCAGCAAATCGGTAAAGCCGATCATGGCAGTCAGAAGATTGTTAAAGTCATGTGCGACCCCGCCGGCCAGTTGTCCGACCGCCTGCATCTTTTGAGCCTGAGCAAACTGAAGCTCAAGATTTTTTTGCTTGGTTGCGTCAATCAGGTATAAGACGAATCCTTCGGCAGAAGCAGCGCCGGCGGCGTGAAAACGCTGCATGGCACTGATATACAACGAGACGACGGCCTCTTTGGCGTGTGTGGTTAGATGAATTTCCAAATTGGAAGAGCGTTGTGGGTTTTGCCGCACGTGTTCAAAGGCTTTTTTGAGCGCGGCGGTTTCTTCTTCTTTAATGAAGCTGAAAACGGACTGGCGGGAAAGTTCTTCCTCTTTGCGATTAAACAGTTCATATGCTTTGGGGTTGCAATTTAAAATTTGACCGTCGGGACTGACGAAAATAATGCCCACGGGGGCATAGTTGAACAGCCAGCTGATTTTGTCATAAGCATGTTCCATATCGTCTTTGAGCTCGTCGGAGGTGGGCAGGCTGGTGATTACGACGCCGCGCATTTTTATATTTTGGTTTTCGCGGCAGCTTTGCTGGAAGACGAAAGCTTCGTTTACATTGTTGTCTGCGGTTGCAAAATGGAGACGTCCGTGCCAGAGGTCGCGACGGCCGGGCAGGGTTTCATTGGTTGCCAAAAAATCGCTTAACGCTCTGCCGCTGAGCTCCTCACAGGGAAGTCCGAGAAAGTCGGCAAAACTGCGGTTGGCGTATTCTATGGTTGAATCCTTGTCTACGGTATATAATCCCACCGGAAGGTCGTCGATGAAATCATGGAGGGACTTCCGCTCAACCTGAAAGACGTCTTCCATATTTTTGGCTGCGGTAATGTTTTTAAGACTCCAATAAAGGTAGGTTTCTTTTTTGATTTTTTTGATGGAGAAGGGACCTTCAAAGATGTCGGTTTTTTTCAGATAAATCGGGCGGACGGTGATTTCGAACCATTCGAGGTCATTGAAGATTTTATCCTGCTCCCGGTGCAATACCAATGACAATACGGTTTTTTCTTTGGTCAAGTTAAGGCAAGCCGTTTGCAAACGGTAGAAGTTGGCTTTGTTGGCGCTGCCTTCGGCGAGGTTTTGTTCTAAGAAGTTCAGAACCGGCAGTGTTTTGATAAGGTCTTTGGCGGGGTCGTTTTGGATAATGGCCTCTCCCAGAGCGTTTTCTATCCGTTTGGGTTGAAAGTCGTTATAGATGATTTCGTTGGCAAAGCCGCCGTAACTGATGGCCTCTTCTCCGGCATCAAGCGTTTTGATGGTTTGGAGCAGGCATAAGGAGGCAAGCACTGCGGTCAGGGCAATCAGATACAGGTGATACTCAGGGTAAAGGAACAGCAGGATAATCGCCGTGGTGAGGGTAACCAGCGAAAAGGCCAGCTTAATCAGGCGTGATTGCAGAAGCTTATCCGGTCTATTGTTGATTTTTGAGTTGCATAACATATCCGATTACCTCAGCGACGGCTTTAAAATGTTCCTGCGGAATAGTCTGGTCGAGTTCGGTTGATGCAAACAAAGCGCGCGCGAGCGGCGGGTTTTCAACAATCGGAACATCATGCTCTTCAGCCAGGGCCTTTATACGGAGGGCGACGTTGTCAATACCCTTGGCGGTGACTTTAGGAGCATCCATTTCTTCCATTTTATATTCCAAAGCAACGGCGTAATGCGTCGGGTTGACGATGACGACGTCGGCTTTGGGGACGTTTTCCATCATACGGTGGCGGGCGCGTTCCATACGTACCTGGCGGATGCGCGATTTTATCAGCGGATCACCTTCCATTTGTTTATATTCGTCTTTGACTTCCTGTTTGGTCATTCTCAACTTTTTCAAGTGGGAGTATTTCTGATAGGCATAGTCGGCGACGGCAATAATCAAAACGGCAATAACCACCGTGAATAGTAATAATACCACGATTTTATGAATAAATCTTAAAATTGCTATGGTTTCCATTGTAGGCAATAGGTTGACTTTGCCCAGGTAAGGCTTAACCACCAGTATGGCAACAAAAGTTATAATCGATATTTTGATGATGCCTTTTAAGCTTTCAACAATCTTTTTCATATTGATGAAATTGGGCAATGCGGCAAAAATGTTTAATTTGTTCCAATTCGGTTCAAGTTTTTTCGGCGCGTATATGAATCCAGTTTGGGCAATGCTGGCAAAAACACCGAGCACAATGAAAATCGTGAAAGGAATAGACATTATTTTAAGCAGCCCCAGTCCGCTCTGGCGAAGCAGTACTTCTATTTCCGCCTGGTCAACCGGCATTTGTCCGGCATTTTCAACAAAGCGGACCGACATCAGGTAAAACCACTTAAACATCAGCGGGATTAAGAGCCAGACGACAAAGAGCATTCCGAGGAGCATAATAAAACTTTTGGCTTCCTGCGAGATGGCCACTTCGCCTTCTTCTTTGGCTTTGCTTATTTTTCGTTCCGACGGTTCTTCCGTTTTGGAGGTGTCGTCATCATCTTCCGGTGCAACCATATTCCGCTCCTAGTGCAAAAACTGCCGTAAGCCGTTTTCGTAATATCTGGCAAACCAGACAATCATCATCGGCGTGGTCAGAAACAACAGGCCTAGTCCGAGATAAATTTGCAACGGCAATGACAGGAAGAAGATGTTTAGCTGAGGCATCAAACGGGAGACCAGTCCCATACCGACGTAAAATACGATTGTGAAGGCAATGAACGGCGAGCCAATTTTGAATCCCATAACGAAACTGTCATTGAGGGTTTGACTGACATCTTTGGCAAAGTCGCCCCACGGCAGCGTACTGCCGACCGGAAACAGATGATAGCTGTCGACAACGGCAGAGAGCATCAGATGATGCAAGTCGGTCAGAAAGATAACGGTAAGAGCGACAATGTTCAGGAAAGTTTCCAGTACAATCGTCTGGGTTTGAAATGTCGGGTCGAATATCTGGGCGTTGGAAAAGCCGACGGCCTGACCGGCCAGGTTTCCGGCCAGAGCCAGCGATGTATATAAAATCTGCATAATGACGCCCAGAAAGACGCCAATGGTAATTTCCGAAAGAATATAAGAAAACATGGTCAAAATATCGCCGGGCTGGGGAGGCAGATGCGGCGCAATGACCGGCATCATTACGATGCAGATTGCCAGAGCAACGGAAAGTTTAACCTGAGTATTGACATAAGAAGTCATAAAACCCGGCATCAAAGACAATGCCGAGCCGACACGCAGCAAAACCATCAGAAAGTGGTATAAATTCAGGTTAAGGAGTTCGGTCATCGCTTATCATCCGCCGCTGACGATTTTATCAAACAGGCCTTCGGTCAAAGTTTTCATTTGATTAAGCATAAAGGGAAACAGGAGGATGATGGTTACAAATACGCCGATAATCTTGGGGACGAAAGCCAGCGTCATTTCCTGAATTTGCGTCAAAGCCTGGAAAATACCGATGATTAAACCGATAAAAAGGGCAACCAGCAGAACCGGGGTAACGACTTTCAACAAAGTGAAAATTGCATCGCGGGATATGTCTAATACTTCAATTTCATTCATAAGCGTTACTCTAACGGAGTTTGTTTTTCAAAATACAGATGATTTTCCAAGCCGGTAAAAAAGACGCCGTCAAATCCGCTGTCGACAATGCTCTTAAAGTGTCTGGCGATGATACGCTGCCATTCGACGGCCCAGTATTTGGCAATGACGGAATCCTCATCGACAAAAGAGAGCCGGACGAGCCAGGAGGGATAACCGACCTGCCAGTCCTTTTGCCAGAAATAGTCCCGGCCGTTGGCTTCGCTGACATTCATCTGGGCAATCAACAAACGTTTGGTGCCGTTCTTTTTATACTGCAAGGAAGCGATTTCTTCCGGCGTATAAGTCTGATTTCTTTTGAACAGCGGCTGGATGATTACAATATCATAATTGGTGTTGCGAATAGCGTCGATGAACTCGTATTTGTTCTGATATTCGCTTTCGTCGGTCAAAATGAGCATATTTTTGGCATCGTTGACGGACATAACGTTTTTGGCCGTTTCATTGATGACGGGCAGATGCTTTATGTCACGGAAAGCATACTGAGGGTTGTCAAAACCGTAAATGACGCGTTTGTCCATGACAGATTGAACGATGGCCTTGTCAAAAGACAATTCGTCCGCGCACTGTTCGATGCTTAAAATCGGGAGTTTGTGCTTGAGCAGCAATGAACCCGGGCGGTGTTGCGGGGTGCAGTAAAGGTTGTTAAGCACAATGGCGTCAAGCGCGTTAAGGTAGCGGCGTCCGGGAGTGCCTACCGCCGGTTCGGCAGCGGGACTTTGCTCTTTCAATCTGGTCAAAAAAGACGGATCGCTGGCGTTAATACCCTGTCGGCGCGCTGCGTTGTATCCTTCAAGGTGATATTCCCACAAGCTTTTTGTCAGCAGTTCCTGTCCTTCATGCGCAATGATTTTAAAATCAGGTTTTTGCGATTTCGCATAATCAATTAACATCAGAAGGTTATCGCGCATTTTTTCCCGGTAATTGGTAATCGTCAGCGGCGGAACTTCGATGTCGAGCAGTTCTTCTTCTCTGGTATAGGGGTTAACGTTGGTATAACCGTACAAGCCGGCACCGGCTTTCGGGATGAAAGCCAGCGCGGCTAAAAACGTACTTAGGACGATATGTTTTCTAAGTAACAACATCGGCTTGGTGTTTTCCTGTCCTTTCGGGAATTTCAGCTATTGCCATGGCAACCCGCAACAATTCTTCCAGCATTTTCAGAGGTTCGCTGCCAAGGTCGGTTTTGCTGTATTTTTCAAGATAAACGCGCAGCGTCGCTCCGCTGGAACCGGTGCCGGAGAGGCGGTAAACGATACGGGAACCGTCGTCGAAACTGACAATTAAGCCGTTTTTGGTACTGCTGTGATCAACGGGATCGTTATACACAAAAGCATAAGCGTCGGCGACCTTAAAGTTTTCAAGCTGTTTGCCGGGGAGGGCGGGAAGTTTTGCTTCCAAATCAGCCATCAGGCGGTCGGCAATGTCGGTAGAAAGGCCTTCAAAGTCAAAACGCATATAGTAACTGCGGCCATATTTTTCCCAATGTTCTCTGGTAATCTGTTCTACTGATTTTCCGGTGGCGGCAATAATGCTGAGCCAGAATAAGACAGCCCAAATGCCGTCTTTTTCGCGGATGTGGGAGGAACCGGTGCCGAAACTTTCTTCGCCGCAGAATGTAATCCGTTTAGAATCCATCAGGTTTACAAAGTACTTCCAGCCGGTGGGAACTTCATAATAGTCGATGTTGCGGGCTTTGGCGACGCGGGCAACGGCAGTTGAGGTCGGGGCTGATTTGCCGACGCCGTAAATGCCGTCTTTGTAAGCGGGAATCAGGGCAAAATTGTCGGTTAAAATAGCCAGACTGTCACTCGGCGTGACAAAGAAGTTTTTGCCGAGAATCATATTGCGGTCGCCGTCGCCGTCGTTAGCAGCCGCAAAGTCGGCGGCTTGAGGCGAAGCCATAAAGTCAACCAATTCTTTGGCATAAACCAGATTGGGGTCCGGATGCAGGCCGCCGAAATCGGGCAGCGGCCGGGCATGAACGACAGAACCTTTGGCGGCACCCAAGATATCTTCGAAAATACGAATGGCATAAGGGCCGGTAACCGCGTTCATTGCGTCAAAGCGCATTGTAAAGCCGTTTTTGAATAATTTTTTTAACGCTTCAAAATCAAAAATGTTTTGCATCATTTCGACATAGTCTTTGACAGGGTCGATGATTTCTATCTTCATTCCGCAGACTTCGAAGCTTCCCAGCTTTGACAAATCCACGTCGGGAACATCACAGATTTTGTATTCACTGATGTTTTTGGAGGTTTGATAAATCTTATCGCTGACAGCCGTCGGAATCTGACCGCCGGTTTCGTTGGCATATTTGATTCCGAAGTCGGCGTTGATGCCTCCGGGATTATGAGATGCGGAGAGAACGAAGCCGCCGTCGGTTTTGTTTTTGAGCAAAAGGTTAGACGAGGCAGGGGTTGAAAGAAAACCGTTCTGTCCGATGATTAATTTGGCAACGCCATTAGCCGCAGCCATTTTTATGAACTTTTGGATTGCAACGTCATTATAATAGCGCCCGTCACCGCCGACAACGAAAACTTTTCCGCTGAGGTCGCCGATGGTATTGAAAATGCTTTGAATAAAGTTTTCAAAATAATTGGGCTGCATAACAACTTTAGTTTTTTTACGCAGGCCGCCGGTCCCCATTTTCTGGTCGTCATAGGGTGTCGTTGCAACTGTTTTAATCATGATTTCTCCTTCTTTGCATTTTTGTCGGAATTGATGACAAGAGTTTACCACCTCAGGCTTTATTGGCAAGGAGAAAGAGCAACTTGTTAGCTACTTTGGACATTTATTCGGGGCAGATAAATTCCGCCAGATTTTTGATTTCGATTTTTGCGGCAAGGTGCGACAGGCTCATACGCATTCTCAAGTCAGGATGCTGCATATCCAGAACGGTCAGCCCTTCCAGGAACAGTTCACGGTATATCACTCGGTCTTTCAGGCCTTCGCAAAACCGATAACCGTAAAGTTTGGAGAGTTTTTCAAGATATTCAAAAACCTGTGCCTTGTTGCGGGAGCGGGTGGATGAGACCTTGTTGCCGGCAACAATCCAGTTGAGATAGGGTTTCCCCTGAGCGGCAAGAAACTTTTTGGCTTCCCAGATATAGTTTGCATAGTGTCCGGGAGCGGCGACTTTGCCGGTGGCGAAGTCGATGTCGGCAATAACGTTTAGGTCAATCAGACTGTCAGTTATCGGTGTGATAACGGTATCGGCGTATTTGTGCGCTTCTTCAAACAGATAATTTTTGGTGCCCGGGGTGTCAATGATAACGGCGTCAACCTGCCGGGAGAGTTCGTAAATTTGGAATCCGATTTTTTCTCTTTCGCCGGGAATCAGATAAGCGTTGCTTTCCGGTTCAAAACGATAGTGCAAGGGAATCGGAAGCGCGATTTTTTTCTGTTCGCAAAAGGATTTACGGTTTTCAATGTATTTGGAAAGGCTGCCCTGACGTCCGTCGAGGTCGATTGTTGCCACGCTAAAGCCTTCCTGCATTAGCTTGACCGCCAAATGCATGGCAATCGTCGATTTGCCGGTACCGCCTTTTTCGTTGCTGACAACGATAATGTGCGCTTTCTTTTCGGGAGTGTCAGTCATTAATTATTTTTAGCCATTACCAATTGTTGATTTTCACTTGATGCAATGACTATACAGGACTTATTTGATTTTTTCAAACTATTACACGTTTTATCCGCTTCATTTTTTTCAAAGCCGACCAGCTTGGAGCGGTAAATGACCGCAGAGCCTTTTTGTGCCGGTTCAATGTCTATTTCCGCGCCGGCCATTTTAAGCTGTTTTTTTACCGAAATTGCATAATTTCGGGCTTTGGCGTAGTTTGAGAATGCACCGATTTGAACCGCCCATACGTCAGAGACCGGGGCTTCGTCCGCGACTGTAGCGGCTTCAATGAGGCTGGGTTCGCCGTATGTATGAGTGTCGGCGTTGGCGTACAGGTTCGGCGCCTCGATATGATCAGACATAGCCAGCTTTTGCAGCCCTTTTTTCATTAACGAGGCGACTTTGGTGTCGCGCTGGCGGATTGTGTTGTGTCCCATGGTTACGGCAATGACGCGGTGTCCGTCGCGTTCGGCGGAGGTTACGATATTATAGCCAGCCGCATTGGTAAAGCCGGTTTTCATTCCGTCGGCACCTTCAAAGGATTTCAGCAAGTGGTTATGAGTATAGTAGGTTCTGCCGTTATAGGTGAATTTTTTAGTGGCAAAAAGTTTGTAATATTCGGGAAAGTGATGGTACATGGCGGCGCCGAGCAGAGCCATATCGCGGGCAGTGGTCTTTTGGGCACGGTTTGGCAGACCGGAGGCATTTTTAAAAGTGGTGTTTTTCATGCCGAGTTCCTGGGCAACCTCAGTCATGGTTTTGGCAAAATTTTCTTCGGAATAGCCAAGGCCTTCGGCCAAAACGGTGGCGCAGTCGTTAGCGGATTTGACAATCAAAGCCAGAACGGCGTCGCGAACGGTTATGGTTTCGCCTTTCTTGAGTCCCAGTTTGGAAGGAGAACGGTTAGCCGCGTTGCGGGAAACCGGAAGTTTGTCTTCGAATTTTATCAGACCTTTATCAAGAGCGTTAAAGGTGATGTACAACGTCATCAGCTTGGTGAGCGATGCCGGATAACGCAGCGAGTCGGCGTTTGACGACGACAAAACGTCTCCGGTTTCGGCATCAATGATGATGGATGAAACCGAAGCGTGGGCGCCGGAAACCAGCGCGCAGCTCAGCAAACAAGCTGCAAAGATGTATTTTAACCCGGTACAGATGTTAAATTTTCTATTCATAACGTTCTTCTTTTGCTGAAAACACTCAATTTATTTAAGTCTAAGCAAAAAAAGAAAATAAATTGTTAATTTTACGGCAGCGGAAAATTATTTTTTTCGGAGCAAGTTGTGATTTTTAGCTTGACTTTGAAACGTATTATATGTAAAAGTCGGTTGTTGCCGATGGCGAATGTAGCTCAGTTGGTTAGAGCGCTGGTTTGTGGTACCAGATGTCGAGAGTTCGAATCTCTTCATTCGCCCCAGATTGTATAAGAAGCTAAATTTACAAGCTTATCAAACGGAGAACGCAAAGAAAACTGCAGTTCTCCGTTTATTAATTTCAAGTTCGAAAAAATTAAATTTATCAATTTTCTTTTCTCGTCGATGTTCGAACTCATAAAGAGATTATAGGAATTTGATGCCAGCGAAACGATTGTGGACATTGCAATTGAGAATTTTTCATCAGCTTGAGTATGATTTTTCATTTTATTTTCAAGTTCGGACTGTTCTGACTTCAAATCGGCACTCATCTCATTAAAATCTTCAGGGGAAATTTTTTCATCTAACAGCAGTTCTCTTAGTTTTTTCAACTTGAGTTGAATTTTATCATAGCGTCCTCTAAGCATAGTAAGTTGTTGGGTGTGGAATTCATTTTCTAAGTTGGCTACTTGTTCGAGGTCTTTTTTTATGTGATTAAAAGTTTCCTGTGGTACTTGAAAGCTTTTTAAAACATTGCGAATCTGTTCTAAAGCTTTTTCTTCGTTAATTGCTTTATTTTGGCAATTTCCTTTACGATGTGAACAAAACAGGTAAGTATAAGATTTGCCGCTTGGTTTAATTTTCATATCAGATGATATGGTTGTGCCGCAGATGCCGCATTTAATCAACCCTTTAAAAATGAAAGGTTTTGTTCCGCTTTTGAACTGTCTGTAATCCTCCATACTTTTTCCGTGTAAAATATTTTGACATTTGTTAAAAAGTTCCTGACTAATGAGTTTTGGGTGTATATGAGGGTATTTTTGCCCTTTTGACAGCATAATTCCACAGTAAAATGGATTATTTAGCATATGGTGTATAGTATTAGCGGACATTGGCAGTCCGTTACGTTTGCTGGTTAGTCCCCATTTATTGGCTAAATTTGCAATTTCTTTAAGAGAATAAAGACCTTCGCTGTATCTCTCAAAAATTCGTGTTACTAAATATCCTCTATTTTCATCAATGCAGATGGTGGCTTTTCCTTTTTCATCTCGGCTGTTTATATAACCAAGAGGAGCTTCTCCTGTGTATTCTCCGTTTTTCAGTTTGAAGTCAAGACTGCGTTTTACATTTTCAGATAGTTGTAAAACGTATGATTTTGCAGCCATTACAGAAAAATCCCACCGCATTATGTCGGATGATTTTGATTCTGTATTGATTATCATTCCTTCACGATAAAAATGAAGTTCAATGACTTTTTTATTAATGAGTTCTTGCAAAGCAATACTGTCTTTGAATGAACGTTGGACACGGTCAACCGCATCTGCAACGAGAGCGATTGTCTGTTTTTGCTTCTTACAAAAATCCAGCATTTGGTTAAAAGCTTTACGAGAGCCGATAACCGAACTCTCAACTATTGTAAAAGTGTTGATTACATTAAGTTCTTTTCGTCTGCAATATTCTTGCAAACGGTTTATTTGGGCGTCCAAAGAATGTCCTTCTTCCTGTTCTTTACTGCTGACACGAGCCAATATCACTGCTTTCATTACAATTTCCTCCTGTTGCCTCAATTGTAATTGAGATAACTATCTGATTCAAGGCAATATTTGTTCGTTTATGAGCATCTCTGTGTATGCGAATTTACATTAAAAAGTCCGTCACGATGCGGTTTTGAGCCTTTTCTGAAAAAATCAAATTATGGAAAAAGAAAAGGACATAACTGAAATCATTCAGAGCTGGTATGAAACTCCCTTGTCAGAAGAGGAGCTAAATGAGGCTGCAGAAAGGTTTTTCAAGTTTTTCCGCGTTCTTTACGCCATAAAACAGAAACAATTATCAGATAAGGAGTGAAATTATGGGAGTAAAAATTAGAGATCTCAAAGATGTATCAGCTGTTCAGGCCTTTAAGAGCGTTAGTGCAGATATTGCGATGTTTAGTATGCAGGCATATATTACGACCGCCGAAAAGTATAAAACTATTTGTAACTTTAGGGCTTTGTGCCACAAAGTCAGAGAAAATGAAAAGTGTGAAAATAAAATCAAGAAAATCGTACAAAAGAGCGGAATAGAATGGGATGATGATAATATTGAACTTTCTATTCACAAAGCTCTTTGTTCAAAAATTCCCGAAGAAATGCAAAAGAGTTCGTCGTTTAAGAGGTATTTATACAATACCCCACGTATTGTCAGGCTTATTGATGATAAAAATGTGCCGCTCTGTAAAACGTATGAATATTTGCAAAAGTATGGGATTGATGAACTTGCAAATAATCGGGTAAGTAAAAATGACAGTTTTAGTATTGTTGATTCGAGCCAGCTTAATAAAGTGGATAGTCAAATACGTGCGAGTTTGGAAGATATAAAACAAAACTGTAACACCTTAATTAAAGCAATCAGAAATTTTTTGAATTGATGCAACGAGTGAGTTCGTTGAACGAACTTAGGCGTACAGGTTTTGTATAACCATAAAAACATACGTATTAAATGGAGTAATTTTATGAAAAAAAGTAAGAAAACGTTAGAACAGGTAATGACTGAACAGTATGACTTGTTGTGTCGGTCGATTGCCCGATATGGCAAAAGTAATTTGTTAGAGGAAATGAATTTTATTCGTCCTGATAATAATGGTCTAAATATGCTGAATCCTTATTCGTTAAAAGTGTTTGCAAATATCTTTTGTCAGAGGTTTTATGATTTGACTTTGTGTAAAAGTGATGTTCGGGTGCTTTCAGCGACCTTAATAGATGATGAGTTTGATTTTGGGAGCAAAAAGGGCAAATTTAAAGTTAATAAGGCAAAGAGAAAGTTTAAAGAAATTCTGAATGGCCTTGATTATATTGGTAATGTTACGTTTGCAATGTATCGGAACGAGAAAAAGTCGTTGGATGAAGGCTATTTAAGGTCGGTACATTGTCATTTTTTGCTGTTAAGTCCAATTAGCCGTAAACGGCGTGAAGAGATATCCAGTCTTGTTCATATGGATGAAAACAAGGGTATTCCTTTATATATAAAAGAATATTCGTTGCAAGAAGCTGTTGAGTATATATGGCACGCTCCTTTTCCCGCTTATGCAAGTATTCCTAACAAAAGCAAATGTACGGTCGAGCAAATGAAAGTTAAGCCGACTTTGAAATCGTTGTATGGCTTATATATTAACCATAAACCCAGCAAAATTTATGATTGGACGATTGCCGGCGGAAAAGGTCTTGATGTTTGGAATTCCATAAAGGATGAGCTCGAAGCATCTATTGAGGAGAGCGAAGATGCATAGTATTCTTGACAACCTCAATAAAGAGCAAAAAAGTATAGTTTTCTCTGAACATAAAAGGATATTTGTGAATGCAGGTCCCGGAACAGGCAAAACACATACGATAGTTGCGTTTGTGGTGAATTTGGTTGTGAATAAGTGTGTGCCTCCTCATAAGATTAGAATCTTAACTTTTACTAAGCAAGCCTCTTCAATGATGAGAAAGAGACTTAGAAAAGAGTTGGGTAAAGAGATTTCTTCTAAATTGAAAGTTAGTACTTTTCATTCAATGGCTTATGCTTATATGGCAAAACGAGGGTTCCTTGATGGCAGACGGCAAGTCGTGTCTGATGATTTTGGTCGGGTTGCAAAGGCAATTGCACGGAATAAAAATTGTGAACTGACACCGAGCGAACTATGTGATGAGGTTATTAAGGTGGGTAGGATGGCTTCGTATAATGCAAAAAAGAATGAAAGTTATAAATGGTTTACAGCCTTTTATGATAAACTTGATGCCGCTCATTTGTGGGATTTTGACTTTCTTTTAAATAAAATGATTGAAAACTTGCAAAATATTCCTTCGGAGCTTGGCAAGCAACGAAATAGCTATGAATATATAATTGTTGATGAGTTTCAGGATTGTAATGAAAACCAAGTTGAGCTTTTGAAAATGCTCGTTGGCCGAAATGACAATTTTTTGTTTGTTGGTGATCCGGATCAGATGATATATGGGTGGAGAGGGGCAAGGATGGCATATTCCGTAAATCTTAAAAAACATTTTAGCGGTGTTGTTGTTAAGAATTTGACAGTTAATTATCGTTCGTGTAATGCAATAATTAAAACATCTAATTTGTTGATTGCAAACAATTGTGAGCGGTTACCTAAAAATATTGTTTCTTATAAAAGAAGGAAAGGGGTGGTTAAATATCAGCATTGTGGAGCAGAGGGAGTTCAGTTGGCTGCTATGAGTAGAATTTTGAAGGCTGTTACGGGGAATTCAGCAATATTGTGCTATACGAATAATCTTGTGAACAGTGTGACTAAATTTTTAGAAACTGAAGGAATTGATGTGCGAGTGATTGGTGAAAATTCAAAGCCCAAGATTGGAAAGGATGATGTTTGTGTTATGACTTGTCATAGTTCAAAGGGACTTGAGTTTGACAATGTATTGTTTCCTTATCTTATAGAATATTTCTGTGGCAATGGAGAGGCTAACAGACGGCTTTTTTATGTGGCAATAACCAGAGCTAAACAAAATCTGTATTTGTTTTCTATTGATAGGTTTCAAACTAGCAAAGCATATGTTCGCTGTAAACCAAGCAAATTTTTAAAAGAAATTGGGTTTTAGTGATTAAAGCATATCTAGAAATGATGTTTGTTCATCGGTGAGGAAGTCCGCAAACTTCCTCACCGACTTATAAATTGTTCTTTACTAGTAAATAGTATTAAATATATACTATTACTTATAGCCGTATAATAGTAATTGGTATAATGGTATGATAATAGATATAAAAGTAAAAACGATTGATGAAAGTTCTAATATTTGGGTTTTGCATCCAGGAAGAGGAAAAAGACAATTTGATACTTTCAAACAAGCTAATAAAGTTTTTTTAGAGATGCCTGGTGTTGATATTGAAATGGATGATGTAGATAATGATGAATGGTTGCGTAAACAAATAAGATATTCTAATGAAATATTAAAACTGTATGCTCGTTCAGATTTAGCATCTCTTAATAGAGATATTGACAGTTATTCAGGAGATTCGGATAGGTATATAAATTCTCAGTTAGGAAATTTGAAAGCTCTTTATTTTCTTGCTAAAAAAGGCGATTTAATAATCGTTCCTGATAAAGGACATTATACTCAGATAATGATAGGTGAAATTACAGATGACTTTTCAGTAGAAAATAAGATGGTTGTTGATAATCTTGCCGAGATGCCAGTACATTGTAGAAATGTTCGTTGGTTAGATATTGAAGCAACGAAACAAGCCTTATCTAGTAAATTATCAAAACAATTAGAAAATCGTCATGCTATTATAAAGATATTCAATGATGAGTTGAAATTAGAAATTTTTAATATGCTATATGATAAGTTTATTTATAAGGATAATTATTGTGCTTATTTTTCCGGTGAAAGGTATAATAGTCGTGAAATTGATGGGATAATAGAAAGTTTGGAATTGTTAAGATTTGTAAATGAAGCGAATCTGACGGTTGAAGATAATTATGTTAACATTAAAATTAATTTTAGTTCACCGGGTGGTTTTGAGTTTTGTTCAAAAAATATAAAGGCTATTGTTGCGGTTTTGTTTGTTACGGTTCTTTTAAACTCTAGTTCTTTGCAACAAGCAAAGGACATTCAGATAGAGAATTCTTCAGGGAGTGTCGTTGAGGTAGATAATGCGTATGAGGAATTGATGTCATCTCTTACGGAAGATGAATTTCAGAAGTATAGAGAGAAGGCTCAAAAAGCTAATACATCAATAGGATTAACGGCTAATGTTTCATTGAGGCAGTAATGTCTAAAAAAGTTATTAAAGAAAAAGGATGCACTGGTAAGTTCAGAAATTTCTGGCTTTTTTTGTGGAAACCAGAAGTGCCTCTTATATTGATGATAATATTTACAGTGATTGTATATTTGGTATGTCCTAAAATTAATCAAACGTTTGAAGAACAAAAAATAAGGAATCAATATATAATTGATAATCTTAATAATCTTAAAAACGATACTCAAGAAATGTTCAAGTTTATTATGGCTTGTAATGCAAGTGAGACGGCTCGGAAAAATAATCTTGCTAATGTCAAAAATATTGAAATGAAACTTCAATATAGGGCTATAGAACTTGAAATCATTTTTGGAAAAAATAAAAATATTGATGAATTTAAAAATAGTTTGTATAATCTGAAAAAGCTATATGGGATTGATATTAAAAAGTTAAAATATACAGAACGTGAAAGAATTGGGATATTAAGAGCTTGTTATTTGGAAAATTTTGTTGATAAATCTCGTAATATGACATATTTGTTGGCTCGAAAAGCAAATTTAATTATTCAAGATAATTATAAACCATCAATTTCAAAAGAGTGCGAAGAATTTATCAGAAATAATAGATTTAACTAGCTTATTAATTGTTTTTGCTTAATATTTTATTGATTTTTTATGCAAAATTTGGTATAATATCATATACGTTAATGAATTTTAATGTATTGAATTAACAAGATAAAATAATCAAAACGAATCGATAAAAAGTCGAAACTGCAGGGATTGTGGTTAGGTTTAGTTTTTAAAAGGATTATTGAGAATGCTTTATAAGTATAGGATACGAAAATGTAATCACACTACTGCTGAGCTTATAAGAGAGGTTGGAAATTCCGCCTCTCTTTTTTTGTTTTAAAGGAGGAAAAATGAATACCGAGAAAATCAAAGAGCTTAATGACAAATTACGCAAATATTTTATTGGCGGGAGGGTTGTCATTACTCAAGGTGTTAGAGCTATGTCAGATGAGGATAAGGAGATTTTGTTTAATAAGGTTAAAAATTTTAATGATTTTAATGATGGTAATAATCCATACGGGGAAAATGACTTTGGTTGCATAAATTTTAAAGGCGAGCAATTTTTTTGGAAGATTGATTATTACAATGAGGATTATCTTGGTTTGAGTTTTGATCCTAGTGACGAAACGATAACGAATCGGGTTTTAACGATTATGAAAGCCGAGGAATATTGAGATGAGGGCTTTTAAGCAAGGTAGTTTGGATAGATTTTGTAGTATTTATGCGGTTTTGAATGCTTGCAATTTTATGGGGCTTAAACTCAAAAAATCAGAAATGCAGGATTTTTATGATGATGTGGTTGAGCGGTTGATTGAACAAGGACAATTCGGAGAGATTGCATTGTATGGTGCTGATAATAAACAGTTAGAGCTGGTTATGAAGTCAGCAGACAGGTTTTTATCAGAGAATTATGGATTAAAGCTGTGTTTTGTTCGTCCATTTTGGAATCAAAGGTTTGAGATAGCTAAATTGTGTGGGTATGTATCATTGCATACTTCAGAAAATAAAGCGGTTATTACCAGAGTTCGTTCAAATGATTTCGACCACTGGTCTGTTGTGAAAGGCATTTATAGTACTCAGATACAATTTTTTGACAGTGATGATATGGCAAAAATACAGTTGAACGAAATCTCTCCTGTTTACAAGGAAGCAAAACATCAGATTTGCATTCGCAATTTATATTGTTTGGAACTTGTCAAACTCTAATGTTCAAAAATATACATTTTTGAACATTTTTGCGGAAACACTTGGTTTTTCAAGCATCTTAAATCTGCCATATTTTTTTACAACAGTTTCAACATTAATAAAAATCAAAAAAATCTACTTTAATGAATATTTTAGGGAAGGGTACATTTATGAAAAAAGGAAAAGCAAAATTATTAACTGAGGCGGATATTAGAAACTGCCTTCGTTATATTGACAGTACAAATCGAAATAGAGAACGTAACAGATTGCTGTTTTTGACAATGTTAATGACGAGCTTACGGATTCATTCGGTTCAGAAACTCACAATCGGACAAGTTTTTGATGATAATTTTAATCCTTATGAGAGCTTTTTAATTCAGCCAGAACAGAATAAGGGTGGAAAGAAACCTCTGCAAGTGTATGTGAATGAAACTCTTAAAAGAGAACTCAAACGATATATGAAATGGCTACAATCATTTGATTATCTGAAAATCCATTCAGATACTTGGCTGTTTAAATCAAATAAAGGTAGTTTCTTATCAAAACAGCAGATTATAAAGATTATGAGAAATATTTTTAATGCAGTGGGGCTTGATAAACAATACAGATGTCATAGTTTGCGGGCTACGGCGTTAACTAAATTAATGGATGCAAATTATCCTTTGCCTCTCATTCAGCAGATTTCGGGTCATTTATCAATCAATACACTTTCAATTTATTATCGTTCAAATCCGAATACCATTAAGAAAGCTTTAGAAACATTGGCATTTTGATGTGCGACATAATTTGTCGCAATATGGGATTAAAATTAGTTCGTTAAACGAAATTAAGGAAAACGTTATGAATAAAGTAATTGAGGTCGATTTAGATAAGTTTTTGCGTTTTACACTGCTTAGTCATTTAAGCAAGGATGACACAGAGTATTATCTCAGTGTTTTGTCTGATGATGAAAAAGAAAAATTGATAAGGCTACATTTAGATAAAAGTATTGAAGAGGCTGAGAAACTACTTGCTTCGTTTCAGCTGTATATAGATATGGGGGCAATTTTATATAAATATCGCAGGAATCCGATTAAGGGCAATATTGTATTGAAAGAAATTAAAACAACAGATGGTTTGAGTGACGAAGAAATTTGGTTGGTTTACAAAAACTCTCATTCTATTGAGCCTGATACGGGTTGCTATTTATACGAATCGAAAGGTAAACGAGCCATTGTTTTAATCAGTTTATACAAAGACCATTGGGGCAAACGGGAGTGGATTATTGATGTTGAAGATGGTGGCAGCAACAAAAAGCTATCTGATAAACAAAAGTGTGAAGTCAAGTTGGAAGTCTTGAAATTGTTAGAAGAGCAAGGAGAAAAATGATGAAAAAGTTTGTAGAATTTGATTTAGAGAAAGTTTTTAAAGCGGTGATGATTAGCTTTTATGATGAGATAAATTATGATTATTATAGTCAAAAACTTGATGTTGCGGATAAATTGAAAGTCGCTGAATACTTATTAAATGAAACGAATAAGGATGGAAGTAGTAAAATTAACTTTAAGGATAAAGCTGAGAAAATTTTGCACAGTCATTATGAATGTTCTATTAAAGGTAATGAATTTATTAAGCCGATTGTGAATATGACCGGCTTGACTAAAGAGGAAAAAGACTGGATTGAAAATATATATGATGTAAAACAGGCTTATCTTTTGTATAACCAAAAAAACATACGTGTTGTTGTGCAATTAAGTTATGAGATTGACAGAGAAACATATTGGGAAGTTAGTTTGCTTGATTTTGTCAATGACGATGGTTTAACTGCAAAGCAAAAATATCAAGTTTATATGGATATGTATGATATGTTGATGAAAGAGCTAAACTGATCTCTCATATAGAATAGATGTTTTTATTTTTTATACCAATCAGAGGGCTTAATTACTTTTACATTATTCCCCCAAGTATAAAGATGCCAATCCATTTCTAGTCTGCCACCGGCTTTGAATTTTACGGTTAATGAACCATCTTTGTTTCTAGTCAGTTGTTGGGTAGGGTGAAAAACGTATTGTTCGGCATCATCTGCGACATTTGGTGAAAACAGCCATTCTACCTCAAAAGGTTTTTCTTGGTAAACTCCAAAGGATTTCTCCGTATATTTTTGCAATGAAAATTTTTCATCACGGATAAAATATTCGTTTAATATTTTTATTTTGTTTATTTTATGTAATGGATAATAACGAAAGTCTTGGCTATAGTCAGAAAATGCAACCAGATAGTGTTTATTTCCATACAAAAATCCGTAAGGTTCTATAAGCTGGGTTGAGTTTTTGCCATTAGGGGTTTTGTAGGTTATTTCAGTTTTTTTACAAGATAGGACTGCTTCTTTGAGTTTGTTTAATATTTCTGCATTGATGTTTAGTTTGGGTCCTGGTCTTAGCACAAATCCTTCGGCCTCTAGTAAAGCTTCTGTATCAGGAGCGATTTTGTGGTATGTTGCAGGTTTAATGCTGGCTTTGATTTTGTTATAAACATTACTGAGTAAAATGAATTTATCTTCAAGTTTATTTTGTTTGAGTAATCTTTGAGCAGTTTCAACAGCGGCTAATTCCTCGGCTGAGAATTGTATAAAGTCTTTAAGTGTTCCTTGGGGAATTCTCCAGCGTTTTGAGTTTCCTTCTTGCAATTCTTCAGTTTGAGGAAATTGAAGAAGAATCATATCTCTCATCCTTTCTGCCGTTCTGCGGGATACTTTGAAGTAATTTACAATATCAGTTAAAGATATTCCTTCTCTGTTTGATTGCATCCAAATGGCAAGGTCTAACAGTTCGTGTGTTTTTTCGTAAGCCATAAATATTTCTCCACAATCAAGAATATACAATAATTATACGACAATATCTGTCGTGTGCAATAGTTATTTTTCAATTTGATATTGGATTTTATATTTATAATATACTCCAATATATTGGACGATTCTTGTCGGAGATAGTGTTTTGAATATAGCAAAATGTGAGATTGACGAATTTTTTAAGAAGTTTCGCTTTGATGAAACCTATGTACCAATAGAGGCTTGTGTTGATGTAGCGGTAGGTGATTTGTCGTTGTTTTTTGATAAGCTATCTATGATGTATGATTCAGCTTTGAAAAAAGGTGATATGTTCAATGTATTTGATGTTTTATCACCTAAAGAAGATGAAGTAAAAAACTGTAAAATTTTAAGATGGATATTGGATTGCAACGGAAGTCACGGTTTGGGACAAAGGTTAGCTAATGCTTTGTTTCGTAAGTTAAACATTGATGGTATAAGTTTGGATAACATTTATAGGTGTTCTACTGAAGTTTGTCCCTTGGGCAATCAAGAAAATAGAGTTGATATTGTTTTGACCAATGATGAATTTATCATTTATGTAGAGGTGAAAATTAATGCGAATGAAGGGAAAGAACAAATATCGAGATATGCAAATAATATATTAGTTCAAGGAATAGGAAAAAAGCAGGCAGTGATTTTTCTGACTAAGACAGGTTATTATCCTAAAAGTACAGATGGTTCTTATGATAGAATATATCCAATTAGCTGGAAACAGTTATCAGATGTATTTCTAAATGAATTAGAAGGGATTGATTCTATTCCAGCACATTTTATCCGTTGTTTTTGTAACCATATTTTAAATTTTTAGTGGAGATATCAATGATTGAAAATAAAGAATTAAAAGCCGAGATTGTGAAGAATCTTGAGGTTTATGAGAAAATTTCTCATTTGGTTGAGGTGCTTGATGAAGAAGTGAGTACTGCGGTTGTTAATAAAGTACGGAATTGGTGTGAAATAAATGCAAATGGGATGTTTGAAGTTAGCAATAAAAATGAATATGTTTTTTTTGATTCGCGGTGGCAGAATAATGGTGAACTCAAGGCTCAATATAAGGTTTTGTATGAAGATGCTGACCAGGAAATGTGTTATGTTTCTAATTTGTTGAATCTAGATAACTCAAGAATTTCAATTGCATTTTTTCCCGTGTATTCTGTTTTAAATATGAAGAAGTCTGATTATCAAGAGGCGATGCGGAATGTGTATGCTAAGTTAGAAAAAAAATGGAATGAAGAACACAGTGATTTGTTAGATAAAGTTAAATTAAGTGACACCGGTTATGAGTTTAAAATTTATTTTAGGGTTGATAAACAAAGTTTGATAAATTCTATATTAGAAGGAAATTTTGAAAGTTGTTTAGAACCTCTGGAAGATGCATTAGAAGTTTGTAAAAAATTTAATCCTTATGCAAATGAGGTTTTAGCTAGTATGAAATAGTTAATACTCCAATATGCTGGACTACTAAATTAGCCAGATTGTATGTATCTTTTATTTATGATGAAAATAAAAGATGCGGTTAAATTTAGTGATACTGTGGTGCAGCTGCTTAAAGAAGAGCGGTTACGTCGTGGTATTAGCCAATATAAGTTGGCAAAAGATTGTGATATCAGCAAAAGTTCCATTAGTTATATTGAGTGTAATAAGCAGGTTCCCACTATTAGAAGTTTGATTATTATTGCCGATTATTTGGGCATAAGTCTTGGAGATTTGATAAAAAAGGCTGAATTTCAATATCGCATTCACAATTATAAGGTTAAAAATCGTGAAGGTTATTAGAGAAGTCGATTTTCCTTATCTTAATGAAAGTTTTGCAAAAAATAATTTTGTTAAGCATATCATTCTTTTACATATTCTTCCGTATCTTTTGAAACCCCAATCAATTGAAACTATAAGAAAGTTTCAATTGCCAATTTTGTTTAAGACGCAATTGATGCTTCTTAATAATCAGCAAACATTAAATAAAAAGCAACGGCTAAAGATAAATGCTTTGGAGGGCAAAAAAGTTACAGATAAAGCATCAGACTATTATGCGTATAAAATAGAATATGATTTTTATAATAGTTTAGGTGGTGATGAAGCACTTCTTGATGCTTATACTCTTAATGATATTCGCAATTTTATATGTAATAAAGCTCAATATCTTATGGCAGTTCATTCTTTGGTAAAAACTTATATAAGTATGTGGGTAGAATATTCAGACGACCAACTAAGAAAAGTACCTAGTTGGGCTGATTGTTATAGGTTGTGCCAACTTGAGCCTGATATAGATAATCCATCAAGGGGGCGAAGTCGTTTTGCAGAGTATCAAGTTTTGGGACGGAAAGCTTTAGAGGAAGGGGCATATAAGGAGTTTAAGAATTCATCTCATTTGATTTATGGATATGTTGAGGCTTTATTACAAAAAGAGGTTATTCCAGAAAAAGTTGAAGGAAATAAAAAAACGTTTATAGATGGAGAGGTTGCGAAAATTTTATGTAGTTTTGAAAAGAACTCAGCTCTATTAAGTGAAATTTTGAAACATTCTTTGTATGCTCAAAAATATCTTATTGGTTGTGTACATCCTAATAGCTCTCGTGATTTGGATTTGTGGTTATTACCAGAAAAAAAGTTAAAAGATAATTATGGTATAGTTTGTAAGTGATTTTTTTGTAATCTGCTACAGCCTCTAACATTAGTTTGTTAGAGGTTGTTTTTTGGCTGTTAAATTTGGGAGTGATAACTTCTCTTAAAAATATGAGATAAGTCCTTTGAGAAAGCGGATATGTTTGTTTTTTGTAGAGGGAATTCGCAAAGCTGAAATTCACTCACACTGAACTTATCAGTACGGAATTAGCCGGCTGTGTAAGTTTAGGAGACAGATAATGTCTAATAATAATTACATAGAAATGACTTATGACAGAGCAGAAGGAATCATTAGTTTCATATATCAAGGAATTATAATTGAATACAAAAGATTTAATGGGGGAAAAATGATTGATAGTAAAAAATTGCAACAGTTGTTTTTCGAATATTTGTATGAACATCAGGGTAAGTTGATAATTTTTGAAGAATTTATTGATGAAAAAGTTACAGCATATCCTTTTCTTTCTTTTTCTAAGAGTGCGGACACAAGGAATATTTTGCATAATTTGTTTGATTTTAAGTTGAATCCTTGGATTAGGTTGTTTTTTCCTATTCGGCAGGAGCGTCGGTATAAGTTTAAAAATAGAGTCACTTTAGAAGAATTCGCAGAAAAAGAGTTTCATAATATTGTTATAAGACGTCCGACAAGAAAGCGATGATTTGTTAGACTGCGACAATATTTGTCGTTCTTTTTTATTATAATTAGAAAAATTTTTGTAAATAAAGGAATCTACTGATGCTGAATGAACTTACAAGACAGATAAGGGCATTATATTTGAAGTTGGAAATCAACAAAAATGAGAAACTTAATATTGAAATAAAGCTAGGTGAGGTGGAACGAGATATAGAAGTCCAAGAACAGGAAATCAGAAAACTTGAAGCGGATAGGGAATTTTATACCTTAGTCAGTATGTATGAACAATATAAAAACTATGATTTTCCTAAAGAAATAAAGGATATTGTCATCGTAGATGGAATGCGTTATATTTTTGTCGGTTGTTGTGCCGGTTTTAAGATTTCAGAGTTTACCTTTGGTGAGTTGTTGGAATTATGGAACGGTGCGTTGAGTTATAATGGAAATCCGATTGTTTATTCGCTATATCACAATGGTGGTGGTTATATTGAATATTGGGATTTGGAATCTGGCACCATTAAGTCGGTGAGAGAGGTGTTCAAATTAGATCTTGTTAAGTACAAAAGTCGAAACCGAAACAAAAATCTTGGTAAAATTAATGATGTTATTAATTTTATTAGGAAAAATGTACCATAAATCGGTTTTAAAGACTCAGGAGTGGTTGCTTTTGTTTTTTGAGTATAGTTTGTCATCAAAAACTAAAAGTGCATTGGGAAATCTAAAAAACTGTTTAATTTATTTGATTGGGTAAAGTTTTGTATTCTCAACCAGATAATAATGACATCATCATAGCAAAAAGTTCGAATATCATTGCATCGTTCGCCCCATTAAAAAAGCCGTCCGATAAAGGGCGGCTTTTTTTTGCGGATAAAATAGATTTCTTTATCTTACCTCTTTCAGAAGTTGTTCCAACAGGTTGGCAAAGTCGGCGGGAGCCCGGTTGTATTCGGGAAAAACTACCGATACCGCCAGCCCTCCGGTTCTAACGTCATCCAATGCCGTCAGCAACGTGTCTGCGCTGTCAACACCTCTGGTGATGCCGAAAATGGTTCCTGCATCTTCGCTGATTGCGGGATGGTTGGGATTAATACTGATTGTATTTCCCCCGCAGGCGGCAACATCAAACATCAGAGAACATTTGAGAGAACAAACAGCTCCGTGTGCGCCCAGACTTAGTGCCGTAAGCGCTTTTAGTTCAGGCAGGGTTCCGTAATTGATTAATGCGGAATTGGGAATTGTTTGCAAACAATATTGTTGAAACTCCGGCATGTCTTTAGGATGAAAAGTCAGCAATGTTTTAAACTTCATTTGGGCGGCCGCTTCGGCAATCAAATTGACAACTTTGATGTCAAAGGGATGAGCCGAGGAGATGAAGACTAAAGCAAAGTCGTTGTCGTCAATTTGGTTCTGCCGACGAAAAACGTGGTTTAATTCCGGCAAGTCCGGGGACTTTCTTACAACCAGGTAATCAGAGTATTTCGGCATCGGCGAGATGACGATATCCTGAGCCGCGAACAGTTTTAAGCGGGTCAGCATTCCTTTCATAACACTCGACGACACGATTATTTTCTGAGGCAAGCTGCGCTCAAAATTCAGTCTCGGTTCTATCATCGCCGGTGAAAGATAGGCCGGTTCAAAAATACCGATGACCGGAATTTTTTGAGCAGCGGCCGCTTCAGGGAGCGTGAAATCGACCTTGTTCGGAACTTTACGGAAATTTGAAATTGCCGTAACAACTGCACAGGGTTTTTCTTCAAGCAAAAATTCCCGTGCGGTTTCCATAGGAAAGCTTTCGATTTCAATCAGTTTGAAATGTGTTCTTTCCCGGAATTCGAGCTTTTTCAGCAAGCAGGGATAAGCCAGACCTTGTTGTGCGATAACAGTCACATCAAATTTTGCAGCCAGCAAAGGCAAAGCGGATGCTACGGCATTGGCTATTCCGGCATCATACATTGCAAAGACAATCTTGTTCATATAATTTTTATTTTATAGGGTTAATAATATTTTTTTCGATGAGACAGGATTATCTTATTTTGTACTTTTTGTCAATATGTGTTTCTGAAGCAACCCGGATTTTGTTCCGGTTTGCTTTTTTGTTTTATGTCAGGTCTCCACTGCATTGGTGACAGCACCGTCTCCAGGAGTCTACGTCACAGGAGCCTGCACAGCTGCCATAACAAGCAGCGGCATTTGAAGTTCCTACGCACTGCTGGCTGCATCGGTCCAAAGCGCCGGATGAGTTACAGCTAGAGCCCATATGTCCATATTCTTGGGCACATTGTTGGTAAGAGTACCCGCTCCAGTTGCTGCATGAAGTTCCTCCGTAGTATCCGTCGTCAGAACAGGACGGCGCCGGCAGAACGCATGAGTTTCCATTTTGCTCCGTGTAGCCGGAGTTGCAGCGCCATCCGGTGTTTATAGTATGGGTTCCGGAACAGTCGGTGCAAGATGATGTTGTAAAGCTGCTGTTTGCCGGTTTAGTGGTAATCCGGTCTTTGCAGTCCGGCAAAGAACAACTTGCTTTGCAGTTAGTATAACAGGTTAATCCGGCATAAGACACGGTGGTTCCGGTTTGACCGCTTGGGCAGGACGATACATAACCGCCGTCAGAGCAGGTCT
>ENA-OYWV01000026-OYWV01000026.1-human-gut-metagenome-genome-assembly--contig:-NODE-26-length-58460-cov-9.015444_pt1 | contig 58460 bp, 65 predicted proteins | sample MGYA00244812_ERZ653400 | MGnify/ENA primary metagenome ERZ653400 (study PRJEB26926, sample SAMN06165097) | human gut metagenome | biome: ENVO:00009003; feature: ENVO:2100002; material: ENVO:00002003... | reverse complement strand
GCAGATAGGGTGAATCTGGAACACCTCGACTTGATTTGCGAAGCCCTGGATTGTGAGCTGGATGAATTGATTGTTAGGGTACCGAACAAGGAATCAGCCATAACCCACACTCGCCAGGGAACTCAAAAACCCGGCAGAAAGAGGTAACTGCTGCAACGGTTACCTCTTATTAAAGAGGGGATTTCCCCTCTTTATTTCACTTCTTTTAAATTATAATCCAATGAATCGTACAAATAATCTGTATCAAATCCCATATCTTTGTAACCTTGCAATACAGTTCCAACATAACGGCTAGATGGCCTTCCCGCAGTGGCTGAGTCAGGCAAGAGGTATATCATAGCCTTTTTTCTAGTACCGTTTTTTAATTGTACAAATACATTTCTCTTTTTATAAAATCTCGGATATCCCTCGTACAGATCAAGAGCCTTCTCATTTTTGCTATCGATATTCCAAACAGCAACAGGAACCCTACTTCCTTTTTGTCTTTTGACGGTTGCATAAGATCCTGTGTGGCTTCCTCTGTAAAGTAATTTCCAATTTATCAGATATCCGGTAAATGCGACCGTTGCTCCAGGACAACGGTATGACATTTGCTGTACGTTAAGATTGCTTCCGTATGCTACATATAAACTCATGGTATTCCCTTTCTCCCCGTAAAGCCGTTAGGTCAGCTGATTTATGGTTAGGCTGCATGTTCTGCATTTGCATTCTCACGAAGCTGTTTCATCATGTGAAGTCTACATGTTTTGAACTCATCACCATAAAGTCCAAGTCTGTTTGTGAGGATATTATACATTAAAGTGACTTTTTTCTTTGCTGTGTATCCGTTCATGGTTCTAAATACGACTTTATCATCAGATTCGATGGACCATGCAGAGAGTGCTAAACAAAACTGTACATATGCTTTGATCTTTCCTGCGTGAAGAGTGCTGTTGAAAAGTCTGAATTCGACAGTTCCTTTCTGGAAGAAACTATGAAGATTCAATGCGTGGTATCTTGTAGGGTTATAATGCTGATGATTGATTCCACCACAGTAGCCATCGTTTGCTGGGCTGTACCAAATTTTCTCAACGGAATTGGTTGTGATGTTTTTGTCCTTTTTCATGGTATCAAGTAAATCCTTGCAAACTGGCTGGCACCAATGATATTTTCTGTCACCTACTGCAAGCGCATCGTAAATGATTTCCTGCCGGCTATACATGAAATTTACCAGACGGCGAAGAGAAGTTGCGGTATGGTTCGCTCCGTCTACATGAATATGGATTCCGCATGAACTATGAGGAACTCCACCGATTTCTCTGAATTTACGAATGATTGCCTGCAATGTATCAAGATCTTCGTATTTTAGAACCGGTGTTACGAATTCAACTCTGTATTCGTCCATGTTCTCGGTTCCAACTTTACGAATTGGATTGATTGAGCTGTCTCGCATTACCTTCCATTTTCTTCCCTGTGAATCCTGAATTGTTCTTGTCTGGTAGCAAGTGTGATCTGGTCTGGAAGCTGTAGTTCCGATGATTTCTGCAACTGCATCAGCAGCCATCTTTCTTGAAATACCTGTAAATTCAACCTCAACACCGTAGTTCTGTTTCTTTAAAAGTTCTGACATATCATTTTCCTCCTATTATCTCTCAAACCTCGCACCGTCTATGCGAATGTTTGTTCTGTTGTTTATGTTTGTATATTACCATATGTACCGTGCGTGTCAATAGTTTATTGAAGAAAATCTCTAAAACAATGAAGAAAAATGTTGACAAAATGAAGATATAGTGATAAACTATAATTGTAGCAAGGAGATAGCAGGAAAGGAGTTAGAGAAATGGAAAAAGACATAATGACTACATTAGAATTTAAAACCGTTATGGAAATGGTCGTGTTGATCATCGAGAGTAGTAAAAATAAAGAAGAGGCACTTGAAAAAATCAAGAACCTCTCCATTTTAAAAGAAAATAATTAAGAACTAAGCGAATAGACACCGAGCGGACTCCGAAACTTCCTGCTTCCGCTCGGTACCTAAGAAAATAATAGCAGGAAGAAAAAAATAAGTCAACAGAAAGTTGGTGTATTATGATATCGTACAATCCGCTTTGGCACACGCTTCTTGATAGAGGTATGAATAAGGGAGATCTAAAAGACGCAACCGGATTAAGTTATGGGACTATGGCTTCTATGGGAAAGAACGAGCCAGTCAATCTGAAACAGATAGATAGAATATGTAAAGCTCTTAATTGCGGCATCAGTGATGTGATAGAGTATATACCTGATTAACATCACTGCAATAAATAATACGATTTATTCCCGTGATGTTAGAGTGATGTTTGGAACTATTGCAAATAATAATACAACGTGGTATATTTAATAAAAGCCCGCCTCTCTTATTTTATTTAATACACGGTAACACGAAAAAGCGGCCTAGTGTTATTGAGTTTGAATAGTCGGCGGTGGGCCAGAAAGCCTTTATTTACGGGCTTTTCCGGCACCGGTGCCTCTGGATTGCATTATCATTGCATTTTTACATTTGCCTGTGATAAGAAGCGGTGAACTGATTGTGTGTGTAATCAGCCACGCTTTCCGTAGCAGGTGTGAAGTTAATAACTCCGCCTAACATTTTAGCAACCTCAAAGTTGCTGTTAGGATATAGATGTCCATAGGTCCCTAAAGTCGTCTGGATTTTTTCGTGGCCGAGACGGTCTTTAATGATCAATGGATTCACCCCCATGCTGATTAAGAGTGCAACATGAGAATGACGTAAAGCATGGATTTTAATTCGGTGAACGCCGGCAAGCCCTGCCAGCTTTTCCAGGGCTCTTGGCAGGGTATGCTTGCTGGTGGGAATCCCATTGTAGCTTAGTACAAAGTTACAGTCTTTCAAAACTTTTTTCTGTACTTCTTTCCACTCTTTTAATTCCCTGATAGTATCATCATCAAGCACAACTGTTCGGACACTGGCAGATGTTTTGGGTTCCACAAATTTGTATTCCGTCATTGATTTGTAATACAGTGTTTTGGTTACACTGATTATTCCGCTTTCAAAATCAATGTCATCCCACTGTAATGCAGCAGCCTCTCCGATCCGCAGTCCTGTTGTGAACAGGAGCCAGAAGCAGATGAACAAATAATGTTCATAGTAGTCACCCTTGTATAAAAGAGAAATGACTTTCTGAAATTCATCCAGCGTCCAGAAATCTATCTTCACTTTTTTTGACTTAATATTGCCGACCATACGTGACGGATTTTTTGAAGCAAGACCAAGGATAATTGCACGGTCAAAAGCGAGCGACAACATGCCCTGGATAATCCGTACATAATTTGGACTGTACTCTTTTGCCAGCTTCAGCTGCCATGCCTGTACATGAATCGGCTCTATTTCAGCAACCTTTTTCCTGTAAAAAAATTTAAAGTGCTTTTCAATAGTATTTAATCGGTTTTTATAGGTACTTTCTTTGACCTGCGTTTTATACCATGGAAGATAAATTTCCTCAATGTACTGCTTAAACGAGGGCTGTTTCTTTTCCATAGCCAGTCCTTCTTCTGCCGCCAGCACCAATCGGGAATACTCTGTACGAGCCTCCTTTTTTGTAGAAAAGCCGCTGCGGTATTTCTGGATCTGCTTTCCGGTTACAGAATCATAGCCCAGGTTTGCCCTGAAATAATAGGTTCCGTTTTCAGCTTTTTTAATTGGATCTTTTGCCATAAAGTTTACTCCTTACATTTCTGCAAGAAGTGTGTCATTACTGCTCATCTGGAAGTTTGATACCGAGCAGTTCTTCTACGGCCTCTTTTGGAACTCTGTCCAGCTTTCTTGACTGATAGTAGGTATGTCCTTTTTCCACCATTAACTTTTTAGCCTCACGTATAATGTCAGCAGCAAAAGAAGGACCATATCCAAGTGCAATTAAATCTGATTTCGTTACAGTAACCATAACCCTCCTTTCCATGAACAGAGTACCATTCTCAATACCTGTTCATTATTATACCAGAATTTGAGTAAAAGGTCTTTAGGTTCAGATACCTCTTGCAAAAATAAATTATAGTTATGTTTAAGATACCGTTTTTCTCTATCTCCCTGGAAGCCAGTTCCTGCGCCTTCCCAAGCCGCGTCTTCGGCGTTGCTATGCAATCTTAAAGCCTGCAGGCACGCATCATGCTGCACTATCTGCAGGCACCCGTATCCCTCTTCCGGGAGGGTGTGAAATTTTCAAGGTACTCTATTTTGCCATTTGTAAGGGAAATAGCGGAGAAAATGCAGAATGTGTAAAAAAATAGAAAAAAGCTGTCCGTGTGGACAGCCTCTGAAAATTATTTATGTCTGGCAGCGAGCTGATGTAGTATACTGATTACAGCGATCATATCCTCATCGTCGAGCTGCTTTAATAAGTCATCCGCTTTTTCGTATAGAGGAAGATTGTGAAGAGCTGTATCGAAGAACTGGCAGGGAGTTACTTCCAGATATTCGCAGATTTCCAGGAAGTTCTCCATGGTAGGCAGGGAGCGCCCGGAAGAAATGGACTGGATGTAACTTTTGTTTTTGCCGAGATCCAGGCTCATCTGATATTCGGATACATTCTTTTTTATCCGCAGTTCGGTAATCCTGTCACCGATAAATTTTTTCTCCATGTCATCCACCTCTCTTCCTACATCTTCCTTCGATTTTAAACTATTTACTTCCGGCAAATTACGGAATAAAATAGAGCTATTCACTATATAAATGCTCATATTACGGAATATAACCGGAATTTACTGCTATATACCTGATTGCAAAAAAATGTGATAGAACTGCTGTTTTAGGGTATGATGTTAATGAGGTGTTTTTAATGAAAATCATAGGTACGCAGGAAGAATTGAAATGGGTCCGCAGGGCGCTGGCAAACAACTGTGAGGGATGTATCTTTGAAGAACGATGTAATCAAAATGCCAGTGAGGAGCAGAAGAAGCATGGAAAAACTCTGACAAGCTGTGAGGAATTTATGGCAAGACAGATCACGTTTGTCAGCGAGGAGGAAACAAAAACCACAAAATAGGATATTTATACCGTTATTGCATACTATATATAGTATAAAACAAATTGACAGCACCTATATCCTGTGCTACTATACTGATATAGTTCTTTTTTATGCGTTCCCCGGCGGGGGATCATGTTTTGGGATTTTGAGAAATCCCGTACATGAAGAGGAAAAGCAGGAGCTTTTCCCGGCATAAGTTGTTTATGTTTGTAGTGAAGTGTCACCGTATGCCTGAAATGGCTGTGTGGCACTTTTTTTGTTTTATCGGTGAAGAACCAGATTGGAAAAGGATGAATGGAGAAAACAAGAGGTTTCTCTGCTCATCCTTTTTTGTTGCCGTTTATCCGGAAGAAAATGTTTCTGCCGGATTTTTGTGTATGTGTGTGGCCTGCCACAATCAGCTTCGGCTGTTTATGGATAATTATTTTAAAGAAAGGTGGAAGAAACAATGAATGAAACAATGGTTTACGCAGATGGTTTTGAAAAGACATTTGCCACGGCAGAGGAGATGCTTGATTTTCTTTCAAGAAGAGGGAAAGCCTCAGAGTGGATCCGCAAGCCCATCCGGGCCCTCCGGCTGGTGCCGCTTGAAAAAGAGGCGGACAACCTGGATAACGGAGACGCAGAGATGGAGGAAATCCTGAAGGATACGGAAAAGCACACCCGGCTTGTACTGAAGGTACGAGGCGAGGCATATCCGGTCCGGAACTGTGCAATCCAGACGATCTTAGGACGTGCCGGTATCGGCGGGGACGGCCTGCGAAAGCTGGATCTGGCAACTTATGCAAAGGTTGTGAATTGCTGCCTGAAAGCAGCGAAAGGAGAATGCCTCATCAAGATTGCGGATGGAAAAGTCTCTGCAGTCCACGGGGGAGACGCCCATGACTACAGCGTACTGGACATGAAGGCAATCTTTGAGATAACCAGCGAATATCTCCACACGAATTTCAGTGGAAGCACTTATCTGGAAGGCTCTGGAACCTATGACCATTCTGTTATGAGTGCCATGTGGACGCTTTCCGGGAACCAGGAGCTTCTGGATACCTACAGGGATGCGCTGGACCGGTACGGAGTAAGCAAAAAGAATCTTACGCCGGCGCTGCGCCTGACCACTTCTGATGTTGCAGCCAGCGGTGTCAATCTGTATCCTATGCTGCTGACAGACGGGAACAACCATACGCTCAGTCTGGGAAGCCCGATCACTCTGGCACACAGGAACCACAGCACGATCCTGGATTACCGCAATAATTTGAAAGAGGTGTATGCAAGATACAAGGATGCCACAGAACGTCTGGCAGCGCTTCTGGAAATCGAGATCCATAACCCGGTGAACTGCTTAAAGTTACTGATGAAAAAGCTGAAGATCAAGGCGGCGATCCGTAATGAAGTGGTGGAGATGTATGTGGCACAGAACGGGGAACAGAGCTGTACGGCCCATGACCTTTACTATGCCATGAACGAGGCACCCTTCTATGCCGCCTGCCAGGGATTTAACGGTAGCCAGCTTTTGCGGATGGAGGAGAACCTGACCAGGGCTCTTGCCATGGACTGGAAGGAATTTGATGTATATGGCGCCGTTAAGTGTTAAGGAGGAGCTTATGAAACAGACGTTACGAATGGATTATGAACCGGAACAGGTCGTGGATATCAGCACCCTAACCAGAGAGCAATGGCTCGCATTCCGCCGTCTGGGAATCGGAGGCAGTGATGTAGCTGCCATCATGGGGATCTCGCCTTTTGTTACCAGCCGTGATCTTTACTATGACAAGATCGGCGTTACCCCGGTGATCGAGGAACCAGAAGCAAACTGGGTTGCCAAGGAATTTGGACACAGACTAGAGGATCTGGTAGCGGAGATTTTCTCTAAGAAAACCGGCCTGGAGGTGTTTCCCGTGCGGATCATGTTCCGGCATCCGCTTTACCCGTTTATGCTTGCCGATATTGATTTCTTTGTGCGTATGCCGGATGGCAGCTTTGCCATACTGGAGTGCAAAACCTGTAATTATAACGCCAAAGAGAAGTGGGATGACGGGAAAATCCCCGAGCACTATGTCTATCAGGTGCGGCACTATATGTCGGTGGTGAACATCAGTCATGCATTTATTGCGTGTCTGTGGGGAAATAACGAGAACGACTTTGTATACCGTTCTCTGGAGCGTGATCTCATGGAAGAGCAGGATATCATCGAGCAGGAAGGATATTTCTGGCGTGAATTTGTGGAGAAGAAGGTGGAACCGCCGCTGGTGGGGAAACCGGATCTGGTGCTTGCCAGCATCCGCCGTTACAGCGGCTATGCTGATAAGTCGATCCCGGAAATCCCAATCACGACGCTGGATTCCAAAAGCCTGGAAAAGTATCTTGCTTTATCAGATGAAAAATCACGCTTAGAGAAGCGTAAGAAGGAAATTGACGCTGAACAGCGTGCGATCAGTGTTCCTTTCGTGGAGTTGATGGGACAGGGATGCAAGGCATTTCTGGAAGACGGAACCAACCGTTACAAGATTACCTTTAACCCGACCCGCAGGACGATGATCGGGAAAGAAAATCTTGAAAAGCTGAAAGTGCAGCATCCGGATATTTTCAAAGAATATGCTACAGAAACAGAAAACCGGATCTTCCGGTTAAAGAAGGAGGCGGCGTGATGTTAAAAGGAAAAAGAGCGTATATCTGCTCTCCGTTGTCTGCAAAAACCCGGGAAGAACGAATGTTTAACATGGGGCTTGCGAAGGCGTATCTGGATACGATCAGAGAGGTATTCCACTGCCGCACGTATGCCTCCCATGCCTATCTGCCGCTGATGCTGGATGACACCATACCAGAGGAACGGAAGCTGGCGCTTTCCATTGGAAAACAGCTTTTAGACTTCTGTGATGTGCTGATTATCTGTGGCGGCAGGATTTCTTCCGGCATGGAAGGAGAAATCCGTTATGCCCATGATACCGGGAAGGAGGTGTACTGGCTCGAAGGAGGCCGGGATCCGTTTCAGTTACGGAAGATAAAAAATTGGAAGGAGATCGAATATGCGGTGCAGATACCGGAAAACCATATTTCTGAATGAGGAGAATGGATACACCATTGCGGTGTTTACGACGAAGGATGCTTCTGTACCGCTTGCTGCCAGAGACAAATACTTACAGGGCCAGAAAGTGATCGGGTTTATCGCCATAGGCTTTGACCTGCCCCAGTCTGACCAGATCGAGATTGAGATGGAAGGACAGTGGGAAAAGTCCAGCCACGGCCTGCAGTATCAGGTGGAAAATTTCATGGAGATCGTGCCGCGCACGAAGGAGGGGATCTTAGGCTACCTCTCCTGCGGTTCTGTAAAGGGTGTGGGGCCAAAAGTTGCAGAGGCCATTTACAAAGAATTTGGCCTTAATACGCTGGAAATCATGGAAGAACATCCCCAGGAGCTTCTGAAGGTAAAAGGAATTTCCCAGAAAAAGCTGAAGGGGATTGTGGAGTCCTACGGAAAAAATAAGGTGTTCCGGGAACTCATGACATTCCTGGCACCCTATAAGGTAACGCCTAAAAAGGTGAACCTGATCCTCCAGCGGTTTCGCAATGAGTCCGTGGAGATTGTCCGCCACAGACCTTATCAGCTCTGTGCAGTAAAAGGGTTTGGCTTTTTAACGGTGGATGCTATTGGACGGCAGAACTGCCAGGCGCTCAATGATCCCATGCGGATTTCAGGCTGCCTCTCCCATCTCATGGAATCAGCTATGAAGGAGGAGGGGCATCTGTACCTGGAGCGCCCGGAGCTGATCCAGCGGGCCTATACCATGCTGAACCAGGATCTTCCGAATCAGGCAGTAACAGAAACAGATATCCAGAGGGTACTCTACCGGCTGGTCATGCAGGAAAGCATTGTGGTAGACGGCGAGCGTGTGTATGTGAAGAAACAGTATGAAGAAGAAAACCAGACTGCTTCCATGATCGCCCGGCGTCTGTTGGATCAGGGCGAGGCGTATGACATCGAAAAGGAATTGGCGCAGGCCCAGACTGCCTTGGGGATTACCCTGTCAGAAAAGCAGAAGCAGGCAGTGCGTATGGTGTTCCAGAACCAGATCAGTATTATTACCGGAGGGCCTGGAACCGGGAAGACCACCGTGTTAAAAGTCATTCTTTATATCCATGCCATTGTCTGCCGATCACAGGTGCAGCTCATGGCTCCTACGGGGCGTGCGGCACGCCGGATGGCGGAAAGCACCGGGCATGAAGACGCCTCAACGATGCACATGGCTCTGGGGCTTCTGGGTGACTTTGCCGATTATGAAGACGCAGTAGAATATCTGGAGGCCGGATTTCTGAATCTGGATGAAGTATCCATGGTAGATATGCATTTGGGATATGAATTTTTCCGCAGGGTAAAGCCTGCCTCCCGTATCCTGCTGGTAGGCGACGTGGATCAGCTCCCTTCTGTGGGAGCCGGTGATGTGTTCCGGCAATTGATCGGCTGCGGGCTGATCCCTGTGACGGTGCTGGATCTGGTATTCCGCCAGGGAAAGACCAGCAACATCCACTTAAATGCCCGTAAAATGTTGGCAAACCGGACGGATTTCGGGTTTGGAGATGATTTCCAGTTTGTCTCCTGCAATTCGGCAGATGAGACAGCAGCCATGGTACGTCAGCTTTATCAGGAAGAGGCCGCAAGGAACGGCCTGGACCATGTACAGATCCTGACACCCTATCGGGTAAAGACGGTAAACGGCGCTAACGAGCTGAACCGGAGCCTGGAGGACCTGATCAATCCGCCAAGTCCTGGGAAAAAGGAACTGTCCGCAGGAGGGCAGACCTACCGGGAAGGGGATAAGGTGCTTCAGAACAAGAATACGTTGATGGCCAGCAATGGGGACCTGGGAAGGATTACGGATTTTTATACGGATGAGGAAGGAACCGTAAAAACGGTGATCGAATTTCCGGATGGACGTGTCGTGACCTACGAGACGGAAGATCTGGAGATGATCGAACACGCCAATGCCATTACCATACACAAGTCCCAGGGATCCGAGTGCGATATTGTCATCATCCCCTGGGTGAGAGCCTTTTATATGATGCTGAAGCGGAATATCCTGTACACAGGCATTACCCGTGCAAAGAAAAAGGTGTATCTGGTGGGGCAATGGAACGCAGTCTGCCAGGCAGTCCATACGGACGATGCCGGCAGGCGCAATACAGCTCTTGGGGAGCGGATCACCCGTTACTATTATCAATACCTGAATGAGCGTGAGCCGAAACAGCTTCGGCTTGCGGTATAAAAATAATTTCCACTTATGGAGAAAGGCAGGCTATTCCTTATGTAGAGGGATATCCTGCCCTGTTTGTGAAAGGAGCAGATGTATGAACGAATTACTGTATCAGAAAAATCAGGCAGTGGCGGCTTTGAACCGGGTGGAGGGATTTGAACCTCTGGAATTTGCCCGGACGATCAAACAGGAGGATCAGGAGGACCAGCTTTATCTGGATGTGAAATACCGGAAACTCTGGTTCCGTCTGGCGAATCCTTTGGGGCGGATCTCCAGTCATATTGTCTGGTTTAATGAGAACGTGGCGCTGGCGGAGGCAAAGATCTATCTGAACTACACGGATGCACCGGAGAATTACATTGCCAATGCGTTTTCCATGAAATTCCGCTCAGAGGATCCAAAGTTTGGAGACAAGTTCCTGGAGATGGCAGAGACTGCCGCCGTGGGACGTGCGCTCTCTGATGCGGGTTATGGCGTCCAGTTTGCGGACGTAGGAGAAAGCAACGATCCGGCGCAGGTGGATGCGGGGATCCCCGTACCAATGCAGTATCCGGAAGCTGCCGCAGGTGCTCCCTCTTATGGAGGGCAGCCGGTTTCTGCCGGACAGCCGGGCTACAATAGCCAGAATCACTATGCAGGGAATACGCCTGCAGGAAATATGGTGTATCCGGGAAGTACGGCAGAATCCAGCCCCAGCCAGAGCATGATGAACCAATTTTATCATCAGGCACAGGCGCAGGGAAATATGATGGGAGCGTCTGTACAGCCGATGCGACAGCCTGCACCTGTGAAGAACACTCCTCTGGATGGAAACCTTCCTGTGGAGGAGCTGGTGAAGCGCATGACCTATGAACAGGCGAAAGCCGTGGTCATCGGCGGAAAAGGGAAATTCGGCGGGAAATCTATGGGTGAAGTGGCGGTGGAAAGCCCTTCCAGCCTGGATTATTTCGCTTCCAGCTACCGGGGGCATAACAATCTGATCCCGGCGGCAGCCAGGGTTCTTTTGAGACAGGCACTTCCAAAAGCCAGCTGATCATTAAATACAACTTTCCGCAGTCTTCTTTAGGCTGCGGAAGAAAGGAGGTCGGACCTGGATGTATGATATGACCGGGTTTGATTATGACATCACCGATGTTGCCAACCTTCTGCGGCTGCATAAGCGCCGTGGAAATTACTACGACTGCCCGTTCTGTGGCGACACCAAAGGGCGGCTGAATATCAATCCGGCAAAAAACGTCTTTCGCTGTAACCGCTGTGACAAATCCGGCGGGATGCTGCAGCTTTATGCGGACCTGCATAACTTGACCTACCGGGAAGCAAATGAGGAAATCCGGGAGGCTTTGAATAAAGGGGAATACCGGCAGGTGCGCCAGGCAAAGGTACAGGAAGAAAAGGAAGAGCCTGTGCAGTCGAAGCTGGCGCCACTGGATGAACGGCACCGTACCTATACGGAATTACTGGATCGGCTTCCCCTTTACAGTGTACATAGAGAAAACCTGAGATCCCGGGGCCTTACAATCGAACAGATAAAAGAGCGGCGCTACCGGAGTGTTCCGATGTACGGGCTGCATAAGATTGCAGAGACACTTCAGGAGAGCGGCTGCGTGCTGGAAGGCGTACCGGGATTTTATCGGGATCCGGAGGAGCGTTGGACATTGAATTTCAAGACGAAGAACTCCGGCTTCCTGGTTCCTGTGGAGTCCATGGACGGAAAGATCCAGGCGTGTCAGATTCGTCTGGACCATCCCAGGGATAACAACAAATATCTCTGGTTTTCCAGTGCTGGCTATCCACACGGTGTTTCCTCCGGAAGCCCGGTTCATGTGATCGGAGATCTGGATGCGGAAAACGTCTATCTGACAGAGGGCGGGCTGAAAGGCTCGATTGCTCATTATCTGTCCGGTCATACATTTATCTGCCTGGCAGGTGTGAATATGTACCGGAGCCTGCGCCCGGTGTTGGAGGAATTTCAGCGAAGAAAGATGAAATTTCTCTTTGAGGCGTTTGACATGGACAAGAAACTGAAAACCAACTGTGATAAGCATTATCATAAATGTTCGGTCTGCAGTGAAAAGGGTATGCCGGAAAACTGTCCGTATAAGGTGGAAAAGCGCCGGATCATCCAGAACGCCTGTGGAAAAGTCTATGGGATCTGCCAGGAGCTGTCCCTGCCGGTCAGCCGTATGGTCTGGGACCAGGATGCAGATGGTAACTGGAATGGAAAACTCAAAGGTATAGATGATTATTATTACGCAAAGCGGGCTGCACAGACAGCCCCTTTGCAGGAACAGAAGGGAGTGGACATATGAAAAAGGGAGAAAAGCTGCTGTTTCTGGCAGGGATCCTGCTTGCCATCGGCGCTCTTGCTTTTTCCGCATGGAAACTAAGAGGAATCTATGGTGAATACCAGGAGGGCGAGGATACCTACGAAGAGCTTGCTTCATTTGTGGAGGAGCCGGAGGACACACCAAAACCAGACGGGGGCGAACCAGATGCAGAACCGGACGGATATTTGAAGATTGACTTTGAAGGACTGCAGGCTGTGAACCCGGACGTGATCGCCTGGATTGATATTCCCGGCCTATCCATCAGTTATCCGGTGGTACAGGGAACCGATAATGCTTATTATCTGCATCATCTGTTTACCGGGGAGTACAACAGCAGCGGAAGTATCTTTGCGGACTGGCATAACCAGCAGGATTTCACAGATCCGAACACCATTGTATACGGCCACAATATGAAAAACGGCAGTATGTTTGGAACCCTATCCCATTATCAGGATCAGGCTCTGTGGGAGGCTTCTCCTTACTTTTACCTGTATGTGCCGGGGAAGGTACTGAAATATCAGATCTTCTCCTGTTATGCCGGGTATGTGGGGAGCGAGGCTTATACCTATGCGTTTCCGGAAGAGGCAGACTTTCAGGCTTTTCTGAAGCAGATCCGCTCCTATGCGGGATATGATACCGGTGTGGAAGTCGTGGAAACAGACCGGGTGGTGACACTTTCCACCTGTGTCAGCTCCAGACGTGATTATCGGTATATTGTCCACGGGAAATTGACAGAGGAAATAGCAAATTGAAGAAGAAAAGTATAGGAACAGAAAACAGCGCCGGTATGGAAAAGGAAGACACCATGCCGGTCTTTTTTTATGGAGGAAAGTATCATGTTGGAAGCTGAATATGAGAAAGAACGGGAGAAAATTGAAGGAAAAGAAGATGACAGGCTTAAGGAGGAGCGGATACAAACACTCCAGACAATTTTTCAGCGGGCATGGCGTTATCAGGAGCGGGGGATGCTGGAGGAGATTATCTTAGGATTTGTTCAGAAAAAGACAGCGATGCTTCAAAATGCCAGGACAAAAGGCGAACTGCAGGAAATCAGCAAACCGCCTAAACCGGTTTATAACGGAAATGTCTTTACCACCGGAAAGTATGACACAGAGGAAGAAGAATTGCTGGTCTGGAGCCTTACTTGTTTGCAAGCACTGCTCAACAACCAGGCATATGAACGGTACAAAGAGCTGTTCTGCCGCCTGTTGTAGGAAAAGGCGAAGATATTATTCCCGGAAATGAATGAGAATAATCAGGCAAAAGTTGCCTGAAGAATGAAGAATGGAGGATGGATATGACGATCAGAGAAGCTGGGAAAGGAATCGTGACAGCCGGAGGAGGTACTTACCGGATCGGATTTATCAATACCGATGGACAGGATGATGAGACAGAATTTGACGCCTACAATATGGCTGATCTGGAAACACTATTCAGGGATTTTTGTAAAGAGAATGGCTTCAGGCAGAATACCGTGATCTATGTGGAGCGGTAAATGACAGTACAGGCACCGGGGGAACCGGTGCCTGCCTTGATAAAAAATAGGACTTATCTCTTTTTATATGTGAATATGATCCCGATGATGGAACCAATAAAGACGAAAGGCGCCAATCTTACAAACAAAAATTCAACGCCATGCAGTATGGTCCCTGCAACTGCATATTCCGGATTGCTGTAATCCCAGTTCAGATATTCTCCGTGCATCACTGCAAAAGCAATAAAGCCCATCGTTATAAGCACACACAATGCAAGGAGCAGATAGCGGATCAGCCGGATCTTCATCCTGCTTCTTTTGGCAAATTGAAGGTTAATGCTTTCCAGCTTTTCAGAAATACTTTTTAGGTCTGTGTCCTTCAAGTCATGTTCCGGTACGGTTTCTCCAAGCAGTGTGCTTACAGAAGTATCCAGTTCGTCTGCTAAGGAGATCAGCATACTTGAGTCAGGAACCGATAAGCCTTTCTCCCATTTCGATATGGTCTGTCTTACGACATTCAGCCTGTTGGCAAGTTCTTCCTGTGACAGCCCTTTTGCTTTTCGTAAATTCTTAATATTTTCATTCAGCATAGCCTGTGCCTCCTTTGTTTTGATATAGTCATTAAACATCAAAAACGCCGTTGCCACAAGCAACGCAGATTAACATGGAAAAATCACGCCACTGAAGACTTGTTAAAACGGTAGCCCATGCCCGGATGACATCCAAATTGAAAGAATAGATGTGGCCCGAATAGTCTAAATATATCTTTCTGGAAGAAACCGTGAATTGTTTACCAATATTATACTGATTATAAAATTGTAATCCTGCTAAATGGATGGCTTAGAGCCGGATATGACGATTGGCGTACTCGTTGACGTGAGGATCATGGGTAACAACTACAATGGTTTTTCCCTGATAATTCAACTTCTTCAAGATTTCCAGCACATAATCCCGATTTCCTTCATCAAGACTGCCAGTAGGTTCGTCAGCGAATATAATCTGCGGGGATTTGACAATTACTTTTGCCAGTGCTACACGTTGCTGCTCACCGCCGCTTAATGTATAGACCTTTCTTTCCTCGTAGCCTTGCAGTCCAACTTGCGCCAGTGCATCAGCAATCATGAGGCGTTCTCTCTTCCTGCTGACAGATTTGAAATGTGTTGCAAGCCGCATATTGCTTTCTACGGTTTCGGTATCAATTAATCCGTAATTTTGAAATAGATATGAAATATGACGGCGGCGTAGGGTGATTGCTTTCCTGGATGAAAATTTCGGGTTCTTCTCTCCACAAAGGATGATGGTTCCACTATCCGGACGGTCAAGCAGCCCCATCATATTCAATAATGTTGTCTTACCCGCACCGCTTTTGCCCATGATAGAAATAAATTCCCCTTGTTCTATTTTCAGAGAGAAGTTTTCAAACAGGGTTTTGTCTCCAAATCTTTTACTGATATTTGATAAAATAATGTCTGCCATATCATTCAGATCCTTTCACGATTTGATACAGGTTGATTTTCGTATATTTCCGGCTGACAATCAGAGTAATTAGCAGTTCCCCCAAAAATGCCGCCAACAGAAGTAAATAGTTCAGAGACACCTGCGTTGTCGTACTTACAAATTGCAGAACTGCAACAACGACCATATAATAAATGACCGTCACAAGCAGGTGTTTTCGTAAGCAGCACAGCATCGAATATCCATCAATCAGGCAACAGGCAATCTTGGTTTTGTAGTTTTCACAGTACAGTTTGGAACTGAAAATAATCAGGCAGATCAAACCAATCAGAAGGACCATTGATTGTGTACCATATAGCATCAGCATTTGTCGTTGGTGATTGATGGTTTCTGAAAATGTAGAAGAAACCGAAGGAGTTTCCATCGTGACTGAAGCTATTCCTGTTTCCTGTAAAGTAGGAAGCAGTTCTGCATAGGCATTTTCTGTGGGAACATTCAAAAAGTAGCCGCCTTTGGAACAATAGCTTAAAACAAAAATTCCCTCGATCTGTTCTTCCTCAATTACCAGAATAACAGGCTCATCCAATGCCCCATAGTCTCCAGTTCCTGTGTTCGCATTGTAAGAATAAATTTTACTGGATATTCCATCATAAGGGATAAAATTTACTTCCATCCCATAAGCGTTTTGAACAAATTCACGCCAACTCTCTTTTTCCTGTTCTCTCGATACAGGAAGCAGTATATTGAAACGGGTATCAGAAAGCTGCGTACTTTTGATCTGGCTTCCGCTTACATCATAAATCGGGTTGAAATCCAGATAGTTCCGGTTAACCGTGATAGAGGTCTGCCCAAATTCTTCCGCAGATGTGCGTCCACTAATCAGATCATATTCATAATTGCTGGCATCACATAAAATGCCATTGTAGCGGTTTACTGTTGCTGAATAAAACGCTTCATAGTTTTCAGCCAGATTCTGTGTAGAAGCGTTGCTGGTATTGACAGGGACGGTCACATATCCGGCCATTTTATCTGCAAGAAATTTAGAAGTTTGCATGGTATGATATGAAATGGCAGCATTACGGACGGCGATGGATAAGAAGAAAATAATAAATCCAACAAATACTCCTTTGGCAAGAATGGTGGTAATATAAATTCCCCGTCGTGGAACACGTCCCTTAACATATTCGGCACTGTTTTGCCTGCAAATAAGCATTGCTGAAAGTAAAAAGCCAATAAGCACAACAAGAATCAGCATAGCGATATTTGGCAGGGAGAACAGGATATATTGAGGTAGTGTGGTTTGATACAAGGCTGCCGCTGTAATCAATGTTACAGCTTCAATGAGTAAAAAACTGGCTGCGAAAATCGGGAAGATGTTTTTGGCTTCATCTGCCAGAATATCACGGACAGCGTAGCCCTCCATTTTCTTCAGCACATTCTTTTTCCCACTGGAAAGAATATAAAATGCCATGCTCGCCACCAGCATAAAAGCCGGGACGAAGCCAAACAGCAGAACCGAGAATTTGCCGGAAATGTAGGCCGTCGGATTAATCGTAACGGCATATCCGAGCTGGTTCAAAGTATCCACCACGGTTGATTGCTGATCCATTTTAACATAGTACGTAGCAGCGGAGAGATCATATTTCTCTGCGTCAGCCCATGGAAAAAATGAAATATCCTGCATTAGTGAGGAAGCGTTTAGCCGATGGGTAGTGTATCCAACAGGGACCGTGGTGGAAATACATTCGCTATTTTCCAACTGATTGTTTCCAACACTGGTGCTGATATCCAAAAATCCTGTGGTATGGTTGGTCTTGAAATATTGATAGTGGGCTTTATCGCCCACATTCTCAACGCAGCGCAGCATGATGTCTGCATTGACCGTTTCCAGCGCATGGTCGATTTCTGCGAGGAAATCCGTGTTACTGATACTTTCCGGCTTCTCAATCACTATGGAGATTTTATCCGCCTCTATCTGATCAAGCGCATCAAAAGCAAAATTGAAGCAGGACAACGCTGAAAGGACGCTAAAGAGGAGGATAAAGCAAAATATCATTTGTTTTTTCATTTTGTGTGCCTCCTAACGCTAAAACTCAAATTAATATGGAGGGTCATGTCATCGGAGACTCGTTAAAACGGTATCCCATGCCCGGAACGGTCTGGATATATTCCTCACGGGTATGCGCTTTGAGTTTCTTCCGGAGGCTGGAGATGGTGCAGTAAACTGCCCCTTTTATATTTACCGGTTCTTCCTTCCATACTGCCTGGTAGAGTTCTTCCTGGCTGACGATCCAGCCGGGATGCGCTGACAGGTAGCGCAATACAGAAAACTCCAAAGGTGACAGAGGAAGATCTCTTCCGTTTATCGTTACCTGCCGTTTCTGAGGAAGGATTGTTAAGCCGGATGCCTGTATCTGCTGTCGATCCTCTTTTTCTGCAAGCTCTATGACAGGCATATCTGCTGAAAGGGCAGCGACAATATGACGAAACAGTTCTTCCTCTTTTTCCTCAAACAAAATGATCAGCGCCTTCCCATTTACATCCCTCCCTCATCTGCGGTTTATTCATATTCCCGCAGGCGGTCTACAATAGAACGCTTCCCCGCCAGCTTCCTGTAAGACAGGACCGGGGTTACTGTGCATATGATGATGACCAGGGCTATTCCGCAAAGCAATGGCAGAACCGGTACGGAAAACGGGATTTCCATATAATTCATGGATTGGAAACAGCAGTATGTGACTACGGTTCCGGCAGTAAGGGTAAGGAATACAGAGAATCCTGCATAGAGCAGCCCCTCCCGGAGCAGAAGCCTGTAAACCTGTTTCCTGGACATTCCCACACTTTCCATGATGGAGAAAGTCAGCTTTCGGCTTTGGATGCTGCCCGCCATGGTATTTATATAGTTCAATGTACCTACCAGGAGAAGGAGCAGGGCGATCAGGATACCGATCTCCATCATATTTCCCTGGGATTCCTGGATGGTCTGTACCTCTTCCAGTGAGGAAATCCAGGTCAGGTCATTTTTATAGGGGCTGTCGTCTAGCCGGTTCAAGATATCCTGCTCTGTTGCGGCGTCATAGCGGTTCCTGTATTTGATATTCAGGCTTAATATATAAGGATTATCCGTCAGCCGCTCAAGGTACGATTGGCTAACGATCAGAACAGGCCCGATGGCGGCAGAGGTATAGTAGCCCTCATAGCTGACAGCGCCGATCGCAGTCTGATAAGTCTGATCCTCTATACGGAAGGTTACAGGAAAATCATCTGTATAGCTTTCTGGGATTTCAAAACCTCCATACTGCAGGACGCATACCTTCCCTTCAAGAAAGTCCTGCCGGTCCAGCGGAGTGGCAAGGGATTGATTCAGGGTGTCAAATTCTGCCTCATCAATGCCTTTGAGCATACCGTAATAGTTTTCCGGGGATTGCTGGTAATCCGCTTTGATATCTTCGTAGGAAACATAAGGTTTGGTCCCTGCGTAACCCTGCATCCAGAACGGCGGAAATCCGTCTTCCTGCCAGGGGAATACAACAGGTATCCCGGTAAGCGCATGGATCGCCTGGATGCCATCCATAGCCTGCAATTCTGTCAGAAGAGCCGGATCCAGCGCAGGCTGGAGGGAAGAAAGATCTTCCGGGGTCTGGGTGTCATTCCGGAGAATGAGATCCGCATCCTGATAATTTGGCATTACGGTTCGTTCCCCATAGCTGCTGATAATGGTAGTCAGGCAGTAAAAGACAGACAGGCTCACTGCCAGGGAGAGAAGGACCACCAGCGTCTTTTTCTTATCCTTCTTTAGCTGGTTTGCTGCCAGCCGCCAGAACAAATGTCCATGCCGCCTTGTTTTGTACATAGAGTCCGCCGATACCTGTATCCCACGGAAGCGGACGGCTTCTGCCGGTGAAATGCCGGCTGCCATGCGGACCGGCGTGTGGACACCCCACAGGACTGCAAGGGCTGCAGCAAGGACGCTTAATGCAAGTACCGCAGGATACAAGTGCAGCCTGATCCCTCCGGTCCTGATCCCCAGAACGGACATCACATAGGGAACCAGGAACAGGGAAAACAAAATTCCAAGGGCGATCCCGGCTAAAATCCCAAGGACAGCCAGAGGGAAGACCTGGCGGCGGATAAACTGTGCCAGTTGTTTTTTCTTCATGCCTAATGCCTGAAGCAGACCATAGTACCGGATCTTTCCGGAGACGGAAAGGTACAGGATATTGTAGATCAACAGGTATGCGCTCAGGCAGATGATCAGGCATAGACCGCAGATCCCCATAAGAACCGTCAGGGAACTGGTGATATAGTCAGATGCCTGAAAGAGCTGCTGGCCGGTAAGGGAAAGGCTGGCTTCCGTCTTTTCAATGGTGCTGCCGGAAATAAAATTCCCCTTATATTTGATATACAGGATGCCTAACTCATCCAGGGAGTAGCCGCTGTCCTTATAGAAGGCATCGGAGACATAGAAGATGGCCTGGTTCCCATAGCCCTCCCAGATACCGCTGATGACAAAATCCTGTGTGTGTATGCCTGTATTATCTTCATAGGTCATTGGAAAGCTGTCTCCGCAGGAGAGACTGCCTTCTCCGCAGGCATTCAGCGCTTCCCTTGTAACCAGCAGCTCATGTTTCTTTTTTGGATAATGCCCTTCGAGACTTGTCCGGGCAGGGGCGCTTTGGGTTTCCCAGTAAACCTCATCGCACCAGAGAAGCCCCACGTCTATGGTGTCGTCTTCCTGGGTGCTTTTTACATATCCGGCGTAGGACAGGGAACCTACGGTCTGGACTTTGGGGTTTGCCAGTAAGATATCTTTCTGCTCCCGGGTAAATCCATTGGCTACAGTGGCATCATATTCGGCGCCAAACAAGCGGGTATTCTGCAGCCTGCTTAGATCCAGCCAGGTCATGCCCAGCGTGAATACGCAGAACAGCATACAGGTGGAAAGCAGGATGGTAAAGAACAGGATGCTGAACTGCTTTTTATTGGAGCGGAGGGTATTCTTTGCCAGCTTTCCTATGGCAGCGCTATGAGTTTTTGCCCGCATAGACGTCACCTTCCTTCCGTATCTTCCCGTCCTCAATGCGTACCATCCGGTCTGCCATCTGTGCGATGTCCGGGTCGTGGGTGATGACAAGAAGTGTCTGCCGGTACTGTTTTGCCAGGTCTTTTAACAGGGTGATGACCTCACGGGCTGCCCCAGTGTCCAGGTTGCCGGTGGGTTCGTCTGCCAGGACGATCGCCGGTCTTGCGGCTAAGGCCCGGATAATGGCAACCCGTTGCTGTTCACCGCCGGAGAGCATGGACGGGAGCATTTCCTTTTTGGAGGAAATGTGAAGCGTTTCCAAAAGATAGTCGATAAATTTTCTGTTGATCCTTGCCCCATCCAGTTCCAGAGGGAAAAGGATATTATCGTAGACATTGAGATCCGGGATCAGGTTATACTGCTGGAAAATAAAGCCTACCTTCCGCCTGCGGAATACGGCAAGCCGGTCGTTATCCAGCGTTTCCAGAGCGGCGCCGCCCACAGTGACGCTTCCGCTTGTGGGGGTGTCCAGTCCGCCCAGCATATGGAGCAGGGTGGTTTTTCCGCTTCCGGATTTCCCTATGATCGCCACAAATTCCCGCTCTTTTACTTCAAAGTCCACACCATCCAGGGCTTTGACCAACTGGGTTCCGGTTTTATAATACTTTTCCAATGCTGTTGTTTTTACGATTGGTTCTGCCATGACCACACCTCCATATACAGGGATACATTTTGACCTGTCTATCCCAGTTTGCTGACATCCTCCAGATAGATAGAAACTTCTCCGCATTTGGGGCAGATGGCAACTTTGGGTTTCCCGATCCTGCCGCCAAACAGTTTGGCTTCATCAGAAGAGAGGATGATCCCATATCCAGCACCCTCGACCTTTACTGCACAGTCCTCTTTCATTTCGCTTCCGCATCGGATACATTTTCTCATTTTCATACACCTCACAATTCCTTTGCTTTCAGTTTTTTCCGTTTCTGCCTGTCAAGTACGATAAAGCCTGCCGTTACCCCTAAAGCCAGGAGTATATAATCCAGTCCGTAGCTGCCTACCGGATCTCTGATTATGGTATAGATCAGGTATACGGTACAGGCCAGCAATACGGCTAAGAATATTCCACGATAGATCCTGCTGTGTCTCATGCCGGCGTCTCCTCCTTCCCTGGTAAAATTCTGCCTTTTGGTTTCCCATGTTTCTTTTTACAAGAGGTTTCTCCTCTGCTATAATTATAATGCTTTATGGCATGTTGCCGACAAAATAGTAATAAACGCACGGGAACGGCGAAAAAACGCTCTGATCTTGAACCAGAGAATCGCTTTTTATGAATAAATGCAGCAAGGGCTTAGAGCCGTCTGCAAATCTGATGGAAGGAGCCAAGAGTCATGGAAATCATGGCAACGTGTATCCTATCTCTTCTGAGTGCCTGTTCTTACCTGCTTCCGGTAAGTTTTTTTCTTCCATGCAGGCTTTCAAAAAAGGAGAAAGGGATCCTGTTTCTGATCTTTTTGGGGGGTATTCTCCTGATCCAGTGGAAACTGGGAAATATTGGCGTGGTTGTGCTGCTCCTTTTGGGAGGACTTTATATTGCATGGATCGATGAGAACCGTTTCCTGAATATCAGCACTTTTATCGGGACCTATCTTTTCTGTGTGGTCTGCGATTACCTGCTGACCCTGGTATGGGAGCCGGTGAGCCGCCGGATCTTTGGAAACATCGATACATACGGAGCCAGCCTCTTGTATGTTTTGTTTTATCTTCTGATACTGGCAGCCATCTGCCCGGTGCTTTCCAGGCTGCTCCACAGGCTGATGGGGAAGATAAACCGAACGCTGCCCCGGCAGCTTACGGTCCTCATATCCATCAACCTGGTATTCTGCCTGCTGATCTTTCTTTTTAATATTGCGGTGGGGGAATATATCGGTTACAGCCGGCCGGTCATTCTGTTTAACTGCTTCCTCTTTGGGTGCTACTTTGTGATCAGCACCGTGCTGATCGTCAACATTATCCGCTCCAGGATAGAAAACATGGACCTGCAGATGAAGCAGGACGCTTATCAGAGACTGCAGGAGTATACGGGGCAGGTGGAAGCCATGTATTCCTCCCTGCGGGCGTTCAAGCATGACTATAATAACATTATGCTGACTCTTTCCGGCTATATGGAGTCCGGCGATATGGAAGGGCTGAAAGCCTATTTTGACCGGGAGATCGCACCCATGAACCAAAAGCTGTTTACGGCCACATCCCGCCTCAACCAACTGATCCATATCAAGATTATGGAATTGAAAAGTATCGTTTCCGCCAAACTTCTGTATGCGGCGGAACTGAACATCAACGTGACGGTGGAGATTGAAAAGGAAATCAGCAGCGTTCCCATGGGGACGGTAGACTTGTGCCGCGTGGTTGGCATTTTCCTGGATAATGCCATCGAGGGGGCGCTGGAAACGGAGAAGCCGGAGATACGGATGGCTGTTCTGGATGAGGCGGAAGAAGTTGTCTTTATCATTTCAAACAGTTTCCGGGATACCGGTCTGCCCCAGGTGTCACTCCGGCAGGCGGGAACGACGACCAAGGGGAAAAACCGGGGGATCGGCCTCTATAACGCAAAGGAAATCCTCAGCGTTTACGACCGGATCTTCTGGGATACGGAAGTACGGAATGGACAGTTTATCCAGTGCCTCCACATGAAGAAACAGTAAGATTTCCAGAATAACCGTGAGCCTTGATAACGGAAGGCTGCGTTTATGACCGGATACGCAGCGTATTTTACTTTTTCACAGGAGCTGCGGGAGGCTGTGTTAGAATATCCATATAGACACGAAGGGAGAGGAACATATGCTGGATATCTATATTTGTGAAGATAATAAGAAACAGCTCAGTCTGTTTACCGGGTATATCAGGGATGCGCTCCTCATTGAGAACTTAGATATGCAGATCGTGCTGGCCTCCTCTGATCCGGATGAGATCCTGGAAGGGATGAAGGCTTCCAGCAATATGGGCGTATTCTTTCTTGACATTGATCTGAAGTCCAGGATCAATGGGCTGACGCTTGCACAGGAGATCAGGAAACTGCAGCCCCGGTGCTTCATCATATTCATCACATCCCACTCAGAAATGGGATTTCTGACCTTCCAGTACAAGGTAGAGCCCCTGGATTTCATCATAAAAAGCAGTACAGAGGATATCAAGCGGAAGATCCACGACTGCCTGCTGAATGTACAGGAGAAAGAGACCTCCCCGGCAAACAGCCAGATGGGGAAATTTCTCCTCCGGCAGTCGGACCGTACCATTTCCATCGGCTATGACGAGATCCTCTTTTTTGAAACTTCCGATAACATCCACAAGATCACCCTCCATGCCCGGCAGAGGCTCCTGGAGTTCCCAGGGCAGCTTGGAGATATCGAAAAAGAACTGGACCAGCGGTTTTACAGATGCCACCGCTCCTACCTTGTAAATACAGACAATATCGCAGAGATTGATTACGGACAGCTTATGATTCGGATGAAAAACGGGGAGATATGCCCTGTGGCAACACGCAAAAAGCGAGGGCTGAAAAACAGGATGTCTTAGATTGGGACTGTTTACGGGAAAATTGCAATCCGGGAGAATCGAAAATACAGTGCAGGCGCCGGGAAACCGACGCCTGTCTTTGTCAGAGGAAAGTATAAATTTGAATCATATTTTGAAATAATCAAAAATCCCCCTGCGTCATGTATTGCTTGTGACGCTGCGTAATGAAGTAAAGTAGGGGCGAAAGGAGGTAAATGCTATGTCAAAATACACGACTGGAGAAATTGCAAAGCTCTGTGGCGTTTCCGTCAGGACAGTGCAGTATTACGACACCCGTGGTATTCTGACACCCAGTGAGCTTACCGAGGGCGGCAGGAGGCTTTATTCAGAGGATGACTTAAAGAGACTGAAGATTATCTGCTTCCTTCGTGACGCTGATATTTCGATTAACAGCATAGGAGAATTGCTGTCTGAGGAGCAGCCCGGCAGTGTTATTTCCGTTTTGCTTGAACAGCAGGAGCAGCTCCTTCAGGAAGAAGTACGCAAAAGGCAGGCAAAACTTGATATGCTCGCTGAGATTAAGCGAGAGCTGAAGAGCGTAGAAAATTTCTCCATCGAATCTATCGGTGATATAGCTTATGTGATGGAAAACAAAAAGAAGATGAGACAGCTACACGCAATCCTGCTGATCACAGGTCTTCCCCTTAACATCATTCAGTGGCTCTCTATCCTTCTATGGATTTTCACCGGGATATGGTGGCCTTTTGCTCTTTGGGCACTGATAGCTGTTTCATATGCAATTTGGGTCACGAAATTCTATTTCAAAAGAGTTGCGTATATCTGTCCGCAGTGCCATGAGGTTTTTAAACCTCAATTAAAAGAGGCTGTTTTTGCAAGACACACTCCCACGCTAAGAAAGCTGACATGTACCTGTTGTGGATATAAAGGCTTTTGCGTGGAAACCTATGGAGAGGAGGCAAAAAAGAATGAATAATTTTATAGATTTTCTTCCGTTTTTAATCCCGCTGGCAATCGCTCAGCTTGCCCTGTTGGGTTATACGCTTTATCACATCCTGACACATAAAAATTATAAAAGAGGCAATCGTACTTTGTGGCTTGTTATTGCAATTATCGGCATGGAGTTTATCGGCCCGATCCTGTATTTCCTGCTTGGCAAGGAGGAGAACTGACATGGATGTACTGACGATACAAAACCTGAAAAAGAATTTTGGCAGTAAGGAAGTGCTCTGCGGGCTGGATCTGTCTGTCCCTGAACACAGCATTTTCGGTTTTATAGGAAAAAACGGCGCAGGAAAAACAACGACAATGAAAGCGATCCTGGGTCTTCTGAAAGCGGACAGCGGGGAAATCCATGTGATGGGTGAAAAGGTGCGTTTTGGACAGACCAACACCAACCGGCACATCGGCTACCTGCCTGATGTGCCAGAATTTTATTCTTATATGACGCCCCAAGAATACCTGACTCTTTGCGGAGAAGTGTGCGGAATGGACAAAGCTGACATTGCGGCGAGAAGGAAAGAACTGTTGGAGCTGGTCGGTCTTGAGCAGGAGCGCCACCGTATCAAAGGATTTTCAAGGGGAATGAAACAACGCCTGGGAATTGCACAGGCACTTTTAAACCGCCCAAAACTTTTAATCTGCGATGAGCCCACATCCGCACTTGATCCGGCAGGCCGCAAGGAAATTCTGGATATCATCCTTGCAGCGAAAGAGCAGACCACGGTATTTTTTTCCACACATATTCTTTCAGATGTGGAGCGCATCTGTACAGAGGCAGCTTTTTTGAACGATGGAAAAATTGTTATGCAGGGAACCATTTCAGAACTGCGAAACAAGCGGTCATCTAATGGATTTATTATTGAAATGGAGAAAAAAGAAGTCACGGATACGCTTGCAAAAGCCTTTCGTGAACTCCAACGCACAGAGGAAAAGATGCTTGTTTATCAGGGAGATGAGGATCATTTTTTCGATATTATGAAATATATCTCTGAAAATAAGATTCCCATAACTAAAATTGAGCGGATAGAGCCGACGCTCGAATCGCTGTTTTTGGAGGTGACAAAATGAAATCTCTGTTTTCTTTTATGAAAAAGGAATACCTGGAAGCTGCAAGGACGGGCAAAGTAATGATGATTATTTTACTGTTTGTTCTGTTCGGTATCATGAGCCCTGCCGTTGCAAAGCTGACGCCGTGGATGATGGAAACGCTGTCTGATTCCATGGCAGAAAGCGGGTTCATTGTCACGAATGTTCAAGTAGACGCCCTGACCTCATGGACGCAGTTTTTTAAGAACATTCCTATTGCACTGATTGCTTTTGTACTGATCTTCAGCGATATATTTACGAAAGAATATAAATCCGGAACCTTGCTGCTCATACTGACGAAAGGCTTGTCGAGATATAAGGTTGTGCTTGCAAAGGCAGTGCTCCTGCTGTCACTTTGGACAGTAGGCTATGGAATTTGTTTCGCCATTACTTATGGATACAATGCTTACTTCTGGGATAACCGTATTATGGATCACTTAGTTTTCTCGGTAACTATATGGTGGCTGTTCGGTATATGGGTTATATGCCTGATGGTTCTTTTTTCATCGCTGCTGCAAAATAACGCCGGTGTTATTCTGTGCGTTGGCGGAACAGTGCTGCTGGCATATTTATTGAGTATCATCCCGAAAGTAAAGGCATATTCCCCTACGGTATTGATGAATACCAGTTCGATTTTGACGGGTGCGGAAGAAACAGACGCATATATAAAAGCTATTGTTATTACCGTTTTCTTGTGTATCGTATGCGTTGCTGTAAGTATTCCGGTTGTAAATAAGAGACAGCTTTAAGTATGCCGCCGCATGGGTGACCATAGCGGCGGTTTCCGTACCTATCGTCTGTTTCTGACAAAGGATTTCTTTCTCTCTCCCGTTTGGCTTTTTTGCCTGCCCTCTGCCTGAAGCGGACGCAGGCGTTTCAATACGATCCCCTGTTCTTGTAGCTTTGGATGTTCTGTTTGGGAGTTTTTCTTCATCTGAATTAGGTAATTTCTATTTTTGGCTGTTTCTATTCTGTCAAAGACACATCTCGAATACTAGCCTAAAAAAACTCAAAAAATTTTCTCTCCAGAGTTGCTATCTACATATCTCATACGTATGGAATAAGTAGAAATCAATATAAGGAGTGACGCATTATGATAAAAAAACTGACTATCCCCGTGGATCACGGGAACCGGAACATGAAGACCACCCATTTTCTTTTCACTACGGGGCTCTCATCCACTGACCGTAAGCCTGCAGGCCGGGAGGATTTCCTTCAGACTGACGGGAAGTTTTATGTTTTGAGTGACAAGCGGATCCCGTATCAGAGGGACAAGACGCAGGATGAGCGTTTTTCCATCCTGACGAGGTTTGCTATTGCAAAGGAACTGGAGCGTACCGGTCAGGTAACGGAAGAAGATGTGGTGTATGTATCGCTGCCGATTGGTGTGCCGCCTAAGCATTACTCAGAGCTGGCAGAGCGGTATCGGGAGTATTTCTTGGGTGACGGAAAGATGCAGAATCTGGTGTATAACGGAAGAACCTATCATATCTGCATCCAGGATGTAGCTGTATATCCCCAGGCGTATGCCGCAATGATGACAGAGGGAGAAAAAATCCGGCAGATCCCCAAGGCCGTAGGGATTGATATTGGCGGATTTACTTCAGATTTTCTGCTGATGCGAAGCGGAAGCCCATGTCTGGACTATTGCGATTCCATGGAAAAGGGTGTCATCACCATGTATAACGATATCATTTCCAGTGTCAACGGGGATCACGATATGCTGCTGGAGGAAACTGACATTGACAGTATCCTGGAAGGCAAGACGGAATATTATCCGGAAATGGTGGTACATACCGTGGAAGAAATGGCCCGGAATTTTGTGACCGACCTGCTCAGCAGTGTCCGGGAACGGGGCATTGACACGAAATCTACCTATACTATATTCATCGGAGGCGGAGCCATCTTACTCCGGCGGTTCCTGGAAAGTTCCAGCCGTCTGATCAAGTATCAGTTTATTGATGATATTTTTGCAAATGCGAAAGGGTACGGCATCCTGTACCGCAGTTCTTTAGCAGGGAAGTGATGATGTGGGAAAGAAAAATCCATATGTATTTACGATAGGGTTTGACAAGAAAAATCCGGAGCATTTGGAAGTCGTAGAGATCCTGAACGGGACGGAGAAAAAGGCGGCGCTGATTGCGGAAGCAATCCTGCAGTATACGGGGAAGAAGTCTGGAGGAGATACTGGAGTCTCCCAGGAAAACATCCAGGCGATGGTGCGTCTTCTGGTACGGCAGGAAATGGAACGGATCACTGGTGAGGCTCCCGTTTCAGACATTGGAATTTTAACCGGCCAGCAGCTGCAGCCGGAGTCAGATAAGAAGCCTGCAGAGGCTGTAATCGAGGATCTGAACGAAGAAGGCCCTCCGATTGATGAAAGAACGATGCAGGATATTGCGGATGCCATGGCAGCATTTAGAAATATGTGATACAGGTCTTTGGGGAGAACTCGCATGGGTTCTCCCTCTTTTTCACCGTTTTTTCAGAATTTCCATAGAAAATCCATAGAACTTTTATAAAGATTTCCGAGAAGTGTATCTTACAATGGCAGAAGAGGTGGTTATGTGGGGTTCTCTGTCCGGGCATGTAGTCCTTTCAAGAGGCCTCGCAGCGTTTGCAGCACAATTACCTGCTCTTCTTCTGAGCAAGACTCCAATTCTATCAGGATCTGCTGCATCGTCGTACTGCCGCTATTGTTCTTACGGTCTTTGATCACCGCATCAATAGAAATGTTCAGATAGGACGCCAGGGAGCAGAGACTGTCAAAACGAGGGTTCGCCTTATAAGTTTCGATATCTGAAATTGTACGAAGGGATACGTGGGACCGTTCCGCAAGCGTATTCTGCGATAATTCCAAATTCATTCTGGCTTCTCTTACAGCATCCCCCAATCGTTGTCTATACATCCAATCACCTCATTTCCTGCATATATTTTACCGCAGACAAGCAGTATATGAAATGCGCTATCATGCGTGTCAATAGGCGATATAACGCATATAAAGAGGGGGAATCTACGGAAGATAAGGTGTGAACAGCCGGATGGATCAGACGCTATCTGAAACAATTTCAAAAAAATCCTGCTTCTTTTTGCAGGTGAAGAAACTCTTTTACACGCAGTATATGTGTTGGTTCCGACCACATATACTGCGTGTTCTCATGTAAAGTTAAATCCGCCGGATAGGATCGGGCTGCCGTTGGCAGCTTTCGGTCTTATTTTTTTGCCGTGGGAACGGAACGAAAGACTGCCAGGGTGCCGCTCGCCGCCGGCCTTCTGAATTTCTTTGGAACTACAGATGAAATTCAGGAGGAATCAACATATGAATGAAAAACATACCTATTCGGGAGATCGGACAAAGAACCATTTTACGGCATACTTACTGGAGTTTATCAAAGGGCGCAGGAGCAGTTACCTGGACAAAAAGATCCGGACGGAGAAGGACTCCTTCTTGATGGAGGAAATTGCGGAGATTGAAGAACGGATCACATTTGAAGAAATGAGGGAGAACCAGGAGCGGGACCGGATTCTGCTCAAAGAGGCTGCAGGTGAGTTCCCGGAGTGGAACGAACTCTCGGATGAAAAACTTGTGAAATCGCTGCTGATGCTCAATGAGAAAGAACGGGAGCTGATCTATCTTCACGTATTTGAGGAGCGCTCATTTAAAAAGATTGGCGAGATGACCGGGATGACAGCAGAGCGATGCAAGGATGCGTACTTCTATGCAATCCGTAAAATACGCAAAAGATTGGGGGATAAAAAGAATGAGCTTTGATGAATTATTATACCGGGCAAAAGCTGGGGACATGGATGCGAAGGCAGAAATCTTTGCGATGTACAGGCCGCTGTTGATTAAGTATTCATTGGTGAACAGAAGATTTGATGAAGATCTGTACCAGGAGCTGGCAGTGGAACTGATGAAGTGCATCCGGTATTTCCGGGATGTGGAGTAATTAAGAAGGGACCGGGCGGTGTAAGCTGTCCGGCCTTTGATAAGGATACGGTAGTCACTGTTTGTATTTACATTTACCGGCGTCTGTGCTGGTAATCTGCTTGCAATGGAACGCATCTATGGCCCTATGACAGCTTCATGAACTAGTTATATACCCGGACGCTCTACGAGCTGAACGGTTCGACTCACGTGCTGGTAGACGAGTACATGAAACGCCGCTTGCAAAGCAAGCTGATCCGGGCCATCATAAAGGATAGACTAAGAGGAAACGTCGGGTGCAGGACCAGCAGGCACCGTGTCCAGCGCTTGCTCATGGGTTGTTTTCTACGCATTTAGAAGCCTATTCTGGCGGGGATTGGATAATCTGTCCCGCCTGCCCGCCGATCACTCTAGAAAAGCCTTGTCACGGCGAGGCTTTCACCGGCCTAAATGCGTAGACGGGAGGCGTTTTCAGCGTCGCCTTTATGTCTGCGTCGAAAGTTTTAAATCCAGGGCAATCTTTTACATTCGGCATATCACATCACCCTATTACATTCTATTGTTCATAGGATGTGCTGGGAAGGATATGATATGCGCTTTATGTTCATTTTATAATTCTTAGATATGCAATATCCGCCTTGACTGCCAAGCAGATATAAAGTATTATATGATTAGTTCAGACTAATTAAAAGCGAGGTGGACTATACTTTATGACACATGGAAACCACTATCTTGGCAAATTATATAATGATCTCATAGCAAATTCTCCCCAGACAATCTCGATGGATATTCCATCTGACATAGGGAGAGGGAGAATTGCTCAAACCAAGATCAAACATGGAGTTATTCTTTCGGACTGGCAAATGTGCTATCAAGCAGATATGAATGTGCAAGGCCCTGTCAGTAAGGAATATATGCAAATTATTTTTTGTCTGAATGACGGAATTTCCTGGGGGATCATAGATGAACGGCATTCTGTTACTATTCAGAAGAACGAGTCCTGCATTTATGCTGGGCATGGAGGAACAGAATATATTTGCTACAAGAAAGACAGCAATTTCTCATTTAAGAATATCAAAATCCCCATTTCTTATTTCTCTCATCTTCTCGCAGATTACTTTGACGGGCAGGAAGTAACTGCCTATGAAAAGAAACTGCTCAACGGGATTTCTAAAGTTCCGGTAACGCCCATCATGGAACAGATTTTAGCGGAGACGAGCCGCTTTACACAATATCGTGGTGGATTGGGTTATTTGTATTTGGATGGTAAATTGCTGGAATTATTGTCTATTTATTTGGGGGAAGTGCTTGAATTAGATATTTTGATGGGCAAAAACATTTCTATGTCTAAGACCGAAAGGACTGCCATTATGGAAGCCAAGCGAATTATAGATAGTCAGCTTGCATTCGCCCCTTCCTGCGAAGAACTATCTCGTATGGTACACTTAAGCATGACGAAGCTGACACGCGGGTTCTCATCATTTTATGGTATGCCAATCCATCAATATATTATTGAACAGCGTTTGGCACAGGCCGCACAGTTACTTTTAGAAGAAGACTGGAATGTAAGTGAAGTTGCCGCAATAGTTGGTTATGGGAAGGCCAGCAATTTTGCGGCTGCCTTCAAAAAGCGGTATGGCGTAGCGCCCAAAAATTATCGGGGAAGCCGGTTCGATAACACAAAAAATAAAGTCTGACCGTTTTTGGGTCAAAATGGGCAGGTTTTGGGTTGGATTAGTCTGTGATAACTGATATTCTATGTGGCGAGGTTAGGTTCTGCTAACCACACCACATTTTAATTTTCCAACAAAGTGAGGAGGCATGAGCATGAAACAAAAGTTAAATGCGAAAGACTTTATTCTCATCGGTGTCCTGACTGCCCTCATGTGGATCATCTGCATGATTATCAGCACCATTATGAGCGTGGCTGGCCCGGTGACCAATGTGTTTTACCCGTCCGTTGTTGCTATTCCTAACGGTATCGTGATGATGCTTCTGCTGGCCAAGGTGCCAAAGAAGGGCGTATTCACCATCTGCGCCGCCATTCAAGCTATTCTGTTCCTGTTGGTGGGCGCTTTCTGGTTCATCCCCATCGGTCTGGTGATTGGCGGTATAATCTGCGACTTCCTGGTTATGGGCCGAAAAGAAATCACGATGAAATCCATGATGGTGGCTTATGCGCTATTCAGTGCCATTTTTGCCTTTAGTGCCATCTGCCCTATCAAATTCCTCCAGAGCGCCTTTGTGGGAGCGATGGAGAAAAATAACATCGCGCCGGAGTACATCGAGGGAATGTTGAATATCACTTCTGTTCCTATGCTGGTAGTCATTGTTGCAGCCGGTCTGGGTGGCGGCTTGATTGGCGGCGTCATCGGCCAGAAAGCGTTGAAGAAACACTTTATTAAGGCTGGACTCGTTTCGGTAAAATAACAGGATCAGCCCCCTGAAAGTTCATCAGACAAACGCAGGCAAGCGGGCTGCCTGATTTCAGAGCGCGGGGCTGAAACCAGTCCCGCGCTTTGAATGTTATAGGGAGGCATTGGAATGGAAGAAGCACAAATCAAACAAATCATTGAGCGGCAACCCCTTCATGGGTCTGCGCTTCTGGACCCACGCTGCAAAATACTTCTCCTGGTTTGCATTGGCTTTGTCAGCTATTTTCTGGCCGGAGAAGTTGTCAGCCTCGCACTCATGTTAGTTTACGGGCTATTCATCGCCCTGGGCAATGGCGGAAAATGGGCTGTAAAAATGATAGTGACCTATATCATTGTCGCCTATCTCAACGCTTTGCTCCGCTATGTGCAGGTGCCGGTTTTGAGTGTGATTATGAGCGTATTTGGCGTGACGGTTCTGAAACTGATCCCCATCATGATGATGGGACTTTGGATATTGCGGACCACCTATATGGACGATTTGATGGTGGCTCTCCAGCGGATGCAGCTGCCGCAGGCGGTCACGATCCCCCTTGTGGTCATGTTCCGCTATATCCCTACATTGCGGATTGAATACCGGCAAATCCGAAGTACGATGGATATTCGCGGTATCAGTGATACCCTCTGGAAACGGGTATCCCATCCGCTGGCAACGATAGAGTATATTTTGATACCACTGCTGATGCGGTGCCTGAAGGTTACTGATGAACTGGCGGCATCCGGCACAACACGCGGTCTGGAGTTGGAGTGCAAACGATATGCGCTGCGGACAATCCGTTTTGCATGGCCGGAAATTGTGGTATCTCTGTTTGGTATCCTCTTTTTGGCTGGCCTGCTTCTTATTGACCAGACCAAAATCGGGGAAATCATTTTGTGGAGGGTATGACGATGATCTCATTTCAGAATTTCAGCTTTCGCTATGAAGAAAGCCAGGATTTTACCCTCCGTGGCATTGATATGACCGTACAGACCGGCGAGTTTATCCTATTGACCGGGCGAAGCGGCTGCGGCAAGACAACACTGATCCGTTCGCTCAATGGCCTGATCCCGCACTTTTACCCCGGAGAAATTCAGGGGGATCTTGTGATGGATGGACACTCACTTCTGGAAATGAAGCCATCACAACTGGCCGGACGGGTAGGAACTGTATTCCAGGACCCGCGCTCTCAGTTTTTTATGACAGACACTACGCGGGAACTGGCCTTTGGATGTGAAAACATGGGGCTTTCCCGTGAAGAAACGATTGAGCGGATTGCAAAGGCAGCCAAAGATTTGGAACTGGTGGATTATCTGAACAGGAGCATTTTCGCCCTGTCCAGTGGAGAAAAACAGCAGATTGCCATTGGCTCAGTTTACGCTCTCTCACCCAAGGTCTACATTTTCGATGAGCCATCCGCAAATTTGGATTATGCGGCGACTAAACGGTTGGCTGAAATCATGGGAAAATTGAAGAAAGACGGATATACCATCTTTGTGGTGGAACATCGCTTTTATTACCTGCGCGATTTGATTGACCGGGTGTTTCTCATTCAGGATGGGAAGATCGAGCGGGAATTTACCAGAGAACAGTTTTGCACGCTGCCTGAGAAAACGCGGATCTCCTACGGCCTACGGACAGCATACCCAGAACGGGATGCGGAAAACTATCACGAAAAAGAACGGGGTTCCGATGGAAAGCACCTGCTGGCGGTACAAGACCTGGCGTTCTCTTATAAGAAAGGCCCTGTTGTATTTCAGAATGTCAGTTTTGAAGCCCATTCGGGAGATGTCATTGGTATTCTCGGTCACAATGGCGCGGGTAAGACAACCCTTTTGTCAATTTTGACCGGCCTCTTAAAACAGCGGCAAGGGGAAATCAGCTTTGACGGGAAGAAACTCACACCCCGTCAGCGGCGCGCTCTGTCTTATCTGGTGATGCAGGATACAGACTATCAGCTCTTTGCAAGCAGCGTGGACGAGGAACTGTCCCTGGGAATACGGGATTATTGTAAAGAAAAAGTAGACACCACATTGGATGCTTTGGAGCTTTCAGAATACCGGGAGCGTCACCCGGCCTCTCTTTCAGGCGGTCAAAAACAACGGGTCACCATCGGCGCAGCAATCGTAAAGGACAGTCCGGTGATTTATTTTGACGAGCCTACCAGTGGTTTGGACTATGACTCGATGGTGCGCGTCAGCAATCTGATTGAACAGCTTTCAAATTCCGGGGTGATCGTTTTTGTGGTATCCCACGATTTTGAGTTCATTGTCCGTACCTGTACGGAAGTAGTCCAGTTGGATGACCACGGAGCCATTCAAAATCACAGGCTTTCGCCAGGGATTTTGAAAACTCTTTCTGAGAAGTATTTTAACTGATGGGAGGTTAGACTTATGTTCCAAAAAGTATTTGAATATGCGGGGCCTCACAAAAAGGGGCTTTATGCGGCCACGGCAGTGGTGCTGATCAGCGTTCTAATGGGGGTTCTTCCCTTTGTGCTGGCTTACCAAGTAATTTCGCCGTTGGTCATGGGGGAGACAATCGACGCTTCATTTATCATTCTTCGAGTTGTATTGGTGCTGGTATGCCTGGTGCTGCAAGCGATTCTCTATGGCTGGGGACTGAATATTTCACACAGGGCAGCTTATGATACCCTGCTCCGTCTGCGGGCCGCCTTGCAGAAACGATTTGAAAAGCTGCCGCTGGGTGTGATTCAAGATAAAGGCACTGGCACTGTCAAAAAACTGTTCGTGGATGATGTAGATAGTTTGGAGGTCCTGTTGGCTCACTCCATGCCGGAGGGTATCGCAAATCTGATGGTTCCCATTGCAGTCTATGTAGCCATGTTTTTTGTAGACTGGAAACTGGCGCTTTTGTCGCTGGCCTCTATCCCTATCAGCCTGATTGCCATGAAAACCATGTATTCCGTTGGTATGAAGAAAATGGGGCCGTACTATATGGCCGGACAGAAGATGAACAACACCATCATCGAGTACATCAATGGCATGGAAGTTGTCAAGGTGTTCAATAAAGATGCGGATTCTTATGAGCGATTCCGCAGGGATGTATCTGATTATCGTGACTATACACTGGACTGGTATAAAGCGTCATGGCCCTGGATGGCGATTTACAGCAGCTTGTTGCCTTGTACTGTTATTCTGACTCTGCCATTAGGAGCTTGGTTTGTTCTCTCTGGTTGGTCGGCCCTGCCAGATCTGATTCTGGTGCTGTGCCTATCCTTGAGTATCGGTATGCCGTTGCTCAAATCGCTGGGATTTCTGCCTACTATGCCCCAGCTTAACTATAAGATTTCTGCACTGGAGCAAGTGTTAGACGCGCCGGAGCTTCAGCAGACTGGAGATGCGTTCCACGGAAAAGACGACACGATTACTTATGACCATGTTTCTTTTGCCTACCAAACGATGCAGCCCGGTCCGGACGGAAAACCTGCGGTAGTGGAGGATGAAGTTCTCCATGATATTTCCTTTACGGCAAAGGCTGGACAAAAAACAGCCCTTGTAGGCGAGTCTGGTTCCGGCAAGAGTACCTTGGCAAAATTGCTGATCCATTATTATGACCCGCAAAAAGGTAGTATTTCTATCGGCGGGCAGAAACTTTGCGATATGAGTCTGGAGGCATTGAACAGCCGCATTTCCTATGTGGCCCAGGATCAATACCTGTTTAATACTTCTCTGTTGGAAAACATCCGGCTTGGTCGGCTGAACGCAACAGACGAGGAAGTAATGGAGGCGGCAAAGAAAGCTCAGTGCATGGAGTTCCTCGAAAAACTTCCCCAGGGCATTCATTCTATGGCGGGCGATGCCGGGAAAATGCTTTCCGGCGGTCAGCGCCAGCGTATTTCTTTGGCGCGGGCGATTTTAAAAGATGCTCCTATCGTTGTCCTCGATGAAGCAACCGCCTACGCTGATCCAGAGAATGAGGAAAAAATGGAGGCCGCTATTGCAGAATTGGTGAAGGGTAAGACCTTGGTTGTCATCGCGCACAAGCTGCCTGCAATTATGAACGCTGACCAGATTTGCGTTATGGATCATGGTAATCTGGTGGCTGCCGGAAAACATCAGGAACTGATCCAGTCCTGCCCGGAGTATCAAAAACTATGGAAAGCTGCACAGGACAGCGCCGAATGGAAAGTCCATACCGCAAAGGAGGGAAAATAAATGTTTGCACTGTTTTCAAGAATTTTGAAACTGTCCGGTCGCTATAAAGGGCGGATTCAGGGAGCTGTTGTATGCGCATTCCTGGAGTCCATTCTGTCCAAAATGCCGATCTTTCTGGCCTTTGTGGTTTTGAGCGGTTTTGCGGCCGGAACTTTGACCGGGCAGACCTGCCTTTATGTGGGGCTTGGTCTTGGGGCGTCTGTGTTGGTTCAGATGCTGGTACACTATCTCAGCGACAGTTTGCAGAGCGCAGCGGGCTACCTGATGTTTGCTGACAAGCGAATGGAGTTGGGCGGGCACCTTCGGAAACTGCCAATGGGATATTTTACTTCCGGCAATATTGGCAAGATTAGCTCGGTTCTTAGCACTGACATGGTGTTTATCGAGGAAGTTGCCATGAGTACCTTGGGAAACATGATAAGCTATCTTCTGTCTGCTCTGGTTCTCCTGGTGTTTATGTTTTATCTGAACTGGCAACTCGGCTTAATCGCCGCCGTTGTGACGATTTTAGCATGGCTGGTATCAAAAGGAATGAACAAGGTATCTCTGCGGGAGGCCGCAGGCCGCCAAGAGCAAAGCGAACGACTGACCGATGCAGTGCTGTCCTTTGTGGAAGGGATCGGTGTTATCAAGAGTTATAACCTGTTGGGTGAGAAGTCGGAAGAATTAACTGGGAATTTCAAACAGTCCAGAAACACATCCCTTGCCTTTGAGAGAAAAATGACCCCTTGGACCATGGGGCTGAATATCCTTTATGGCATTGGTATTGCGGCAATCTTCGGGCTGGCAATCTTTCTGGAACAGAATGGCGGCCTTTCCCTGGCTTATGTCCTTGGTGTTCTGCTGTTCGTATTTGATTTGTTTGGACCGCTGAAAGCACTCTACGGTGAGGCATCCCGCTTGACCGTGATGAACGCAGCATTGGACCGCATTGAAGCGGTATTGGATGAGCCGGAACTTCCCGACACCGGCAAACAACACCTGCCGGTTCAGGCACAGCCCGGTCAGCCAGAAGTGCAGTTTAGCGATGTTGCCTTTGCTTATCAGGACAAAGAAGTGCTGCACCATATCAGCTTTGCTATGAAGAAAAATTCCATGACGGCATTGGTTGGCCCTTCCGGTGGCGGCAAATCCACCATTGCAAATTTGTTGGCCCGGTTGTGGGATGTGAAATCCGGCAGTGTTGCAATAAGGGGCGTGGACATTCGGAATGTGCCGCCGGCAGAACTGATGGATCAGATCAGCATGGTATTCCAGCGAGTGTATTTGTTCCAGGATACCATTTATAATAACATCAGCATGGGAAAACCAGATGCCACAGAGGAAGAAGTCTATGAGGCGGCAAAGAAAGCCCGTTGCTATGATTTCATTATGGCTCTGCCTGACGGGTTCCAGACTGTGGTGGGTGAAGGAGGCGCTACCCTTTCCGGCGGTGAGAAACAGCGAATTTCGATTGCACGTTGCATTCTGAAGGATGCACCCATCGTCATTTTGGATGAGGCTACTGCAAGTGTAGACACCGACAATGAAAGCTATATTCAGGAGGCTATTTCGGAACTGGTAAAGGGTAAGACCTTGCTTGTGATTGCTCACCGTCTGAATACCATTCAGAATGCCGATCAGATTTTGGTCATTAACAATGGTCAAATCGTGCAGAAAGGTACGCATGAGGAGCTTTTGGAGCAGCCTGGTATCTATCAGGATTTCGTCAACATCCGAAAGAGTGCTGCTGGATGGAGCCTGACTTAATAGCGAAGGGAGGTCTTTATGAAACTTCATGCGTCTGGGGAGGACTATTTGGAGGCCATACTTGTTCTCCAAAAGAAACTAGGCATGGTTCGCTCTGTTGATGTGTCTCAGCATCTGGGTGTGAAAAAGCCTAGCGTATGCCACGCCGTTTCCATTTTGGAGCAAGGCGGCTTCCTGGTTAAAGATGAAGACCATTTCCTTCACTTAACTGAAAAAGGCCGTAAGACGGCTGAGACAATCTATGAACGGCACTGCTATTTTAAAAACTGGCTGATTGAGGCAGGTGTGGAGGATGACACAGCGGAACAGGAAGCCTGCAGGATCGAGCATGACATCAGTGAGCAGAGCTTCCAGAAACTGAAGAGATGGAAGGAGCTGGGACACCCTGAAGAGACAAATGGTGATTGAATTTCCAGAGGAACGGCTGCCGGAGATCTGCTGTATCAAGAGAAAGCTCCAGGCTCTGGAAGGTGTGAAAATCTACATGGAGCCGCAACAGATCCGATATCCGGGATTTTTCCTGGATATGCTCCAGCGTAAGGTTATGGTGGAGGAAAAAGAGGTGCTGTTGACTGCCAGAGAATTTGACATCCTCGCAGTCATGGCCAGACATCCGGGACGTGTGTATACCTATGCTCAGATCTGTCGTATGATCTATGGAGAAACGGATGTAGGGGAAGAAATGTACAGCAGTGCCTACTGTCTGATCAGCGGCCTGCGGAAGAAGCTGGAGAAGGAACCACGGCACCCCCGGTATCTTGATACCGTATATGGTGTCGGGTATCGGTTTGAGATTGCATAAATAATAATCGTTATAACCATCAAGGGGCGCTGCTTTTTACACAGCGTCCCTTGAGTTCTTCATAAGATATTTACTACAGTTTCTATTATGAGAATGGTATGGTCGAGCCATGATAACCATCCACATGAAGCGGGAGGACTGTAGCTCCGGCTTCTATTTTTTTGATCTGCACGTCATGAGATAATCCCAGGACAGCGCAGCCACACGAAACCTTTTCAATGACTGACTGGCCCGATGCCAGGTCAACGATTGCATGGCCGTTCATTGTTCCAATCCGTGTATTTCCATTCAAGCTCAGAATACGGGAGTTGTCCTGCATGGTATGGATCTGGCTATCCCTATATACATGACGAATAAGTGAAATATCTTTCATCTTATGGACAACTGCATTCTCGCACAAATTAGAGATCATAGCATGGTCATCCAGGCATTGGATCTGAGCGTTTCCCTGCACATTCTTAATGAAAGAGTTCCCTGTGATGATCTCTGCCTGAGCATGATCCTCCATCGTATCGATGACAGAATCAAAACAGTAGATTTCTGCATCTCCACATACGCTTTCCACCTCACAGTGATATAAGATATGCTTACCGCTGCTGATCATCTTGATTGTCTCATTTGCCCGTAAGTATTTTTTCTGCCAATCCTCCAGTGCGGCAATTATTCTTTGTTGGATAGGTTTGTTCTTCCGTAAAGGTCTGTCAAGCCAGGAATCAGCAGAGAACATAGAAAAATCGATTTTCTGGTGCTTTGGACTGATCCACCATTTCCAGCAAGATTGATATAATGTGATAATTATGGGAAAGGTGCCCTCCTTGATATATCCGGAATCGGTTTTGGCTGCCAGAATATCCTGTACCCCTTTATCCCCTCTTGCTGTCGCATAACCTTCATTTTCAAATAATACAATACTAAATTCTAAATCCATTCTTTTCTCCTTTCTTGTGGGTGTTCCTCCGGAAATTTAATTCAATCCTCCTCTCCTGCTTACAGGCATAAAAAAAGAGAATGATGCCGGGTGCTCATTCTCAAACTTCATACAGAAATCTCTGCAAAATAAAAAAAGCCAGAAGGTACTGCCCTGGTGGCAGAATATCCCTCTGACTGATTACAAACCTAAACAGCATATCCTTTTCCGGATAAACACAAATAATGATTACAAAATAAGTATATTACCATATATGGTATGTGTCAAACAAAAATACAACAAAATATAGTTTGGTTCGGATTTTTTCAATAAAAGTTGCTATTTACGCATCCCATACGTATGAAATAAGTAACAGAGCCATATGAAGCGTTAAGGGAAGTTTTAGTAGAACAAACAGAAAATCATCCACTCTGCGAAAATGCAGCCCTATTATTCTTATGAAAAGTAAAAATACAGGAGGAAATTACTATGGTAAAGAAAAAAGGCGTTTTATGCTATGACCGGGAATCTGGGAGGTATGACATCTACTTTGGAAACGGAAGCTATTACGGCGGTCTGCATTGTGGGGACTGCTTTGATGTGGAGATGGATGGAGACTGGGTGCCGGTTCGGATTGAAATGGATGATGACTGGTATCTTGTGGGAGTTCCGAAGATCCGGCTGGACGGCCTGACAGTCCGGGCGGATTGGTACGAATAATCTTGTCAGGAGGGCGAACATGAAAAAGGAATGGGTGAAACCTGAAATCAAGTTTATCACGGATCCGGATATTATCCTGGGATGTCTCTATGAGGTGTATGGACAGGAACAGAAGTCTGTATTGGCTGGGAAGAATATCCGGCATACGATGATCTTCCCTTTTCTCCGGATGCTGGCAAATAACACACAGGGAGATGTCAGGGATTTGGAAGCTCTGCATCAGCGGCTCTGGAAGATATATGAAAAAGAACCGGAAAAGCAGGTGTTTGTACAGCAGGGAGAGAAAATCCTGGAAGCTGTCAGGAAAGGAGAAGATGGTGGATGATTTCTTATGAAAAAGCAAAAATGGGGAAGCAGCTGATGAAACAATTCATTGCGGAAGGGGAACTGGAAAAAGCAGCGTTAATCGGGTTGATGTACCAGATGCCGATTCGGATAGGGGATGCGATAAAGCTGCGGAAAAGTGACCTTTCCGGGAGGAATGTTTTAAAGATCTCTGCCAAATATGGAAAACCTTATACGAACCGGCATGGCAATCCTTATCGGATCACCAGACAGCTGAGGAGTCTTCTAAATTCTATCAACAGGGACTCTGATTTCATCTTCACACGGAAGAAGGAGTATTATATACATTTATTCCACATATATTGGGGGTATTATCATCTAAATGACTTCCGGTGTGAATATTTGAGGAACGAAGAACTGCTTGAATGTCAGAGACGGAAGAAACAGTCCAAACCAGCCCAGCGCTTCACCGTTGAGGTAAAGGACGGGAAGCTGATTTTCAAAAGGGTGAGCGGCACCTAAGCTGCCCCCCTGAAATCATCCAGATCGGACAGCGGAAAAAATCTGCTGTCCTTTTTGCGTTTTTATGCTGTGAAACGTATGGAATATATATAGGAAGCGTGTCAGAACCGTGCCATTTTCTGAACGCAACATAATAGCAATTATGTTGTGTTGGAGCTGAGCGAGGCAGGGGTAATCCCATCTGAACGCAACATAATTACGTACACATCACTGAAAAGTGAACGCAACATAATCGCAGAGGGGAATGAGAAGCATGGCATTACTGGATGATTATAGAATTTATCTGAAGGAACAGGGGAAAGCGAAAAATACCATTCAGACTTATAGCAGGCACGTTGATGAATACTGTCGGTGGTACAGGGACACGTTTGGGGAGGAACTGACGCTGCTTTACCATACCAACATTCTGGATTTCCGGTCATACCTTCAGAATGTCAAGAGGCTGAAATTTAAAAGCATTGATACGAAACTATCTTCGCTTTCCAGCTTTAATGAATTTCTGATCAAGTCTGGCATTCAGGAAGATCTGGTAATTATGCGGGAGGACCGGCTGAAATTCCAGCAGGAGATTGCAAGCCCGGCGGATATAGAAAAAGAGGAGGTGGATGCGTTTCTGCAGAAGGTTTTGGTAAATACCGGGAAGCGGAATTATGCCATTGCAACAGTCCTGGCCTACGCAGGTCTGCGGGTCAGTGAGTGCATCAATATCAGTCTTAGGGACATGGATTTGCAGGCAAGAGAGCTTCTGGTAATTGGGAAAGGGAATAAGCAAAGGATCGTGTTCATCAATGACAAGATCATTCATGCAGTCCGGGAGTATCTGAAAGAAAGGAACTCCCAGTCTGAGTATATGTTTATCAGCAGGAACGGTGGGAAACTCCACCGCAGCAGTGTGAACCGGTTTTTTAATCAGTGTTCAGATAAGATCACACCGCACTCGCTCCGGCATTACTTCTGTTCCCGGGCCCTGGAGATGGGCTATACGATGGCAGAGGTCTCAAACCAGGCGGGCCATGCCAGCGAGCGGACTACGGCTATTTATACGAATGCCAGCCGGCAGAAGATGAAGGAGAAGGCGAATCTGCTTTAACTAGATACGAATGATGTGAAATCCCCCGCAGTCAAGCCGGAACACACGATAAAAATAAACTTAGAAAAGGAGATGTATGCAAAATGAGTATTTGTGACAAGGCACGTCAGGGAAAGCGACTGATGAATCAGCTGATAACGGAAGGAAATCTGGAACTGGCAGCTTTAGTCGGCTTAATGTATCAGACCCCAATCTGTATAGCTGATCTGACAAGAATGAAAAAGAGTAATCTTAAAGGGAACGCTGTCTGGACTGTTGCAAAAAAGACAGGAAAACCCTACGTTGACATTTGTGGACACGCATATCGAGTCACAAAAGAATTAAGAAATTTGCTTCTTTCTATTAATTGTGACACTGATATGATTTTTACAAAATCTGCGGCTATTTATAGGAAGGAACTCAAAAAATATGGTCTTCCATTTCCCTTGCATGAATTTCGGCATGAGTTTATTTTCTATGAATATATCAGGCATCGAAGTAAGAGGCGACACAAAAGCCGGCTGACAATGATAGATGTGTATTTGCATGAAAAGTAGACTGGCGGTGTACAACTGATGATAAAAATGTCCTTGTATAAAATGACAAAAAGTTGATTATAATAAAAATGTGAGGTATAATAATGATAAAATTCATGAAGGATGTGGAATGTATGGAAATGATAAGACGAAATCTATATCTGAATCGGATCCGACCTTTTATAGACCAGGATTTGATTAAGGTGTTGATTGGACTTAGAAGAAGCGGAAAGACCATCCTGCTCTCACAGATACGAGACATCCTCCTGGAGCGCGGAGTCGCGGAAGAGAATATTATTGAAATCAATTTTGAATCCAGACGGTTTAAAAAGCTGGAGGATGCGGATACCTTTTATCAGTATGTAACTAATCGTGTAGAAAAGGCAAATGGAAAAGTATACTTATTTCTGGATGAAATCCAGCATGTAACAGAGTGGCACTCAGTCATCCCTTCCTTCCGGATTGATTTTGACTGCGATATCTATGTGACAGGCTCCAACAGCAAATTGCTGTCCGGTGAACTGGCAACAAATATGGCAGGCCGATATGTTTCTTTTCATGTGTATCCTTTTGTGTTGTCCGAGATACAGGAATTTTATGAGGTCAATGGACTCCCATACACCAGGGAACAGCTTTTTACGGATTACCTGAAATATGGCGGTCTGCCGATGCGCCTGGTGCTGCCGGATGAACATTCCGTCCGCACATATCTGGAGGATGTCTATGATTCTGTCGTGATGAAAGATATTCTCTCCAGATATGCCATTCGCAATGAGAGTCTTTTGCGAAAGCTGCTGGAATTTCTGCTGGACAATATCGGAAATCCGTTCTCTGCACGCTCGATCAGCCGTTCCCTGATATCAGCCGGCCAATCAACCACAGTGGACACGGTGCTGAATTATATTGATAAGCTGCAGGCAGGTATGATCCTTTCAAAAGCGGAAAGATATGATATAAAAGGGAAAAACATCCTGGCTTCAACAGAAAAGTATTATGCTGGTGACATCGGGCTTCGTAATGTGAGCAAAGCCAGTGAGCAGATCGACACAAGTAAACTGTTGGAGAATGTGGTATATCTGGAAATGTTGAGCCGGGGATATGAGGTGAAGGTAGGAAAACTGGATACTCAGGAAATTGACTTCGTATGTTACAAAGGACAGAAGAAACTCTATATCCAGGTGGCCTATGTACTGTCAGAGGACTGCATTGCAAGAGAATTTGGCAATCTGGAGAAGATCGATGACAATTATCCGAAATATGTGATCAGCAGTGACATCGTAGATCTAAGCAGGAATGGTATTGTCCATAATAATATCATTGACTTTCTGCTGGATGAGAAGGATATATAAATCAGCGAAAAAGGAGCCGTCCGTGAGGGCGGCTCCGAGCCGTTTGTATGCGCCATTTGAGGACTACACCATGGCAGAGGTGGCAAATCACGCCGGTCATGCAAGCGAGCAGACTACAGCTGTTTATACGAATATGACCTGGGAGATTATTATACCTTGGATATAAGGTTTCCTATTTGGAAACTTTTCGCAGAAAAGTTAAATGTGTGTCTATTGTCTGTTGAACATAGATTATAAGCAAAACGAGCTTGTCGCACAGTGTCAGGAGTATGCAAAGGAATCAGGTGCAACGATCACGCTGACATCCGATGTAAAAGAGGGAACAAAAGATGCCGACGTTATCTACACAGATGTATGGGTATCCATGGGAGAGCCGGACGAAGTATGGGAGAAGAGGATTAAAGAGCTCTCTCCATATAAAGTGACAAAAGAAGTGATGGCAAACGCAAAAGACAGCGCGATCTTCCTGCACTGTCTTCCCGCATTCCACGATCTGAAGACAAAGATCGGAAAAGAAATGGGTGAGCGTTTTAATATAGAAGATATGGAAGTGACGGACGAAGTGTTCGAGTCCGAACAGTCTAAAGTGTTTGACGAGGCAGAGAACCGTATGCATACGATCAAGGCTGTGATGATGGCTACGCTGGGAATTGAAGAATAAGAACAGATACCGCAGGTAAACATATTTTTGAAGCGGCGTCTTCGGACAAGTGCCGGACAGAGTTAGAAGTATTAATTCTGTCCGGCATTTTTACGTGCTTTTTACATGGATGTAATACAACCGGGAAAAGATATCTGTTAGAATTACACTTGAATATGTCTGTCGGACGAATATGACGCCATGTTGCGGCTAAAATTATTAGAATGGAGAAATAGAAGATGAACATATTTGATATTCTCGGCCCTGTTATGGTTGGCCCGTCCAGTTCCCATACGGCGGGAGCGGTCAGAATAGGGTATGTTACAAGGACAATGCTGGGAGAAGAGCCTGTGAATGCCATGATCAGCTTGAGCGGTTCATTTGCAGCGACAGGGAGCGGACACGGAACAGACCGGGCGCTTATCGCAGGGCTTCTTGGTATGAAGCCGGATGATATGCGCATACCGGACAGCTTTGAACTGGCAGAACAGGAGGGGCTGTCTTTTTCTTTTGCAAATATACGGCTCCCAGGGGCACATCCGAATACGGCTGTACTGGAAGTGGAAGGGAAAACAGGACTGTCAATAAAAATACAGGCATCCTCGCTTGGCGGAGGCCGGATTATGATCGATAAACTGGATGATACGGAAGTACACTGTACAGGTTCCTGTCCGACTTTGATTATACACAATCAGGACAGTCCGGGTATGGTATCGGAAGTAACAGGTATTTTGTCGCGGAAGAATGTTAATATTGCGACTCTGCAGCTTTATCGGGATAAGAGGGGCGGACTTGCAGTAATGGTGATAGAGACAGATCAGACGGTTCCTCGGGAAACAGTCTCCATGCTGGAGAAGTTGGAAGGTATTGAGCGTATTATGTATATCCGTGGGGAGGAAGTGTAATGTCGTATTCATCTTTAAATGAGATCACACAGAGGTGTAACAGCGAAGGTATTCCGTTTTGGAAGGCGGTACAGTATTCAGATATGGAGGAACGGGAAGTAACAGAGCAGGCGTCCTTTCAGATGATGCAGAAGATGTGGAATGCTATGAAAGCAGCGGGAGATTCTTACGATAAGGATCAGAAATCGCGCAGCGGTCTTGTAGGGGGCATGGGCGGTCAGATGAGGAGTTATATGGAAAAAGGCGATACGCTGAGCGGGGATTTTATGTCCGAAGTGATTGCACAGGCATTGGAGATGGGCGAGTCGAATGCCTGTATGCACCGGATTGTCGCAGCGCCGACTGCCGGAGCCTGCGGTGTGCTTCCGGCAGTGCTCCTTCCGATATACAGCCGAAAAACAGCATCGGATACTGAGATCACGGAGGCAATGTATACAGCCGCAGGGATAGGGCAGGTTATTGCGTCCCGGGCTTTTATTGCAGGTGCGGCAGGCGGTTGTCAGGCTGAAATCGGCTCGGCATCGGCAATGGCTGCGGGGGCGCTGGTATCCCTCAGGGGAGGAACGGCAGAGCAGATCGCACATGCGGCTGCTATGGCGCTCAAAAATCTTCTCGGGCTTGTCTGTGATCCGGTGGCGGGACTGGTTGAAGTGCCCTGCGTTAAGCGGAATGTGATAGGTGCGGTTAATGCCGTTTCAAGCGCAGATATGGCTCTTGCCGGAATTGTAAGTAGAATCCCGCCGGATCAGGTCATCGATGCGATGAAAGAAGTAGGGGAGAGTATGCATATTTCTTTAAAAGAGACAGGGGAAGGCGGAGTGGCCAATACTCCGGAGGCAAGAAAAATAAAATTTAACCTGAACTTACAATGACTTAACGTTCCGTTGGTGATTATTTTACATCATTTTCCTATAATGTATCTCGGTAATTCAAAAGAAAAGAAGTTGAAAAAGGGAGAACAGGAATGAAAAGAAGAATAATAAGTGCGTTGCTGCTTGTCTGTATTACTGCGGCAATCGCTTCAGGATGCGGTTCTGATGAACCGGTTGAAACAGTTGATCTGAACAGTATGACTCTGGAAGAGATTGAAGCACAGGCAAAAGAAGAGGGAGAACTTGCATCTGCGGCGATGCCTGATACATGGGCCAACTGGGGTGAAACATGGCAGGAGTACACAGATACGTACGGGATTGAGCATGTGGATACTGATATGTCTTCTGCGGAAGAAATTTCGCTGTTTGAGACAGAGGGGACAGATGCTACGAAGGATATTGGTGATGTAGGACAGGCATTCGGACCGGTAGCGGAAGAGCAGGGAGTTACACTTCCGTATAAGACAAGCTACTGGGATTCGATTCCGGACTGGGCGAAAGACGATGACGGAGACTGGATCATAGGATATTACGGCACAATGTCTGTTATTGTTAACAACAAGATCGTAAAAGACACACCTACATCTTTTGAAGATATCTTAAACGGTGATTATATAGTTGCAGTCGGAGACGTGCAGGCTGCCACTCAGGCTCAGTATGCAGTCCTTGCTGCAGCAATTGCTTACGGCGGAGATGAAAGCAACATTCAGCCGGGACTTGATTACTTCAGACAGATTGCTGAGCAGGGAAGACTTGACCTCGGCGAGTTTACTCAGGCACGTATCGAGAAAGGAGAAGTCGGAGTAGCTTTCTTATGGGATTTCAACGCTCTTGGTTACAGAGAGCAGTTTGTAGAGAATAATCCGGATGCAGACTTTACAGTTTTTATCCCGTCTGAGGCATCTATCCAGACCGGATATGCTACAATTATCAACAAATATTCAAAGCATCCGTGTGCTGCGGCTCTTGCGAGAGAATACATTTTAAGTGATGAGGGACAGATCAATCTTGCAAAAGGTTATGCAACACCGATACGTGAGGATGTGGAGCTTCCGGACGATGTGGCTTCAAAACTCCTGGACGACAGCCAGTATGCAAACGCGAGAATGGTAGAAGATCAGGATGCATGGGACGAGACCGCGCAGACGATCGGAACATTGTGGCAGGAAGAGGTTGTAGCTTACGCACAATAAAATGTATTGACGGATGACCGGACTGCTGCATAAAGTGCAGCGGTCCGTTTTATGTAAAAGGTGAGGTTAATATGAAAACACAAAAGAAAACATACATATTTGCGCTGGTGCCGTTTTTGCTGCTATGTCTTCTGTTTGAGATCATACCGGTCATTTTTACGGTCATCAGAAGTTTCTTCCCGGAGGGAGGAGACATGGGATTTACACTTGATAACTATATTAATATATTTACCGGAAAACTGTATCAGCAGGCCATAGTCAACAGTCTGCTCATCTCGATTCTTTCTTCGGTTATCGGGCTGCTCGTGGCATTTATCGGTGCAAAAGCAGTCCATGAGGAAAAAGGTAAACTGAAGCAGGTATTCATGAGTATTCTGAATATGGTATCAAATTTTTCGGGCGTACCGCTGGCGTTTGCATATATCATTATGTTTGGAAACATCGGTGTCATGACGATGATCGGCGCGAATTACGGAATTGAATTTCTGGCGGAGTTCCCCCTGTATTCTGTATGGGGACTTCTGCTGATATATGTATATTTCCAAATCCCCCTGTCCACACTCCTGCTGATCCCGGCATTTGATTCGATCAGAAAAGAGTGGAAAGAAGCGGTTGCCCTTCTGGGCGGCAGCCGGATGACATTCTGGAGGAAAGTCGGCATCCCAGTACTGATGCCGAGTATACTGGGAACATTTTCTGTATTGTTTGCCAACGCACTGGCAGCTTATGCGTCTGCCTATGCACTGCTGATGAACAATGTATCACTGCTTCCGATCCGTCTGTCGGAACAGTTCGTCGGCGATATCATACAGAGACCGGAGTTCGGAAGTGCGATTGCAGTCATCATGATGGTCTTCATGGTGATCGCCATTGGCGTACAGAATAAGATGACTCCAAAGAAAGGGGGGAGACGCTGATGAATACAGAAAAAAAGAAACGCAATGCAGGATCAAAGATTGCGATTATTGTAATTATAGTGTATCTGCTTCTCCCACTGGTAATGACGCTGATTTACTCCCTTTTTCAGGAGTGGATCGACGTGATGCCGACAGGTTTTACTCTGGGAGCTTATACAGAGCTGTTTACTGATCCTCTGTTCTGGAAAGCAGTCGGGCGTACGGTTATTATTTCTATTGTTCCGATCGTGCTGTGTACAGTGTTTGTACTGCTGGCGATGTATGTGGTAGTTGTCTACCATCCGGAATGGGATAAAATGATTCAGATTCTGTGTACGATTCCGTATGCAATCCAGGGCGTCATCCTTCCAATCTGCGTTCTGTCGCTTTACAGCAGTGCGCCGGAACCTTTCGGAGACAGAATGTTCATGCTTGTTGCGACTTATATGGTTGTAATCCTTCCCTATGTATATCAGGGAATCAGAAATAATCTGAACGGTGTCGGGGCGCCAAGGCTTATCGAGGCGGCGCAGATGCTGGGAGCGAGCAAGTTTTACGCATTCTTCCGCGTCGTTATTCCGAATATTATGAGCGGTGTCACAATTTCAGCCATGCTGGCGATGGCAATTGTATTTGGTGATTTCGTTATCATTAATACACTGGCGGGCGGACAGTTTATGACAGCACAGATGTATTTATATGATGTAATGAAAAAATCCGGGCAGAGGACCTGCGCCGTGATCGTTATACTTTTCCTCGTAACTCTGATCATTTCGGCTTGTGCATTTTTCCTGCAGTCGAAGGGCAAAGACAGAAAGGACAGATAAAGAAAATGGCTTATATTGAATTTAAAAATATCGATAAATTTTATGGTGATAATCATGTGTTAAAGGGAATCAATCTGGAAATCCAGAAAGGTGATTTTGTTACACTTCTGGGCCCTTCCGGATGTGGAAAGAGTACGCTGCTCCGCTGTCTCGCAGGACTTGAGCAGATCTCAGGGGGACAGATACTGCTGGACGGTGAGGATATTACAAACAAAGATCCAAAGGACCGTAATATCGGAATGGTGTTCCAGCAGTACAGCCTTTTCCCGAATATGACGGTAGAAGAGAATCTTTCTTTCGGATTAAAACTTCAGAAACTTCCGTCAGATGAGATTGGAAGACGTGTAAGAGATGCCATTGATATGGTAGAGTTAAAAGGAAAAGAAAAAGAGTACCCGGGAAATCTTTCCGGAGGACAGCAACAGAGGGTCGCTCTTGCGAGAGGAATTGTGATGCAGCCGAAAGTGCTGCTTCTGGATGAACCTCTGAGTGCTATTGATGCGAAACTGAGAAAATCTCTTCAGACGAGCATTCGGAGAATACACAAAGATCTTGGTCTGACGTCTGTGTTCGTAACCCATGATCAGGATGAGGCAATGGTAATGTCTGATGTGATACACCTGTTCCATGACGGCGTTATTGAACAGTCGGGCAGTCCTGTAGAAGTTTATACAAAACCGGAGACGACTTTTGCGGCAGGATTCATCGGAAATTATAATATTCTGGATGCGAATGCCATGGAAGCAATTACAGGAAAGAAATGGAACAGCGGACAGTTTGCAATCCGTCCTGAGACTTTCCTGCTGTCCAAGGATACGATCACGACGGAAGATTACCGTATGAACGGAACGATCATTGACTATGTGCCAAGAGGAAATGTGCTCCGCTACCATATTGATATCAATGGCGTGGAAGTGTATGCAGACGTGCTGTTCCGGAGTATGTCTATGTTTAATGTGGGTGAGAAGATCAATGTAGGAGTGGCCGATCATAACTGTGTGCGGCTTTAAGACCGGGCGGCAAGGAGGAAAAAAGTGGATAAAATTACAATACGCGGATTTTCGGAAAAAGGAAACTGGTACAAGGGGAATCTTCACAGCCATACGGTGAATTCTGATGGAATGCTTACCCCTGAACAGTCTGTAAAGCTTTTTAAAGAGCATGGATACAACTTTCTGTGCTTTTCCGAACATGATAAGTATACGGATTACAGAGCGGAATTTGACTGTGATGACTTCATTATCCTGCCGGGGCTTGAGGCGTCCGCAATCCTTTATTATGATGAGGTTTCCGGGAGAAGAAAAAAAGTACATCACATTCATGGCATTCTCGGCACAGAGGAGATGCAGAGAAATGCGGTCCTTCCATTGTATCAGCACAATGAGATCCATCCGGTGCATAAATATTACGGACAATGGGACGGGGCTGCGGCTGCCCAGAAACTGGCGGATGAAATGATACAGCACGGTATGGTAGCTACATACAATCATCCGATATGGTCGAGAGTGAGAGAAGAGGAATTTATAAATACAGAAGGAATCTGGGCACTTGAGATTTATAACTATAATACAGTTAATGAAAGTAATACCGGATATGATGAAACATATTTCGATGTGATGTTAAGAGAAGGAAAGAAAATTTTTGCTTTTGCATCGGACGACAATCATAATGAAGGAAATTTCGATGACGCATGCGGAGGCTACATCGTGGTCAAAGCAGAGAGGCTGACGCATGAAGATATTGTACAGAATATGCTGGCAGGAAATTATTATTCATCATCGGGACCGGAGATCCGTGACTGGGGAATCAGAGACAATGTGGCCTACGTTGACTGCAGTCCGGTCTACAGGATTGACTTTGTTGCTGGAAATGATATAAATGACGGTATTTCCAGAGTGTGCGGATCTTATGACGATACGATTGAGCACGGAGAATACGAACTGAAGGGTCATGAGACTTATGTTCGGGTAAAATGTACGGACAAGAACGGAAAAACTGCATGGAGTAACCCGATCTGGCTTGCAAAATGATAAATTTTTTACTTGTTTCTTTGGAAAAGGTATAATAAAATAGCATCACAGAAGAGGTGTTTATATGAGAGAAGACATGAAAGCAGTGATTGCAGATACCTTTTCCCAGATGCTGGATAAGGAAGACATAGATAAAATTACGGTGACAAAGCTGATCGCGGAATGCCATATCTCAAGGCAGACATTTTATTATCACTTTAAAGATATTATGGATGTGCTGGAGTGGACGTTCCGACGTGCCACGCAGGAGCTGGTGCAGAAGAGCCTGAATGAAGAAGACCGTTTGGGAGCACTGACCACTTATGTCGCGTTTGTGCGGCAGAACAGGAAAAAATTCGAGCGGTTGCTCTATTCCCGCCGCTGGGTTCAGATCGAGGGGATGCTTGTCGAGGCGGTAACCGTATATCTGGCGCAGATAGCGCGCAGTAAGGTTCCGGAGCTTGACCTGAGCGTGGATGATCTGGAAGTGATGCTGAGGTTTTATGCCTGCGGAATGGTGGGAGTCCTGCTGCAGTATATGGAAAAACCAAACCTGAATGAGGAAAAGCTGGTCATACAGATGGAAAAGATCATCACGGGAAAGATGTTTCCGGGAAAACATGATTGAGAATATTGTAAATGAAGAGGGGCTGTCGCACTAAATAATTAGTGCGGCAGCACTTTTTTGCAGAGAATAAGAGCCAGGTCTGTGCAAGGCCTGGCTCTTGGTGTAAAATTTATTTATGCGAATAAATAAAATCCTACAGAAAGATTATACCTTATCTTCTCTGTACTATCAAATCAAACTTCCGCTGGATGTGGAAATTTTGATTCCGGCGTTACTGTTCAGACGCTAACTTGAATTAGGAAAACCGATGGTTTAGACTATTCTCAGTCAAAGCCATCGGTTTTCTTATCCAAAAATCTGCGAGATCTTTTCAAATAAATTCTGTTCCTCTTTTTGGCGCATCATAACAAGCACGCTCATACATTTGCACAGGGAATCGATGCTTTCCTGACTCCGAAATGACACAGCCTGCTGTTGTTTCCTTTTATAGCTCCGAAGAAGCCGTTCCGCTTCATTGTTCGTAGCGGGAACTCTGTGATCGTGAAGGAATAGTAAGTGGTTCTCCATATATTTTTCCATTCGCCGGTATAGATTATATCCCTCTTTATAATACTCATTCGGAGGCACATCCTTATATTCTTCCTCCGCTTTGTGCAGGATTTCCCTGTAGCGCGTTTCAAATCCTGCTATTTTTTCACTATCCGGCTCATCTTCCGGGGAAAGCCCGTTCCGGTAATGAATCATTTCCTGGATCAGGATCCGCATTTCTCTGTTCCACGTACGGTCCTGCTCGTTCTGGATGCTGTCCTTGAGGTATCTCAGGATATGGGCAAGACATTCCTGATGTCCTGTCTGATATTGATAAAACGTGCTCTCATGGTCATGTACGAGGATCCCCTGGTAATCCTCTGTTACTGTCCCTTTTACCCCTTCGTGCCCTTTCCTGTCACGGGCAAAATACAGCGTTTTCCCGTCCGGAGTCGCACATACAAAAACATACATAGGTTTTCCATTTACTTTTGCATTGGTACAGTCCGTATGCATGACTGGGGAAAGAAGCATTTCTGCAAAAAGTTTTTTCCGTTCCTGCTCTGTTTTTGCAGCAAACTCCTGGCACAGGCTGCTGACCATACCCTTTGAGATATTCAGTTTTCCCTCAGTCAGATCACACAGGAATTTCCTGCTTTTATCGATGGAAGTGCAGCATTCATTATTCAGCAGAAAAAGAAATGCCCGGACACTCCCGCCGTAATTCACATCATTGACCACTCCCGCTGGGAACGGTGCATGTGCCAGTTCTCCGGTCTTGGAATTACGGTATACGTCTGCATGATATTCCCGGACATCAAGCATAAGCCGGATGTTGACCAGCTGCTTTATGATCGTTTTTTTTGTCTTTTTAAAATCAGGATCATCCAGTACTTCCTGTGGAGGCAGAAGGCAGATCGGTGGCACAGTCGGTGTCTGACGTTTTCTGCAGTGCCCTTTATGCCCGGTCTGTCCCCCTGGCTTCCTTCCGCTTTTTTCCCGGTTGTTCGCAATCTTTTTATGACGGATTGTTTTGGAAGATGGAATGGATGAATTCTCATAATCGCGGTTCAGCTGGGCCCTCAATTTCAGGTTCTTTCCCTTTTCTTCCTCCAGAGCGGTTTCTGCGTCATATCTCAGATGGAGCTGTTCCAGATATTTTTCTTTCCACTGATCACGGGAGTCAGTTGTTTCCCGAAGCATCTTCCGCAGTGCCCGGATCTCTGATTCTTTTCTTCTGCTTATTTTCTTTGTTTCTTTTTCCATGTCTTCATAGACCTGGAACCAGTTCTCCCTGTTCCGAACAGACTGTCGGATGGCTTCTTCCAGTTTGGCTTTCAGCTGGCGGATTTCCCGATCTTTCTCTTCCAGCAGTCGCTCGTATTCTTTCCGCAGACGGAGCATTGCCGCGCCGGATTCCAGCAGCCGGATCCGTTCCCGGAGCGCTTTGTTTTCATACTGAAGCTGTGTGGCATACTCAAAACTAACCTTCATAAAAACCCCTGTTCTATCGTTTCTTTTCTATATCTCCCAAAATGGTATTCAGAATCTCTTCCTGTTCCTTACAGATCTTTTCCAGCAGATCACATTCCCGTGCCATTTCTTTTCCCTTTTTCAGAAGTTCACGGTTCTCTTTCTTTAGATCCTGGATCAAGTCCTCCTGTACCTGGATCTGTTTTTCCTGGATCTGCAGCATATCGTCCTGAGCCATGCATCTTTGTTCCAGGGCAGTGCATTCCTCTTTTAATGTACGGATTAATTCTTCATATCGATCCATCTTTTCAAAAATCTCCTGCTACGATTGAATTCATGGTTATATTATAGCGGAATCAGCGTAGAAAAGCGAATTTGCCTATATGTGGATAAAGTCAAAATGACAAGAAAAAAGCTCTTCATCAAAGACAGAAAAGAGCGTGAAAACAGAGAAGAGAGAGAGGCTTTACCTCAATAAAAGGGCATTCAGAACATTTTGGGGGTAAGTTATCCACACAGCAAAAAAGACCAATTGATTTATTAACAAATGGCCTTTTCTAGTAGAAAAAAAGTTTTTTTAATTTCGTCATTTTTACTATAACGGATTAATAGGGTGTGAACAGTAACATTCCGGCAGATGATCCGGTCCGTCTTCTGAGTGCATTTGTGGAGGGAATGGAACTCAGCGATCTTTATCAGACTTATGGAAAGATAAAGAAAAATCAGGCGACACCGAGACAGCTGTTTAAGATCATGGTCTACGCCAGCATGAATCGGATCTATTCCAGCCGGGATATCGAAACTGCATGCCGCAGGGATATCAACTTCATGTACCTTTTGGAAGGGAAACCAGCACCTGACCATGCAACCTTTGCACGTTTTATTTCTCTGCATTTCGCACAATGCTCGAAAAAGACATTGGCCGAGGTGTCGAAACTCTTATATTCCCTTGGGGAGATTTCCGGGAAAAGTATCTTTATTGACGGAACGAAAATAGAATCCGTTGCGAATAAATATACTTTTGTCTGGAAAAAAGCCATTACGAAAAATCAGGCAAAACTATTCGATAAGATTCTTGTCTTTGTGGAAGAGTGTGAAAATCTTTACGGTTTCAGGATCGCTTATAACGGGAAAGTCTCTCTTCACACATTAAAAAGGCTGCGAAAAAAGCTGTGCAGGATCAGGCAGGAGGAAGGGATTGTCTTTGTTCATGGAACCGGACGACGAAAAACACACCTTCAGAAATCGCTGGAAACTCTGGAAACTTACATAGCAAAACTGAAGGAGTACAATAAAAAGCTTTATGTCTGTGGAGACCGTAACAGTTATTCTAAAACAGACCCGGATGCGACTTTTATGCGAATGAAAGAAGATGCCATGCTCAATGGGCAGCTGAAACCGGCTTATAATCTTCAGCATGGAGTGGATTCAGAATACATCACATGGCTGGATATCAGTCCACGGCCTACGGATACGAGGACCTTGATCCCATTCCTGAAAGATATGGAGTTGTATCTTCCGTTTAAATATCAGGAGATTGTGGCAGATGCAGGATATGAAAGCGAAGAGAATTACCTGTTTCTCGAAGAAAACGGTCAGCTGGCCTATATCAAACCCCAGAACTATGAAATTTCCAAAACCCGAAAATACCGTCAGGATATCGGGCGGATGGAAAACATGAAATATGATGAGAAAGCGGACTGTTATTACTGTAAAAATGGACAGGTGTTGACGATGCAGTACGAAAAGAGAGAAAAGACGGCCAGTGGATACCGGAGAACCGTTACCGTATATCGAAGTAACGGATGCAGCGGATGCCCTTTCAAAACAGACTGCATCAAGGGGAACAACTGCAAAACACCAATGGAAGACCGCCAGAAAGTACTGTACGTTTCGAAAAAAATGAAAGAAAAACGTCAGGAGACATTGGAGCGGATTACCAGTGATTATGGTACACAGCTCCGAATGAACCGAAGTATCCAGGCCGAGGGAAGTTTTGCAAACATCAAAGAGGATATGGAACTCAGACGATATTTATATCGAGGGAATGCAAATGTAACCGCCCAGAGTATCCTGCTGGCGATCGGGTATAACATAAACAAACTTCATCATAAGATTCAGGCAGGAAGGACAGGGCGTCATTTATTTCCACTCAAACAAACCGCCTGATTTTGACAGCTCAAAAGTAAATCCTGAAAATGAACCTTTTTTCAGAAAAGGTTTATTAAAGTTCGCCTTTTTATAGAAACGGAATAAAAGAAGTGAATATTTCGGCTTAAAAATAGCAAAAAGATGCTGCCGCATCTATGATTTTCTAATCATTGATGCGACAGCCCCGCCTTTGTTAATGGTATTCTGTTCAGTCTTTGCGCTGGATCACGGGAACCTGTTTTACCTTTTTGCCCTCGGTCAAGTCAGATTTGTTGAATAGCTGTCCATTAAATTCAACGGTTTCATTAGAATCTATATCCTCAGAAATAGGGGTCAATGCCTTTAATAAATCTTCGCCTGTAACACCTAACTGAGCATCATCACTTGCAAATGGAATCCGCAACAAATATTCTCCGTCTACTTCATAAACATATACATAAATACCAGAACCGATGTCTTGCGTATCACCTAAGAATGAAAGGACTTCCTCTCTTGTCATGGTCGGTGTTAATTCTCTTATCTGTTCAGATGTTACCTGTGTTGGTGTTTCAATCGGTTCTTTATTATCTGGCAATCGGTTAAGTATTTCTTCGGTCAATGGACTACTTTCTCCGGCGTCAATCGTTTTTGCGGCTTCCTTTATTTCTTTTCGAGAATAATCGCTTAAATCTTCAACAGGAATACCGAGAGAAGTAAGATAATCAACAGCCGCATTATATTGAATTGTATCAATAGCAAATGCGGTTAATGGTACTATCAAGCACAAACAGGCCGCAATAACTCCCCATTTAATCCAGAAAGGCTTTTTGGCTTTCTTTTTGTAATTGAGGGCTTCGTCAATGTATTTGTTGTCAAGCTCGCTCATAGCGTCGGAAAACTTTTTCGCGTTCATACAAATACCTCTCTTTCAATCAAGTATTGTTTCATCTTTTCGCGGATACGGGTCAGCCGGACGGAGATGTTTTTCTCCGAAAGCCCCATAAACTCGGCTATGTCCTTGTAACTGTCAGCAAACCAATAGCGACGCATGAAGATAACGCGGTTTTCGAGGGTCAGCGTGTCCAAAAATTCCCCAATGATACGGGCTAATTCCCTGGCTTCGATTTCATCTTCTACGGTTTTCTGGTCTGCGATGTAGCCCTCGATTTCCTCTAAGGCAATCTTATAGTGCCCGCTTCGTTTGGCTGCTTCCTTTCTCCAATAGATTTTGAGTGAAATGTTCCGAACGATTTTCACGATGTAACTGAGCAACGGGTTAGGCCGTACCGGGGGAATGGCGTTCCATGCGCCTAAGTAAGCGTCATTGACACATTCCTCCGCGTCCTGTCTGTTGTTCACGATGTTATACGAGAGGTTGTGGCAGACTGCTCCATATTTATTATCCAGTTCCCGTATGCCTTGCTCGGAACGCTCAAAAAACAGGTCTATGATTTTTTCATCATCTATCATCTCACCGCCTCCTTTCCGGCTTCACCTATATACTACGGTTTTAGCGGCGAATACTACATCAAATCCAAAACTTTTTCAAAAAAATTATACCATACTTCGTGTGAGATTGCTCGCGGCGGCTTTCGCCGCTTCACTGGCGGCTCTCCGGCGTTCCTCACTGTATGGGGCGGTCAGACGGAAAGAGAAGCGGCCTTTCTCAATATCAAACTCCATGCAGCCCGTTTCCGGGTCTGCGTCGGTCTGCTGGCAGATCGCCGGATAACGGCGGCTGTATGCAAGCAGACGCTTTTTCAAGGCGGTGTTGTGGGTGCGGATATGGATAAGGGGGTCTTTCTCGTCAAACCAAATATC
>ENA-OYWV01000015-OYWV01000015.1-human-gut-metagenome-genome-assembly--contig:-NODE-15-length-75165-cov-40.706124_pt1 | contig 75165 bp, 96 predicted proteins | sample MGYA00244812_ERZ653400 | MGnify/ENA primary metagenome ERZ653400 (study PRJEB26926, sample SAMN06165097) | human gut metagenome | biome: ENVO:00009003; feature: ENVO:2100002; material: ENVO:00002003... | reverse complement strand
AATCACGAACACTATTTCGTATATCTATTAGAATATCTTCGTAAGAATTTCTATTTTCATCAGGTCTTTCTGAAGTAAGATAATCACGAACACTATTTCGTATATCTATTAGAATATCTTCGTAAGAATTTCTATTTTCATCAGGTCTTTCTGAAGTAAGATAATCACGAATAGAAACTACAGACTTTTCTACATCTCTCATCACATTTGCAAGATCAGATATAGCTGCAGCTTGAGTTCCTCTTCTTGGTGTTGGAGTTCTTCTACTTCCACCTTCTTCAGATTGAATATCCCAAGTAATAGAATTTTCTCCTTGATTGTATATTCCTCCTGATTGTTGTTGTCTTAAATCAGCTAACATCTTTTCAAGAGAAACTCTGTCAGTCATCAATGATAATTGTTGTCTCAACTGATTTAGAGATTGTTCAGTTGCTTGACGAGATTTTTCTTCTGAATTATTTATATCACGATAAAGAGATATAATTTCATCTCTTAATCGTCTCATTTCAGATAAATCTGCTGAAACTCTTATCTTTTTATCTTCGGCCATTTCACTTATTCTTTAATGCAGCATTTTCTCTTTCTTCAATCATTCTTGCTTCTTCTAAGAATGCTTCGATATCATTTTCTGTAATTTCGTTAGAATGAGAATTCGAATCTAAATCATCTTTTTTCAACCATTGTCCTATATTAGGAATGTATTTTTCTTCTTTTGTATTTTTCTTCTTTTGTTCGTATTCATCAAATAAGACATCTTCTTGAAATTCCATCATCTGATGAAAAAAAGAACATTCCCTATGAGCAGGTGACATAAATGCAATATTATGTTTCTTTCTCCACCATGAGTCATAGGGAAATTCGTTATTCCATCGAATCATAAAAGACTTTATATCTTCGACAGTTTTCATAAATTTCTAAGTATTAAGATTTCAACAAATCGTATCCTTCTTTTAAGAAAGGAAAAATTTGTTCTAAATAAATTTTTCTTAATTCTTGAAAATCCTGTAATCCTAATTCACTCAACGAACCTACTTTCAAATCTCGTAACAATTGTGGACAAATAACGCTAAGAGTTGCTTCAATATCAATTGCATCTAATGCATTAGATGCAGATACAGTTGGATTTTGAAGTAAAGTGTTATAATAACCACCACTCAATCTTTGTTTATTCACTTCAATTTGATAATACTGTCCAACATTAGGAAATTGAACCGTATAATCTTTTCCTTTGATTGTAACGACTTTTTGTTCTTGCATAACGAAATAAAATTTAATCTTGATAAAGATACTAACTTATTTTAAATCAACAAACTCTTTGATATCTAAACTTTCTTTTATTATCTCAAGTAAATCTTCCCAACTATCAGGAAGATTATCGTGTTTAGAACTATTATCTTTTGCCCATAACGGTTGCAAATTTCTATAATTAAAACAAATTTTTTGATGAATGGGATTTCTCAAATCAAATCTTGCACAAGGTATAATATGATCAATATGCCATTCACCATAATTCTCCCACGTCATTCCAGGTTCAAATTGTTGTTCAAGATGAACTTTCAGTTCATCAAGAGAACAACCGAGAAGATCGATACTGTGACTTGACTTATAACCTTTTGTAACTGCAGAACGAACTCTATTTCTTAAACTACTTTCTATTTTATAATTAATATCTGTCTTGTATTTTTCATTTCTATAATTTCTTCTTTTTGCTCTTCCGTGTTCAGATATATTATATTTATGTAAAGACTTTCTATAACTTTCTGATTTTAAATAATTCATCAATTTAACTCTTCCATATTCAGACTCTCTAAATTCTTTCTGTTTTCTTCTATTATACTCTTTAAATTCTTCTGTTTGCATTCGTTTTTCTTGATATTCTCGTCTACAATCTTTACACCAGGAATCGTATCCACATGGTTGATATTTATCCTTGTGAAAGTTTGAAATTTCAAGAATTCTATTACATTTACAACATCTTAATACAAGAACACCGTTTTCATTTTGTTCAACTTTTCTAATAACTCTTTTAGAAGGTTGTTTATGTTCTTGATAATACTTTTTACATCTTATCTTTGCTTTTTCCTTCCATTCTTCATCTTGACTTCTTCTGATTGTTTGTCGTTTCTCACATGCTTTACCTTTTTCTGTTTGATAATACTTTTTTCGAGCTCGCTTTGCGACTTCTTTACCTTCTTCTGATTTTCTATACTTTAAACAACAATCTTTGCATCTTATATTTAATCCATCTGATTTAGTTTTGTCTTTATTAAATTGACTTATAGGAAGTTCTCTGTTACATCCTGGACATATTTTTAATCCCGTTTCAAAATTAGCTCTCATAAATTCCTTTATTTATGTATCCTATTATACCTTAATTAAATGTATAAAATATGGCAACGTAGTGTTGCCATAAATTATTAGAGATTTGCAGTGGTGATCGGTGATAAATACGTACCAGATATATTGATTCCTGCAACTCCACCCTCAGCAATGCTAAACGTCTGACCGTTAACAAAACACGGATTCAACTGACAAATCGTTTCACCTGTAGGATCTGTTGCAGTTACAAGACCTGTAGTTTCATCTTTAGTTGAAATCAACTTTCTATACACTGTAATAGCAAATCCAAGTTCTCCAAGAACTAATGTATCAAGAACTGCTTTTACAGAACCAAGTCTATGAATCATTCCTTCTACAACAGGTTGTTTAAAACTAATGAAAAATTGATCAACTGTAAAATTACACTGATATCCAACTGCAGGAACTTCCTGTAAAGTCAAATTTCCTAAACCTTGAACATTCGCTCTTTGAACGTTCTCAGTACATTGCAGGTTACGTACATAACCTGCAATCTGATTATTTATTCTAATAAACGCCTGAGGCGCTGAAAATACTGCTGACATATTCTTTCAATTTAAAATTATCGAATTAAAAATCCTGTAAAGAATAGCTTAGTAATTTCGTTATTTACTCGAATCTTGTAAGTAACAAACCAAGCATCTTCTTTACGCGTTACAACTACATCTTGGAAAGCGAGTAACAAATTATCTGTTTCATTAGTAGCTGTTCTACTCTGCAAATAAGCAACCGTCCAATCCTTAACTGCCCCTGCACTTAAAGTATTAACGTTTACACCATTTTCTTGACCTAACAAATCAATTTCAGCATTTACAACCAATTCTTTATTGATTTGGTCTACAATACGCATAAATTGAATAGAATAAGATTGACCTTTTGCATTGAACAAATTTGCATTATCTTGTAGTGTATTTACACCTTGAAGAACAACAAATTTATTCGAATAATCATTCTTCACTGTAACAAGAATACCATTTTTCAACGCTTTCACTTGTTCAGATTCTGTCAAGATATGACGTACTCTGTCAATACCAATACTCTTATTTGTTACAGGAATTATCGGTTCTTTACCTGCTGTACGACCTAATTGTGCACACAGATTATACATAACTGTCCACCAACGATATTTCTGAGGTGCTATATCAGAAGCAAGTCCTACATCTCCATGAGTCAAAATGATATGATCACTGTCAAAACCTTGTGCAAGTTCAATAGATTTAGAATAATCTGCTGATATTCCATATCCACCTACAAACAATTGATGCGGAAATTTAGCGTCAAAATTCATGTGTTTAATATATGCTTTTGTAAACGCTGAATTTGCATTGTCACCATATCGATCTGTAAATACAAAACTATAATCTAAACCTATAATTTGTTCAAGAACTGCTTCAAAATTAGCTTGATTATAAGTTTCTGTACCACCTGATGCTAATATAAATACATTCAACAAATTCTGTACATCACTTTCAGATACAGTTCCTTCACCTTTAGCTTGAGAAGAAGGATCAAGTACAAAAGCTTGTGCAAAAGTAGAATCAGTCTGAGCCCATTCTATAAGAGTTTTAATATTATTAAATTCAGGTGATTGAACTACGAGTGTAGGTGTAGAAGCTAAAGCTGAAATTTCACCATAAGGTAATCCATCTTCAGCAGTTCCAGTATAAGAACCAACATAAAAACTTAAAATCCACTTTTCAGAATCTTCTACTCCAGGTGTAATCACATAACCATAACCAGTAGCTAAATTATCACCTTCTTTAACACCATTTGCAACTGTTCCTTCATCAAGAGTATTCACTACAAATGTTCCTCCTGCTGTAGAAGTAAAGGTCATCTTTGCCGGCTTTGTTTCTGCTGCTCTCACAAAGAGAATTTCTGAAACACCTATTGCTGCAGGATTACTCGGATCAGGAGTAAATAAAGCTTCAGCAATTTTCCAATACATACCTCCTTTTACAAAGGAACGAAAATCAGAAATGTTGTCAAATGAATATATAGTATCTTGACCTTGAGAATTAGTTCCTTTAATACCAGCTCCACCTCCAAAACCAGCTCCAAGCTCACCTGTATCTATAATAAGAACTTTTCCATAATCAAGATTTCGTGCAGGATTATTTTCTCCCGATACTATCGTTGAATAAGCTCCAGGAAGAGTTATTTGACGATTTGAAAAGACTATCGTACTTGGCATATAAATTTACTTTTAATTAAACGAATTTCTTGTATTTTATATTATTTCAAACATCTAAAAGTACGAACTTATTTTTATATCTGCAAATTAATAAGATAAAATATTCCCCGAACTTTCTAATGTAGACATTAAACCAGCATCTGCAAATAGAACTTTCTTTAATAAAGGCATTTCTTCGATAGTTGGTACATGTTCATCAGAAGTTAAATTAAGTCCAATACTTCTCAAAAAAAATGGTAACGGTATTACATCTGCATTTATCATCACTTCTTTCATAGAAAATGAAATTGATTGAAATGATTGTGATAAAATATTGTAACTACCAAGTAATAGTGAATAAAGAATTTCACTCATCAATATAGACTCTAAAAAGTTATCTGAAACACACATTACTTCAAATTCATAATTACGAGAATCTCTAAGAATCATTTTACCTGTATGATCAAATTGACCTGTAAGTTTACCTATAGAATTAAATTCACTTGTTCTCTTACTTGGTTCTCTTACGACATAAGCAGGAATCTTTGTTTTATCTTTAGGGAATTCAAGTAATACTCTCAGATTTCTTGGATTTGAATCGTTTCTTAAGAACAATTTTTTACCTTGTTCATAAAAATCAAAATTACCATCTTTTACACCATAAAAAGTTTTGTACAAAAAAGTATCTTCTTCTACATTATTTTTATAATCTTCTTGAATAAAGATGAGTAACCTTGTAATGATTGCTTTAATCTGTGTAATTTGTAACATACTACCTTTCTTTAAAAATTCTTTCTAATGTTTCGTCTATAGCTATATCTGCTATCGTAGTTATATTAGCTAATTGTAATGCCTTATCCATTAATTTTTTAGCCTCAATACCTCCATTAAACCAACTATTAGGATCTGATTTATCGCTTACTCTACGGAACGTCATGTATTGACTTCTCTTTTCTTTATTAGAACTTGAAGCTTCAACTCTGACTAATCCTTCATATTTAGCAGCTTTATGAATGTATTCAGGAACTTTTAATCCTGGAACATCAATTGCTTTTCTTGAACCTGGAGTTTGCTGGTTTATAGGAAGTTGTTCTCTTTTAAGAGGTGTTTGAGAATTCTTAGCTAAAGTATAAATATCTTGTGGAAGAATTGAACTAAATACTCCTGACTCTGCTATCGCTTCAGGTGTAGCATGTCGAAATGGAACAGTTATATAAAATCCACCACTCTTTTTCTGTTTAGCTTTAGGAGAAGAAAGTAATCCAGGCTTTTCATCGAATGGTGGAGTACCTTCTTCTACCATTAATGCTAATGGAGATTCTCTTGCGGATAGACCAAAAACAACTTCAAGTGGTGAAGTTCTATCAACATACATTGCTTTTAAATACTCCTGACGAGATTTACTAAGTTCTCTTCCTACTAAATCTCTCCATCTTTCATAGTATTCTTGTACTACACGATCGATAATTGCAGCACCAAGTAAATTAGTTTCTTCTCCTGATAAACTAAATTCACCAACTACTTCGTCAAGGTCTATTCTAATAGGGAGCATTATACATCTTCGTTAATTATTATACCACTTCCATCAAAATTAGGTTTATCTGCTGCTATCAAATGAGTTAACCTTACAATTGCTTGTATAGGTAATTGAATTTTCTTTTGTTGTCCTGATACCTTATCTGTATTCCATGAAGATCTAATAAAGTGCGGCAAATCAATTGTATGTCCTTCTACAAAATGTTTGTAATAAACACTTATATAACCATTTTCAGGTATTTCATCTATATCTAAAATCAAACAATAAGGGTTATCTTTATTTATACGAGAATTCGTAGTTTTCTTCAATTTTTTATCAGAAGCTTCAAAAGAATAAAGAGCTAATAATTCTTGTATTTTATATGTTGTAAAAACAAAATAAACGCCGTCATTTTCTCTTATTTTCAAATTCTCACTAAAATAAGAATATTCTGTCAAAAAAGAAACTCTATCATAATAGGAAAGATTTGCTTTATCTACATCCATTACAGTTACAGCATAAGTTCCTAAAAGTTCAGACGACCAATTCTTATATTGAGTTGTTTGATTGATACCTGTAATAAGAGCTTTTGTTTTTATAGGATTTACATAGAAATAACCTGTACCAAAACAATTCTGACAATCAGGTAAAGCAGCTTCTTCTCCATGACAAGGACAACGTAAAGCCTTTTCTAACAACACTTCATAGCCTTTGGCCCACACCGATTGGTCGAAGTCTGATTTTATAAATTCAGGTCTAAAATTGCTATAACCTGGAGAAGTCTGTTGTAATATATTCCTACTCTCTGCCATAATTATAAATACTTTTGAACTTTAGGAGATTTAAGTGCTTTCTGAATTCTAAATTCTATCTTATCAATATCCTTCTCGTAAATCCAAACAAATCCTCTAAAAGAAGAGTATATTCCTTTGCAACAATTTCCTATGCTTGCATTATCAAATCCTAATTCTCTTTTGATTTGGTTGCGACTATTCCATTTTTTAATCAAATTTCCTTCAAAATCAAATTGCAAAACTTCTTCTCTATTCTTATGACCTAAAGATAAATTTAACTTCTCTTCTTCCGTATGAAGAATACCTTTATTCCAAACTCCCTTTTCTTTAGCTCTTTGTTTAATCTTTTCTGAAATAATCTTTCTCACTTCTTGAGTAGGATTGCTCAATCCATCACCTCCAAAAGTATTATTGGTCAGTCTAAAACCAAAACTCTTAAATAAAGCTATATAATAAATTTCCCAAAAATTAGAATCCTTTTCATCAACTTCATCTACAACCTTCATAATAGGTTTTATTCCTTGATTTAATAAAGATCTTATCCAAGCTAATTTTCGAGAAGATGTCTTACAATCAGAATCGTAAATATGTCTACGATATCTTTGTTTCAAATTTATCGTTTTTCCTATATAACGAACATTATCTTCAGGATATTCTAAACTATATATGTAAACTTTTCTCTCCATCAGAATACTCTAAATTTAGGTTGATCGTAAACAAGTCTTATTCTACCGACAGTTTCTTTTATCTCTGTCTGATATGACTTTATTCTCGCGGAATAGCCCGAATTTTCAGCTGAAGACGTTGTCTCGATACTCTGACTCAGTCCATCAATACTTAAACTTTGATTAGCAATACCTGCACCAATAATAAGGTCTCCTGCCACATTCAAAGGACCGAAAGTCGCCAACATTCCTACTATATTCAATAAATCCATAGGTAAATTATCAATATCCCAACCTGTGATATATTGTATTCTCCAATAATCAGGAATATTATCAAATCTCTGCATTCCAACTTGTGATGTAATACCTGTTAAAATCACTTGTGCATTACCTTGAGTTGTAGATGAACCTGTTGGGACTACACTTATTCTTCTCTTACCTTGACCCATTGCTGTATCATATTCACAAAACAACCATCCTTGTGGATAAATTATTTGTTCCATTTTATTCAACATACCTATCATAGATAAAGGTTCTCGTACAGGATAATTTGTTAACAGAATAGGAAATTCTTGCCAATAATCTTGTCTATAATAAGGAAGAGTTTGGTCAACTAACTGTTTACAAAATCGAAGATTGAACCAATTCTCAACCTGCTTTTGAGCATTTTCAATATATCTTCTTATAGATTCATTTGAAAATGAAGTTCCTTGTCCTCCATCTATTTTTATACCAAATAAATACAAAGCCCATATTTCAGCAACAGAAAAGACTAATCCTGAATTCTTTTTGTATTTTATTGTAAATGTTAGTTGACCCATATTTCTTTATTTTATTTTTGACAAAATCATAGTGATAATTTCATCTTTACTTTTACCTTCTAAATCTTCGTCAGTATACTGACCACCGTCTTCACTTTTAGCAACACTAATCAGTTCATCTTTTTTCATTGATTTAAGATCTCTCAAAAGTTCACCATCAACATCCTGATTATTTTCATCTTTTGATTCTTCTTCGATTTTGAAATTATTGTTCTCAGATTCTTTTTTAGAATTTTTCATTCCTTCAACAACAGATTTCCAATTTTCAATTTCCTTATCCTTTTGACTGATCGTTATTTTTTGAGTTTCAATGATACCTTTCAATCTTGCAATTTCATCTTCATACTCTTTATAATTCTCCTTTACCTCATTACAAATCGAATCTTCGAATTTTGTACGATATTCAGGTTCATCGCCTTCTTTATAGATATTAGGAAACTTCTTATCACAAATCTCTTTCCAAATCTCTTTACTAATTTCTGCAACACCATTCTGAAATTGAACTGCACCGTTATCAAACATCAGATTGTGATTAACATAAATACGACTTTTTACTTTCATAATAACAAATTTAAAAACAAAAGAGGAAGGAGTTTATTTTCTCCCTCCTCTTTTTAATTAAGTGAATAATCTTATTTAATTACAAACCCTCTTCACCAATATTTACAATACGAACAATCTTAGCAGGCTGGTAATAAGCCGGAGTACCGTAATTCAAAATTGCAAATCTACGAGACGGAGCTGTAATAGCAAAATCCATCTTCATAGTATCAGCAAATTGCAAATACTCGTTAATCTGATTATCATTGTAATAAACCAAAGCAGATTTAGTACCAGCGATAATACGGTTACGGTCTCTTACACAATTAGCAGCAGCACCATCGTATCCAGTTGCCATCTGATTAGCAGGAACTTCGAAGATAGGATAATATTCAGTATTAGCATTCAATACTGCATTCTTCTTCGTACGATAAATAACAAAGCTGGTTGCTTGATATGCACCACCTACACCTGCAGTAAATCCAAATTCAACAGATTCTGTTGCAGTCACAGCACGTGCACCATCTGAAGTTACATTCAACGGAGCAGATTCACCATAACGGTTCTTAGCTGTTACAAGATAACCATAAGAACCAGCATGTTGACCAAAATTAGTCTTAGTATCTGCTGCATTAACTTTGATTGCTGTTCCTTGTACCGGAGTAAGCGGAGCTTTTGCTGAAGTAGCTTGTTTACCTACAGTAATAGGTCTGCGCTCATCAAAGTAACGGTCATTCTTAATATTAATCTTACCAAACTGAGTAGTAACATCGTTTACAGATTGACCCATTGTTGCACCTGTAACAGAACCGCCCATGCCAACAATAACACGTTTGCTTTCGTGGAACTGTTTTACATAATTGTTAAATACAATCGGATTAGAAATAATTCGATCGATATAACCATTGTAAACATTAACTACTACATTAGCAGCATCTTGAATCAAAGAATCGTTCAAAACCTGACCTTGAGCATCAATAACAGCCGGAGAATTGAAGTAGGTGTCAAGCAGTTGCTCAGCAGTCTTACCTTCTGCAGTACCACCATCCATTTCATTCAAACCAAGCAAATGCTGGCGGAAGAAACCATCGAATTGTTCAGGAACACAAGTTGAATCAGCGTCTACCAAACGAGCATCGATAATCGTCTGCAAAAGGATAGTCTTGTTTTCAACTTCTTTCAGATACATATTCATGTTACCAGCAAGCTTTGCCAATGTAGCAGGATGAGTTACTTGACCGGTTACACCCATATACTTGGTCAAGATTGATTTACGTCTGTATTGAGAATCTGTTTCTTCCGGCGTTTCACCTTCAGTATTAAAGATACCAACTTCTTCACCGTATTTATACAACTGATTGTACTGATGAACGTTATTATCAATCTTATGTTTCGGCATTTCCATGTAGTATACCAACTGATTCAAACGGTTGGTCAAAATTTTCAAAACTGAATCCAGAGATTCAACTTTCAAACCGCCACCGTTATTAATCATGTTGTTATATTGCATACCGGTCATAGAACCGGCTTCCATGGCTTTCAATACTTCTTGTGCAGAAATACCATCGAGCAAATCTACACCATTACCACTTTGATTATAATTGTATAAATCCATATATTTATTAATTAAATTTTTAACGAATTATTTCACAAACTTAACACCTTTACCGTACATATAACGAGCAAGATTTTCTCCTACTGTTTCAGCTTCAGGATTCATCAAAAATGCCAAAGCATCTGATTCCAGAGATTTTTTAATTTCATCATCTTTAATTCCATCAAGAGCTTTTGAAATGGCCTGAGAAGCTATAGAACGTTGAGTTACGATATTAATTTCTGTCTTACCTTCTTCATCTTTCTCAAAAGACATTGATTTCTGAATTGCAGAAAGATTTACCAAACCTTCAGAACGGAAAGAAGGAGTCTGTTCTTTTAGAGCTTTAACATCTTCTCTCAATCCTTCGATTGATTTCTGCAAACTTTCAAATAGAGGGTTAATAGATTTTGCAAAAGAATCCCCAATTGATTTCTGAATCTTTTCTGCAGTTTCTTTTTCATCTTCTTTAACCTTCTCTTCTTTCTCAACAGCTTCTTTCTCGAGCTTATTGATATCGTCTTCCTGTTTTGTTTCAGATTCGTGAGCTCCTGCTGCATCTTCAGATTTCAAAATAATTTCGCCTGATTCGATTCCTTTCAAAATATAATCATCTGAAAAACCTACACTCTTCAAAAGTTGAACTGTAGGATCTTTTAAAATTTTTTCATTCATATTGTCTAAAAATTATTTGTTTACGTAAAAATAAAAACTATGTTTCAGATATCAAATTATTTCATCGAATTTTGAATAAAATCTTTCAAAATATCGATAGATATATGTCCCTCTAAATAACTTTTATAAAGATTTTTAAAGATTTCATCTTTCTTAGGTGATAGCTTTGAAATTTTGATTTTAAAATCTTTATCTATAGTTATTAATTGACCATCTCTTTCTAATTCGAGAAGAATTTGCGTAGTTTCAAAATCTTTATCAGATTCAAAATTACAATCAATATAATCCTTCGTTTGTTTACCCTTTACTAAATCAGCAAATGTATTGGCGTTAACAGGTGTCATCGTCATTGCAAGATTGGTAATAAGAGCTTTCTTTATTTTTTTAGGATTGTTCTTATCTCTTTCTAATGCCTTACCTTCGATACTAAATCCAGGTTTACGATCTGCACCAGATTCTCTCATCTCTAAAGCCTTATCGTAAAAAGCTCTTGCTTCAGGAGATTTTTTCCACAATTGACATTTTACATAAAACTTATTATCGATAACTTTTGCTGATAAAGGATTACCAATCCAAAAACGAGATTTATTTATAGGGGATCTTGTTGTTAAGTGATCAAGATTGATTAATCCATGTTTTAAAAAACGGTCAATAATAAAACCATTTGGTTCCATTGATTCACCTTCACTATCCTCAGATGCATCTGAAGCTAATCCTTCGAAGATCATCTTTTCATACCTTCTATCATCACCTACAGGATAATCTAAAGGATTAAAATCAGACTTTAAAAAATCTGCTTCTGTGAAAAAATTAAATCTTGAACCTACTTCAAACATTTTATATTTTTACTTAATCACCGAATCTAAAAATTTATCGATTACTTCATCAATCTCTTTATATCTCCTCACTCTTATCCAATCTTTTTCTAATACTTTCTTTCTTGTACCCATAATAGCTCCAAAAATAGCTGCATTAGTATCTGTATCCTCACCAAGATTTACAATACAACATAAATCTTCAAAAAGTGTCGAATTTTTATTTTCTTGAGCTAAATAATTATCAATCACAAGGTTATATGTATTTATCACATCGCCAGCATTTTGATAATCATTTACTTCAAGATTTTCTGTCGGTAAATCTCGTAACAATTTTTTAAGTACGCAACAAAAATCAGAACCAAACTTAAAACAATTGTCATTATTATGAGTATAACTACAAAACATTTTGAAGATTCTTCTTGTATAATCATCGGAATCATTCAGAGTGGCTATAGCTATAGGAAGAGAATAAAATAAGGCTCCATTTCCCATTCTATCACTTTCTTTACATCCTCTTTGCATAATTGATTGACATGTTTGTCCTCCTATATCAAAACAATAACTACCAGCATTAAAACCTACATCGTTATACCATAAATATAAGTTTTTCTGGAATTGTTTGAATTTCCAAAGAGCAGTCTTACCTTCATTAGATAAAGCATCAATTAAACAAAGTAAAACAGATGTATCATCCGACCAAGTTCCTTCTATTTGATTATGAAACCCTCCTGAGGAAAAATCGTTACAATAAAAAGAACCTTCTTTTTTAAATTCAAAAGGAACTCCAAGTGTATCACCTATAATATAGGCTCTAATACTATTTTTTATTTTTTCTCTCATTATCGATAAATTTCTCAATATTTCTAATCGCAATGTCAACCATTTCATCAGTTGCCTTTTTTCTTTCTTCATTAGTTGCTCTATGAATAATGCTTACACCACTTGCATCATTCCAACGGAGATGAACTGATTTTTTTTCTTCTTTCTTCATAATCTATCTTTTTAATTATCTAAAGATACACCTTTTAGACCACATATACAACTTTTGCTATAAAAATTATACAATTTCGACTACAATTGAATTGGTTCCTTTAGCAATAACTTTATATTTCGAATTCTTTTGAGCTAAATATTCTGTTTCATAAGGATTATTGATATTAGAAATTTTATCACCTTTCTTTGCTAAAAGAGTAACTTGAAGATCGTCACCAAAAGTAGCAAGTTGTCGTAAAGAAAATGAAGTAAAACTTTTATCTTCTATAACATCACCGACATTTGCTCCTATCCATTGATTTAATGCATTTATATCTGATATTGTATTAACATCCATTCTTCTATTCAAAACCAAATTATCTTCAAGAGGATTTTTATCTATAAAAGATGAAATGATAGAAGACATTTGACTAAATTGTGAATTCTCTGATTTACCAAGGTTAAACTCTCTTATTCCTACATAACCTTCTCCTTTGTAGAAATCTAACGCCTTCTTCTCTGTTTCATTAGTTCTATTTCTATCAGCTTTGTAAAAAAGTTTCGATTCGTTTTCTTCAGTAAAATGTCTATAATCTTTACCATTATATTCTGAATATAGCATACCATTTGCAATAGGTAAACAACCAGACTTTATCAATTCTTTATTCATAGCCATTTTCATACTGGGATTTACTTTTGCATATACATCCAATAAATATCGATAATTCGAATCTTTTATATTGTTTCTAATGAAACCTAAATTCCTTTCCTCTATAGAATTTATATTTTGTTCTAATTCTTTAAATACTTTATTAAATCTATCCAATTGATCCTCTGTTAAATTTCCCTTTGCAGAATTTCGTTTTGAAACATAATCTTTAAATTCTTCTACGTTTTCAAAATGTAAAGTAGTAGATTTAGAAGAGTCGTCTTTTGTCAATTCATTGATTTTAGATTTCAATCTAATAAGACTATTTTCCCAAGATATCTCTTCACCCGTATCTTGATTCTTTAACGTATATATAGTATCATTTCCTTTATCAATAGAAGATAATCTAAATGTAACGTTATCTTTTGTAAATTCAACATCCGATCCTCCCTCTAACGCTTGTGTTGTATTACCGAAAAAGAATTGACCTGCAGAATTAAATACTTGCATTTTCTTAACAGGTTTATTTATTTTCTCCTCAACTTTTTCTTGTTTTTGAACACCTTCCTTTTCAGATTCTTTCAATTTATTTTCAAAAGCCTCTTTAACACGTTTTTTAAATTCAACAAGAGATTCTTTAGGTTCAGATTCCATATAAAACTTACCTTTTTTAGCCTTATAACGATCTTCGCCTTTCATATTAAGAACAATTGTTTGTCCATCAACTTTTACATAAGTCTGAGTAATCTTTTTAAAACCGTTCAATTTATCAAGTTTTTCATCTATCTTAGATGAAATATCTTCTTTCAATTTATCAAGTTTCTTATTTAAAGTTTCTTCAGTGACACTTTCAGATTTCTTCTGTTTTAGAGTTTTCAACTTCTCTTTGATTTGATTTAACATCTCTTCACCAAGTTTAAGTTCACCTTTCTTTTGCGCATCCAAAAGTTTTTGTAAAGTATCGATTATTTTATCAGAACCATCATCCTCTTTTTTAGGATTTCTTTTACTCAACTCTTCTTGTGCAGCTTGTTTAATTTCAGGTGAAGCATCTTTATCATTTATTGCTGCTTGAAGTTGTTCGTCACTTGCTTTAGAAGCATAAGAATTTACATCATTTACTTTAGAAGATGTTTTCTCTGTTTGATCATCTTCTTTTTTAGTTTTCTTAGCACCACTTTTTGGTTTCCAACCATTTTCAGTTTTAACATAAGTCTTACCATTACTGTAGGTCCTCTCTGTACCAATAGGTGCACCTTTCTTACTCTTTTCTATAATTTCGTCCATAAATTGTTGCATATCATTCGTATTAGTCGTATCTTTAGGCAGTGAAGAGCAGCTTCGCCCACTCTCTTCTTTATAAAAAGAGTCGATGAGACTAAAATGAGATTTATTCTCTACCGAGCTCAGGCCATGCTGAAGGACGGAGTTGTTAGGAGTATTACAACCGAGACTCTTTTTTAAAGTAGTTCCTCTAACTTCTACGGAATTAGACTGTAGTTTAGATGAACTACTTTTTCTTAATTTATCTTTAATTATATTTAACTCGTTGTCCTTTTTGTTGGCATTCTCAAATTTTCTTATGATATTTACAGTATCAAACAAAGCGCTGGTATTTTCTCTAACGTCTGCGGAATTGGACTGCAGTTTAGATGAAAATTTCAGCGCTTTCTTTTTATCTCTCCAAACTAACAAACCTTCATTTACCCAATTTAATATAGACTGCTGACTTTCTTTAGGATAAATACTTCTTATAGAAATTACAATAGCATCCTTTTCTTTAAAATCAATCTGTAAAGCAATAAGTAAATTTACATTATTACTTTTTAAATCAGTTATAACTACCTTTGATGTAGGTTGAGTTTTACTATTAAATATAAAAATAGGATAATTTAAAGCAAAAGGTAAATTCCTTACATCCTTCAAATCAAAAGGATGATTGTTTTTATATTTTTTACTCGATTTTAAAGATAAAGTTTGCGCTGCTATTTGAATCTTCTTATTAGGGAATCCAGCACTTAATAATATATTTTCAGGTTTTCCTAATTCATAAACATATTTATTTGATAGTTCACCTTTAATTTGTTTATCAAGTATTTTATTAAATTGTTCATTAATTTGATATAATTTATTCTCACCTACATAAACCCAACCGTAAGGAGTTTTACGATAATCAAACTTACCGTAACGTCTTATCTCACCAACAGAAGCTCTACGAGCTTTCATCAGTTCATCAAATCCACTTTGAAATTCTACTGACATATTTTCAAATCATTTAAAATGATAGTCTTGAATTATTGTCCTCAGCAAAGTCAACCCCGCAGTACAATGATATTCAAGACTATCTTACAAATTTTAATGAAGTTGTAAACGATATTTCGTTTGTTTCAACGTTGCAAGAAAATCTTCTATCCATGACATTTCACCAATGTAATCGATATTATCTTCAATAACTTCGTGGAAATCTTTTGTACGCTCAATAATCAAATCAATCAATTTAATCGGATCGTTTTCTTCAATTTTTTCACCGTTGATTTCTCCATCTCCAAAACGACCAAAACCACTTTGACCAGCTTCCATTATTTTATCTTCGTAGTCAAGTAATTCATCAATCAAATCATCAAGATAAACATGTTTAGAATTATCTAATTCTCCCCAATGAATATTCTTAACTCTTGTTTTTACTCCTTCAAGAAAATTAGCATAGTCTGCAAAAACACCGTACATCAAATCTTTTGCTTTTTCAATATCTATGTTCTCAGATTTGTTAAACCAATTTGTTCTCTTTTTATTAAGAATATCTCTTACTTTCCATTGTACTGCCGTTTTATCAATCAATTGATCATCTCTATGAAAAACTCTCGATTTAGACCTTACTTTTTCGATTTCACCATTTTCTCTTTCAAAAACGTATTTACCGTTTTCTTCACCTTTATAAGTAAGTTTTGCACTTGTAGGAAATTCATTAATATGAACAACTTCTCCAGGTTTTAATTCAGATGCTTTTATACCCCAACCTTTAGTATATTCATTAATCATTTTATCAATTTTAGGTCTTATAACGTGAGACATTGTTAATTCATTTGTATCTTCATCTACAAGACCTTCGTTAAGAATATCCTTTGCAATATTTTCAGCAATCTCAAAAGAACGTTTATCCATTCCAGAATATCTCTCACTCTTCTCTTTTTCAAAACGTTCACGCGGAGTCATTTCTTTTTTCTTTAATCTCCAACCTTTATCAGTTTTAACATATTGTTTACCATTATAAGTCTTTTCTGTACCAACTGGATAACCTTTTCTCGCTTTTTCAATCTGAGAACCGTCGTCTAAAGAAGGATCACTCCAAGCTTCTTCTCTAATATTATCAATACCCCAAGATTTTTCAATTTCTTCTTGTTGATCGATAACACTATTAATATCAAGTTTACCAGATTCTTTCATTTCATTAATTAATGATTTTAATACTTGAGCTTGATCTAAATCATTAAAATCAATCAAAAGTTTAAATCCGTCTACAGCTTTTTCAATTTCATTCTCAGTAATACCGTCACCTTGAGGTCCTACTGCATCTTCTTTAAGATCTTCTTTTTGCAATGGAGCAACATCTTCACAAGACATTGTTTTTTCAATCCAATCTTCAGGAAGTTCACTTTCAAGTCCCAATTCCTTTGCTCTTTTTTTTATCCAAGCTTTTACTTTACTTTCAGGCATATCTGAAGCTCCTACCAATCGAATTGCATCTTTCAAATCTTGAGAATTTCTAATAGGATATTTGCCATTAGACATAGCTTCACCTCTTTCTGCAAGATCCATTCTTTCTTTATGAGAAAAGTAAGTCTTATTGTTTGCTTTTTCAATTTCTTCAGGATGTTGCTTGCAATAAGATTTGAATACTTCTTCTGAAATCTCTCCGTTAAAGAATGCTTTTTGGATTTTGATAAAATTAGAAGGTTTTTGTTCAAAACCAAGAATTTTCTTCAGATTATCTTTCATGTCAAAAATGAATTCATAATCATCTAACTCTGTTCCTGGTTCAATCCAAGCACTTCCAATTTCTTCTTCAGAATCAACAACTACAAAAGCAGGAGTTTCTTCACTTACATGACCTATAAAATAGTGAATTTCAAAATCCTTACCTGTTGCAACAGCTACTTCAGTAAGGATATCTTCAGGAATGTCTATACCAGTTTCTTCAAGTAATTCTCGTTGTGCTGCAGTACGAAAATCTTCACCAGCATCAACATGTCCTCCAGGAATACACCATTCATCTGTATGATTACCTTGATCTCCTGCTCTTTGAAGAATCAACAATTTCGAACCTCTAAAAAGTAAAACATCTGCATAACGTATCTTGCCTGTTTTAGATTTGAGAATATCATTGTAAACTGATTTAGAAATTCGTTTGCTTTTGTACATTCTCTTAAAATCATACAAAGATTTTATATCTTTCAAGATATCTGCAATTTCATCTTCGCTTTCAAGTTTCTTCATAGACTTCTCAATAGAAGTTTTCTCTTTATAAACGTCTGAGATATTCTTAACATGATCTGAAATGAATTTCTTATTACGTTCCTCAACTTCCTTTCTATCATCATCACTTAAAATTGAGATACTTTTCAAAACGCTATTTTGCTCTGAAAATTCTGCAGCAAGCTCATCTACTCTTAAAGAGTTTCTATAGGATTTTTCAAGTAATTGTCTATATTCTTGAATCTTATCTTCTTTTGATTGAAGACCTAAAAACTTTTTTATATTCATAGCTATAATATTAATTTCTGTTTAAAATTACAATATATTTTTATATCAATCCCCTTTTATACATATATTATTGATATAAAAGGTAGAATTTTTCTTTATAAACTTTATACTGTACAACGTTTTATTGATAGTATCCATTTTTTCAATTCTATCAACAACAGCATTTTTACCACCAAGATATTTGATTTTTACTCCTTTTTTCAAATCTTTAACTCTAATTCCTTTAGCGCTATTTAAATAGAGAATTGTATCACCTGAAATTCTTTCTAAAACACCTTCTTTGTCTGTATGATAATGAATATCGTAAATATCCTCATCTACAGATGTTAATGATTGTTCTATCGAATAAACTCGATTGTACTTTTTATCACTTGTAATAACTAAATCACCCGGTCTTAAATCCTTTAAGAATTTTTCACCTTCAAATGTTTGAATTTCAACGAAACCTGAATTAAAGCCTTTCATATATCTTCTTTTTTAAACAATAAATTCTTTATCACCAACGTAAATCCTAACCTTACTTTCTCTTTGTATTTTTCTTTTATAATCTTTAGGAGGAATGAATGTCTTTAATTCTTCGTCCCAAACATATCCTTTAGGAATATGACGAAGATTACATCTACAATTTCCTGAAATACATACTTTACCATTTCTTCTTATAAATAAAGTATGATATTTTTCAAGTTCCACATCGCAGATAAAACCTTCATACATTTTAAATGTAGGTTTTACTTTCGAACTTTTGATATATTTAAATCCAAATTTTTCCTCTGATTCGAAATCAAGTGCTATAAGAGAACAATTGTAGAGGTCAATCTCTTTGATTAACTCAATACCACTTCTCGTCTTACATACATGAAAATGATTAGGAGTAGTCATTAAATCAATATCTTTGTTCTTTCTACAATACATTAATCCTTTGTAAATTTGATTAACGTATCTTGTTGCTTTTACAAACTCAACTTCTCTATTTTCGAGATTCATTGATAAAAAGTTCTCAGTTTGATTCAATTCAGTAAACAACTTCCATCCTTGATCTGTATAAACTTCAGTTTTTTCATCATAACAAAATGGATGTTGAGGTCCTAAAACAGGTTTCCAATCTTTTCTTTTCAATCCTATATTATCGCCATTAGCTATAAGATCAATTAATTTGAAAATTCTTGGTTTTGATCCGATACCTTGAGTTGTATAAGCATGAATACAAGAAGAACATGCTTGTTGGTAAACTTCTTTATAAACAAGTGCTTCTGCTCCATAATTCTCCATAATTTGTTGAGCAACACCTATCTGATAAATACCCTGCATTTCTGTCTCAACAATTCTACCCCAATCTCTATTCCAATCTTCAAGTGAATGTCCTATATCACTTACAATACTCTGGATTGATTTCTTCTTAAGAACTCCTTCAATCATTTCTTTCTTGATTGTAGTATGTTCAAGTATTCTTTGTTGTTCAGTAAGTAACTTTATCTCTTCTTGTGATACAGTATTATTTATGATATCCTTCATTCTTGAACCCATACTTTTTATATAAGCATAAGAGCGAGTTGCGGCTGCATTAAGCATAGCTTTCTCAGTATTAGAAAATGTTTTAAACTGTTTTCTTTCTATATACTGAGAAAAGTCACTATAATCTATACTTTGAAGTTGAGACGGTGATAAAACACCTGATAACTTACCAAATAAATAGGCTTGATAATATGGAGAAATTTTTCCTAATTCTTTTCTCCATTCAACGTTATTTCTTTCAAGTAATATTTTATCCTCAGGAGTAAGTTGATTAACTCCAAGTATATCGGCAATGATTTTAGCTAAACGAAAATCAATAATACCAAACAATCTTTGTATTTCGTTAGGAGTGAATATCATTTTATTAATTTCAACATTTCTTCAATCAATGAATTCATCATATTATTTGTTTGGGTAGCTATCATTACTTGAGCTAATCCTTCATAACCACATTGGACTTTTGGATATCTTATAGGATCTTTAACGTGACGAACAACATTTGATTCTTTAGACATTTGTTGTACGTCAACACCTTTTATTCTTTTAATAAGATGGTTCATAATCATTTACCAAAATTTTTACCAATATAATCAAATGCTGCTGTCATAATAGGATTATCAATTGACTTGTATTTATCAAATGGATTTTCGCTCTCATCTTGAGATACACCTTCTTCATTCATTTCTCCAGGTACTGAACTTCCAAACATTTCTTGTTGCTGTTTTGACGATTGAGCTTGCTGATAAACTTGATTGAGAATAATATCATTTTCAGGATCAAATTCTCTACCTGAATACTTCTTAAAGATATCCTGCATAGAAACCATACCCGATTCAAGTTTTGTTTTATCAAGATTTACTTGAGTTTCTTCATCTTCAACTTCTATACCTGTAAATACGAATTCATAATCTTCATCGATTTCACTTACAATGTATTTTGTAATAATATTTTCAAGGAAAATCAAAATAGGTTTGAGACCTTTCTCTCTACTATGTTGCAATCTTGCTTTTTGACCATCTTGACCAAATAATTGTGCTTGATTTTTGAATGAAAAGCCTAATTCAGAAGGATCAATTCTATATACAGAACAAACCATAATAACAAGAAATTGAGCCCATTCTTGATATTCCATTTCACGATTCGATTTGTCCAAATCAATCCATTCAAGATCAATTCCGTTGATGACAGGAGTTCTCTTTGCATTTCTAACGCCCGTCATCATTTGACTCCACGCTTGTCTAAATTCATTCAAATTTGAATCAGATATATTCGCATTCTTAACATTGATAAATCCTTTAGGAGTTGAACCTATTGAGAAGTTATTCATATTGTATTGAATACTCCATAATACACCTGTAATAAGTTCGACTAATATTTCAAGTTCAGATGTACCATATCCATTCTTTCTAATATCAGAAGATTTATTTCTAATACCAAATCCAAGTTCCCAAGGATAATAAAGTATAGGTTCTTTAGTTGTAGGATTGATGAGAATTTGTTCATCCCACGTCATACAAAATCTCGGTAAATAACCTTTAAAACGATAATCTTCTAATCGTTCTCTTTGTTTAGGATCAACACTATCTAAAAAACGAATTAAAGATGCGTCTACAGCTCTATATTTTTTAATATTCCATCCTTTATCTCTTACAACTTCAAACGCAAGTTGATCTAAAGTAAGACTATCAAAAGCTATTTTACGAACAAATGTTTGAAAATCGTCAATATTATCCCATTTCTCATTAAATCCACTATTCATCAAAAATTCGACAATCTCTTCAATTTTCTTATTTTCAGCACTTGAAATTTCCTTCTTCTCTTCTTTAAATAAAGAGGTCTTTTTTCTTATAGTAAATCCTTCTTTTTGATCATCTTCTGAGAAATGAAGGAAATTCTGTATTTGCTCGATACGTGTATTAACTATAGAACGAATTATATGAATATTACCCATTCTACGGAGAACTTCAAAAGATAAAATACCTTTTGAATCCTTAAATCCTTTACCGTTTCCTGAGAGATCGTTAGGGTCGAAAAAGACTGATTGAATTCTTCCTGAATTAGGCGTTATTTCTCCTAAATAGAGGTTTGCTTTCATAATCTCCTCAGGATTGTTTGAATTTAAAGATGCTTGTATTTTACTTTGAAATGCATACGGTATTGATTTTTGCAATCTATTTAATTCATCTAACGAAAGGTCAGTCAGGCTATTAAAACCTGACTTTTCCTTTGTATTTATTCTTTTTCTTTTTCCCATTTTATCAACTATTATCAGATGCACCAGCTTCTTGCGTTAATGTTACAGTAGCAGTTTTATTACCTTCACTCATTGTTACTACAGCTTTACCTGTACGTTGGTTAGTTGTTGAATTTACAGCAGCTACTACAGAATATTCTGTCGAACCTTTTGTAAATCCGTCTCCACTTACTACTGTAGTATAATTAACAGCGGAAGCTGCTCCAGAATTCTTACCATTTATCTTCTTTTGCTTCTTAGCTGAAACACCAAATGTTTTTGTTTCACCTGCTGCTACAAAATTTAACGCATCAGGATCTGTATCTAATGTATATTCATAAGTAACTGTTCCTGCAGCTTGACTCAAATTGATAGTAGCTATTTTATTACTTTCTTTCTGAGTAATCACTGCACTTCCAGTTCTTTGAGTTTCAGTAGCATTTTCTGCTGCAACTACATTATTACCTGAACCTTTTGAAAATCCTGTTCCCTTTACAACAAATGAAAATCCAACATCAGTAGGATTACCACTATTTTTACCATTTATCTTCTTTTGCTTCTTAGAATTTACAGTAAATGCTTTTGTTTTGCCTGTATTAACAAAAGATAAGCTTGTAGGATTTGTTGTGATTGTATAGTCATAAGTAACTGTTCCTGCAGCTTGACTCAAATTGATAGTAGCTATTTTATTACTTTCTTTCTGAGTAATCACTGCACTTCCAGTTCTTTGAGTTTCAGTAGCATTTTCTGCTGCAACTACATTATTACCTGAACCTTTTGAAAATCCTGTTCCCTTTACAACAAATGAAAATCCAACATCAGTAGGATTACCACTATTTTTACCATTTATCTTCTTTTGCTTCTTAGAATTTACAGTAAATGCTTTTGTTTTGCCTGTATTAACAAAAGATAAGCTTGTAGGATTTGTTGTGATTGTATAGTCATAAGTTATAACAGAAGCATTCTGAGAAAGATTGACAGTAGTTGAATTTTCACTTTCTTGTGAAGAAATAGTAATTGTTCCTATTCTTTTTGAAGTTCCAGGATTTTCACTGACTGTAACGTTTACACCACTATCAATAATGTCGTAACTAAAACCTACTCCTGCTATTTCTACATTAAATGCAACTTTAATCGGTGAACCCGAAGGTTTATCATTAACCAACTTCTGTTTAGTATGTGTTACATCTACAGTTTTAAGTTCTCCTGTATTAACAAATGTCAATTCTTTAGGATTAACTGTAAAAGAGTAATTGTAACTTACTTTAGAAGCTGCTTGCGTAAGAGAAATATTTAGGATTTTATTACTTTCTTTCTGAGTTATCTTTAAGTTACCATTTCTAACTTGATTTGTAGGATTTTCAGAAATAGTCACAGTACCACCTTTACTTACTGAATAAGGTGAAGCAGTTTCAAAAGTAACTTCTAATGCAGTCTGACTTCCTGAAGGTTTACCATTTATATACTTTTGTTTATAGGAAGTAACAACAGCTTCTTCATCGCCTCCTGTATTAGGAAATGATAATTTAGTAGTTTTAGCAGTAAATGTATATCTTATTTCTTCTGTTATATCAACAAGAATTTGAGCTTCTTCATTTAATCCTTCAGGATATGAAATAAGAATAAGAGCACTATTGAAAGCCCATTCTTTCAATGTACCTATATTATATATATGTCCAGGTAAAATCATTATACCTAAGGATTTAAAATAATCTACATCGCCAACAGTATTTTCTGTGACAAATACATTCAACTGACTGTCTATACCATCAGTAATAACAGTCAGTTGTTTAGATTTATCTTGAGTTGTAAATAAAAGCCTCAACATAAAATTTATTTTTTAGCAGTTAATTCGAATTTTTGAATTCCACTTTCAGCGGTAATAACGACATTCAAATCTTCTTTAGCTCCAAGACCTAAATCTTCTAAAGAAAATGTCATTTCAGTTTCACGTGATTTAAGAATAGCAATCAATCCTTTCTTATCACCACGAATATTTCCATAACGACCTGCTGATTCATTCAATGTTACAGTATTAGGAAAGTGAATTTCAACTTCTTTTTTAGAAGGAATAGAAGTTTTAATTGTCAATACACATTCGTCATCTCCATTCCATTCTCCTTCTACACCAACAAGTTCATTTAAACCTTGTGGAGTAATTTCAAGAACCAATCCTTCTGTTTCAGCAAAATCAACAAGTTCTTGGTGCATTACAGAATGTCCTACTTTCCAAGGGAATCCAAGTTTCAAAAGTTCATTACTTCCTTCTACTTGTTCTTCAGTAGCGCTAACATCGCCTGGAGAAACAATTCCTCTTATTTCAGTAATAAACACTCTTTTTTGATCACAACTACCGTCAGTTACAACTACTGTATCAATATTCTTATCTACGTCTATAAATCTATAAAGTCTCATAATCTTAAATTTTTAAATTAAATGTTTTTAAATCCTATTTTTCTCTTTCTTAGAACCGTTCTCATCGAAATCAGCAAGATACTTTTTAATTCGCTGTGGTACTAAATTAGGATTTATCTTTGCTGCATTTTCTATAATAGAAATCGATTCTCTTATAATTAAAGCATTACATGCTACAGAATTAAACCAAGTATAAATTTCAACGTTTCCTCCTTTAACAGTAAAATTACCAATAATATGAGCTACAATAAGAATTGAACTATATATCAATAACTTTGTTAAGATCATTGAAAATCCTTTAGAGGAAAAATCTTTAATTTTCAAATGATAAATCCAACTGATTAAAGTATCTAAGATAACGAGTATCATTAAATACTTTAAAAACTCCCAATCGTTAAAAATATATTTCTCTATAAAAGGTGTTGTTGAAACAAATGATAAAGGTAAACTTAAAAAGATTGGAAAGTAAAAACTACATAAATAAGATCTTAATTTATTATTCATCTTTCTTTAATTTATTTTTATCACAAACCTTTTTCTTCTTTTCGAGCTTCTTCAGCAAGCTTTTTTATAATTTTAGAACTGCTTGCACCCAAAGCATGAGATCCATCCATAGTATAAAGAACAGTTGAAGGATTTTTTGCTCCCTTTCCTAAATAAGGAATTACAAATGTATCTCCACTTCTTCGGATAGGGAATACCTTATCATAACGAACACCACTTTCAGAGAGAATCTTTCCAGCATTTTCGTTTACTTTATCCCAAAGTATTTTATTGAAAGTTTTACCTTCGTGTTGAACCTTATTTTCTTTTGAAGAACTATCTGGTGTTTTATCAGCTTCTTGTTTAGCAGCACTACGAGTACCTTTTGTCTTTAATCTCCAACCTTTATCTGTCTTAACGTAAAGTTTACCACCATAGGTTTTCTCTGTACCAATAGGAAGTGCTTTTGCTTTTTCAATTGCATCTTCATCTGCACAATTGATACCAACAATACCTTTCAATATGTTCAAAGGAGTCTCTTTATAACGAAGAGAAGATTTATCATTTATAGACTTGAAAATACCATCAGGTATTTCTACTACTTCTACTTGAGTAGGTCTATAATAGACAAGACTCTTGGTCAAATCATTCTCAATCACAATTGCTTTTTCAAGCATTTCATATTCTGCTGCTGCACAATAAATCTCAAAATCATTCAACTCGTTCTTTTGTGCTTTTTCTACTATATCATGTGAAAAAGCATCAACTTGATTATGAGTGAAAGATTCGAGATTATGTTGTTCAATAAATTTATTGAACTCATCTCTCGTATATTCTCTGATATCCATATCATACGTAATTTTAAATTTATTGCATAAAAGTAATCATAAATTTACGTATCTCAAACGATTACATCAGAATTCTTGCTTTATTCGCGGTCCCATATTTTCTTTGTATTGATTGAACTTTTTCTAAAACATTTAACAAAACGTGATTATATAGTAGAATTTCTTCTATTTCAATCAATTCATCTAACATATCATTCCTGTAGAATTCATCGATTATTCTTACGATTTTTCTTGAAATTATTTCATCTCCAATACAATCTGAATCTATCTTATATAATTGTGCTTTAACTCTATAATACGCTCTATAACAAGGACTTTTGATAAATTTCAATCTATTTTCAATATTGTTTTTCGCACATTCACCATTATAACCTTTTCTATCATATATCAATTTCTTGCTCTTATGTATAGAACCTATTCTTCGCTCTACTTTAATATGAAAATGTTCAAGCAAAATATTAAGTACCTCGTTGAGTTCTTTTCTACTATTAGGTGAGACTATTGTCTTTGTTCTTGTTCCTTTATGCTTACGTATTGATTCGTCATTACAAGTTTTATCTCTATATCTAAAATATTTCTTTAATTGTGGTATTCTTTGACTTATTTCTTCGAATTTATGCAGTATATTTCTTACTTTATATATAGTTAATCCTGTTTTTGATGCAATGTATTCTACACTTTCGTAATGTTGGAATTTAGACGCTGTTTTTTCTGCTTTTTCAAATGGATTATCATTTTCTTTAACAGGTAGGATGTATTTTGTTATTCCGTATTTTGCACTTATAAGACATTCGATTACCTCTAATTCCTCTATACCAAAATGATATAATTCATCTTTAATCTTAAAAGTAGCTCTCATTGAATTAGTGAGGTTATGAAAATAAATTTTATTCTTATAATATTTATAATCACCGTTTTCATCTTTCCATTCACTTTGTTCATCAGGCAAAGGATCTTCTCTTAGGATTTCAACATAAATTTCTCCTTCTTTATTCTTCAATCTTACAAAATTATGAAAATAGATGAACTCTGATAAGATTTTCTTCACCTTATCTATAGATAACATTAACTCGTTAGAAATGAGATTGATTAATTCATTCTTAGAAGTGAATTTTCTGCAAGGATAATCTTCAATCATTCCTGCAACCATCATTAGGATTTTAAAAACTTGCCTTTCGGCTATATTAAATTTTCTTGTTTTCATATTCATTATTTTTTAGATGTTGTAAAGATAGATGAAATTCTTCAATCTACAACCTATAAAAAGAAAAATCTGAGTAACGCTTTACTCAGATTAATTTCTTTATCTAAAAAACAACGAAAATTATGAATAAAATTCCATAACCAAGCCTCACGGCTTTCTGAGTGTAAAGATACTACCTTTTTTCATATCTACAATCGATAGTGTATAAATCTCTGTCACTCTCATCTATTCTTTATTTTACCTTCAATATCACTATTTATGCAGGTTTGAGAATTCTGAAACCTTATTATATAACATAATTCTATGTAATAGGATTTCTTCTTATCTTTCTTATATTCCTAATAAAGAAGAATAATAGTATTAAATCCCCTTATCCTATAAGGGATATAATAGAGTTTAATCTCTCCCAAACCCGCATAAATAGGAGGTTATAACGATAATACCAAGATTAACGCTAAAGCCACAAAGACAACAAACCAAAGAACTGAAAGTTCATTTGATTCTTTTTTCTGAATTTCTTCTTCACTTTCTCGAGAAGATGATGTAGAAGTACGATTTGTTGTTATTCCATCGATTTTCTTTTCACCTACCATATAAAGGCTCAAGAAAGCAATAATTGGTGAAAATACAATTGCAATGAAAATCCAACTTCCTTGATCACGATTTAATCTTTTAGCGTATTGACCTATAGCCCATAATAGAAAGATTAATCCTGCTATACTCCAAAAAGCACAAATTGTAACGAATGAATAGTAATAAGTTGAAAACATAATTTAAATTTTTAATTAGTTAATAAAAATATACTTGAATTTCTCCTGTTTTTATTTGTTTTATCAGGTCTTTTACATCCTTACTTGCAATACTTGATATTATACTCATATTCTCTTTAAAACCTAATAAATAAGCTCTATGTTTCCTTAAAAGCTTTATTTTAAATCTGTAAGTTTAATTTCACCAAGATTTTTTCCAATTCCCATTCGTTCATATTTTATTATACAAGAACTTTTATATTTGTCAAGATTGGCTTTAATTAGTTTCTTTGCAGGAATAAGAGAGTAAAAAGTAAATGTATCATCCCATTTTTCAACTTTTTTATTAGATTTATTATCTATATACTTGAAGCAAACTGGTTCACTAAAACAAATTGTATAAGATTTCATAATTTCTTAATTTTTAATCGGTTAATACTATCTCTTTGTTTGATATTGTAAAGGTCCATCTTATTTTGGAGATAACAAACGTTTATCTCCAAAATGATGATAAATTAAGGACTTTTAAGATATAACGTCAAAAAAGTCCTTTTATATTATACTCGTTCAACTTCAAGTGATATACTTTGTTGTATTTTTGATTTGTCTTGTTGTAAAAATATGTTTTCTACAGTACCAGTCGATCCACCTACTCTACTAATTGTTATAGTATCATTAGCAAGGTTTGCAGTAAAAGCTTGTAATCCAAAAGCATTAAATGAATAGCCAACTGGTTCTTGTGATACATAATTACCGTTTCTATATTTGACTTTAATTGAGTCGACGTAAGATTTTTTTGTAGTATATTCTCTATTCGCCCATATAAAAGATGCTGGATTGACAATGAAAGTGTACTTATATGTAATAAAAGCAGCTTCTTGATTGAATGTAAAATCTATAGTTTTACCACTCTCATCTTGAGTAAATCTATCTATTTCTGAAAGTACACGTTCATTTTGATTTTCACCAGAACTAATTATTACATAGGAAGGTAATCCTTCTCTATTAATAGAATTGAAATCATCACCACTCAAATAGTCAATACTTAATCCTACAGAAAGATTGGAACCTGTATACACATCATTTACATATTTCTTTTTATAAGATTGGATATTAACTTGAACGCTTCCACCATTTGCAGATATTGTACCTGAAGTAGGATCAATAGAAAAAACATATTCATAAGTAACCTCGCCAGCAACTTGAGTAACAGAAAGTTCAAGTTTCTGTCCTGATGCACTCTGAACGATAACTACACTACCTCTTTTTTCATATTCTGTAGTTTGATTTTCTTTTGCACTGATAACGAGTCCATTATTATCTCGCTTAGATGCATTAAAATAATCTGAAACTGATTCTACAGACCAATCTGCATATTGACCATTAATTTGAGAAACGATTGTAATAAGTATACCTGAAGTATCTTGAGGTAATCTCACATTCATCAAATCAGCAGTAAATGTAATAGAAGATTTTACAACATTATCCATAATAGGAATTTCATTATCTCTACTATCTATTACATTAACAAGAGATGTTTGTTGCATTATTTCAGATTTTGTCAAAAATATATCCGCATCTGAACCTCCTGGAAATTCAGGTATTTTTTCGTGAATAAGATTTCTTGTTGCAAATTCTCTACCCATAATATTAATCTTATATAAAACGAATGAAAACTATTTTATCTATAAAGTAATTCGTTGAGAGTTTTATCTTTCTTACTCCTCTGAGAAACATTCATATATTTAGGAAAATCAAGATGTTCTTCATTTAAAAAGTCTACAAACACTTGCCAAGAAATCATATAAACTCTACCACAACGAAAATCCATCTGATACATTTTCCATAAAGGCTTATCTTTATTGACAGATACTTGTTTAGTAGTATCCTCATTATTAGATTCAAATTTCTCAGCAAGTTTCATCTTACCAAACCAAGAAATATTATATCCAGGAATAAGAACAAGAATATCTTCTTTAGGATATTCAAGATATTCTTCAACCATCTTTACTTCTTCTTTGGAAATAAAAAGCCTTTTCTCAATCTGTGAAAGGTAGAGACGAAATCCTTTCATTTCGTCTACTACCCAATTATAACCTATTTTATAAGTACTCATAATAAAAATCGTTTTACTAAAAATCCAATTAAAATCGAACTACATCCACACAGCAAGTCTATTTTGTTCCACTTGCCGTTATAGTAGTGACAACGGTCGCTGTTCTCCTTAACGAAGAGCATCAGCAGTGCAGTGCTGCCACCGAATACTATGGCGGTGGATAGATAGACCACCGCACCTAAGATGTTATTTTTCATACCATAAATAATTAATAAAACACTACACCGTAGCTCCACTGGCATCTACCCATGAAGAACCGTTCCACCATATAGGTTTACGCAGGGTCACATCAAAAAAATGAAAACCATTATCTGCATTGCCAGGACGTTGTGAAGTAATTCCTACATTTAAACATGGAATTGCGAAAAAATCAAGAAACGGACTTTTTAAATTCCCATTCGTTGACATCAAGACTCCCTGATTGTAAAAAAAATGCGGGTATAAAGTTTTGTCCGGTATGTCGTCCTTTTCCTATCATACTATATACTCCTGGTAGACATTTTTCTATTTCCAAATATATAACATCTTGACATTTTTAAACTACCAACCTATATTAAGTTCCGAAGTCGTTCCGTTTTTATACACCATTTCCACTAAATAAGGAATTGGTAATCCGAGATTTGCAGTTACTTCTGCTTCAGAGATTGTATAATCTTCTCTGCCACCAACAAGTCTTACTTTGATTGTACCTTCAGTAAGAGGTATTACATAGAAACAATCAGGTCTATAATCTTCATCTTCTTCAAGAGAAGCAGTTGTGATATTTTTATCTACTGTACCAATTTCAATTGCTCTTGAAATAGTAATAGAAGAAACTTGTCCTCCTTGATTAACTATTGCTGTTCTATTATAACTTATATTTTTCTTCATATCTTTTAAAAATTAACGATTGATTCATTTCCTAAATTTGAATACGATTTTAGAATATCGTGATCACTAAGAAGATAACAGTTTGTTTCTAAAGAAATAGAAACATCATAACGAATCTCACCTGTTGAATTAATTTTAATAGCTAAATAACCTTCATCAGAATTTGAAGTATAAGCTATAGATGGTAATACATTAGGATTTGTATTTGCAAGTGCTTTAACATTCAAAGTGTTGTTATTTACATAAAAGTAAAAGGTTAAAAAATTAGCACTATTATTTCCTGTCCTCTGAACAAAATTAACAATACCTGAACAAGTATTTTCGCTTGTATCTAAAGGACATCTAAGAATGTTATGAAAACCAGCTCCACCAATAGATGTAATACCTCTAACTCTATTCCTTTGATAAGGAGTTACTTCGTTATTCGTACAAGATAAAGTACCATTTGTACATTGAATAACAATTCTTCTTACTAAGAAGATATTCTTGTTATCTTCAAATGAAGATACTGATGATAAATTTAAAATCCAATTTGAATCATCAGTATAAGAAGATTTTACATTCCAAATCAAAGTTCTTATTTCATTGGTTCCTAAAGATATAATAATTAAATTATTATAGTTAGCTTTAAAAACTAATTCTTTAACACCATTTAGGTTTAGATTTAAATGATCTAAAATTTGCTGATGAGAAAGACTTGGATTAATATTTATCGTGTTAACACTAACGTAGGAAATATTTGCGAAATTATAAGCGATAAGTGTTTTAGTAAAAGTAACTGTTCCTCCCTGTAATCTAAAATCATAATTGTAATTACCACCTACATAAGATAGTTGAGAAAATGATAATGTATAAGAATTATCTTTTATGATTGTGAAGAAGTTAGTAAAGATTACATCTACTTGTCTTTGCTGTTCATTAACTAAACCTATATAAGGTGTAATTCCATTTAACACATCCTGGCAAATAGATTTGAATACCTCTTCACCACCAAATGCACTTAAAATATCAGAAGATGAAGATGCTGGAGTAAGATTGAGAACCGCAGAAGGAATCAGAATCATTCCTCCTACCTCATTATTGAGAACCTTACCGATAGCGCTATCTATCTCACTTCCAGTGTATTTACTATTATAATCGGCCATATTATATTAATTTTGTGAATATATTCTTTGTAAAAATAAGAAATATTTTTATAAAAAGAAACATATTAAAAGAAAAACCGGATAATCTTTCTCAAGATCACCCGGTCAAACAACTTTTATATGAAGATTCAAATCACAGAATGTTTAAATGACAGAAACAATCATTCCGTAAAAAGAAAGTAACAATGACGTTGTAAATTTACAATGATATTTTCATTTAAACAACTCTTATCTTATTTTCATATTAGATACAGGTCGAACCCAATTGATAAAGACCTGATTGTTGTCGAGTCTATCACCATTGTTCCAATCGAGAACAAAATTGTGTTTATTTTCTCTTCTCGTAGAACACCAATACCAGTTATCTTTCACTGGTTGTTTTCCGCAGATAGCTAAGGCTGCATTCAGCATAACCTTATGTTCGTACCCTAAGACACTCTCTTGTAGTGTCGGAATGTGCCAACTTAATCCACATAAGTCCAATGCTATGACTTTCTTAGCAATTTCACTTCCGGATGCAGCCAATGCTTTGGTATTACCTATTCCATCAGTATCCTTCATGCCTTCTTCTGTAGTTGGATACATCTTCCTTGTTTGCTCATTCTTCCAATCAAGAAGAATATGGGTATCATTATCCATATCTTCCGGATAGAAGAATAAAGCATTGCCATCATGGATAATAACTACACATTGTGCCTGTTCGTTTTCTTCATGCAGTCCCCAAAATTTAGGTTCTACAAAACTCTTGTTGGCGGTAAAGATGAATACACCATTACCTACATTTTCTTTTGTGTAAATTCCTTTTTTCATAATAGTCATATAAGTTTTAATGCTTCTTGTATTCCAGCTTCCAGTGCTTCCATAAGCTCGGATATTACAAGGCAAAGGCAATGTTCGTTACTCAATTCTTCATCGTGGAAACCGTGGTCGCAAGCGGTTTTATAGGCGCGGTCGCGCAGTTCATTTAAATCCATATTTATTCTGTTTTGAGCCATACGGCAGACGTCCAACCGCCGTATGGCAATATTTATTTCTTCATTAACCCAATGCGCTCTTTCAAAGTAAGAAGGTAGTAGTGCATCTGTACTTTTTGAACCTCCATTAAAGTGACCTGATTTTCACCAGCTATTTCAACAGCATCTTTTCGGCCAAGAAACAGGGCTAACTTATTATGTTTGTCCATCAACTCATTATATTCGATATACATACGGTCAAGAGGAGTATCAGCTACCTTGTATGCCTTTTCAAACGCATCTTTAGGTGACCAGCTTTCATATCCATCTTCATAACGGACATGATAACCCTCATCATCAAAATTTTCCGTTGACGGTTTTTCTCTAAGAAGATGTTTTCCCCACGCATCACCTCTTGTCATAGGTTCTGCTTCAATTTGTTTTGTTCCAATGTATTTTTTCATATCAATATGGATTTTACAAAGCCCGTCCAAGGCTATTTAATTTATTTCTCTTGTCGTAATTACTCATACGGGGGCATTTCCCGTCACACCGCATGTTCACATGCACATTGTTTGCTACACCCGATATGAATGACTTTTTGTAGCATTGCCCACTGTAGGGGCTATGCTTGCAGTGTTCCTGATATTCTTTTCTATTCATGGTTGTATCTTTCTTTTAACTCTTTCAAAACAATCTCCATACCTTCATCCAGCCCTTTCTTGTAACCGGACATATGCTCACCTATGTTGTAGACCAAGCATCCTGCAACGATAAGAATAACTCCTATAGCCCTATGCCAATAGGGAAAGGATACACTGAACGGCGAGAATGTCAGTCGGAAATGACCGATGAATATTGCTGATATGATGAATATCGCAAGAAAAAATATTAGGTTTGCTTTCATAATCATATAAGTTTTAATGCTTCTTCTATCCCGGCTTCCAGTGCTTCCTCGTAGGTGACATATACTTTATAGCCATTCCCTTTGTTTATTTCGTTCTCCATCCAGTCGCTTTCTTCTGTTGGAACATTGAAATCACAAAAAGAAAGCTTCCATCTTTTTCCAATAACAGGTTCTACATATACATACACACCTCTTATTTCACGCAGCCACTTTTGGGCGATATACAATGTTGGACACAAAAATTCAACTGATTCGTCATCTATTTCCATACAACACGACATACTTTGCGGAAGGTTATATTTTGTAATAACCTTATTACGGTCTATTAGGTGTTCACACTTCCAATTGAAGCCCTTGTCTTTCAGCAGCTTCGCAGTCTCTAATGTTACAAGTTCTTCGGTCATGGCTATTGTCTTTTCAAATTAATAATCTTCGTTTCGTAGTTGCCAACCCCCTTTTTATGGGTACGGATAATCACTATACTATCATTGAGATAAGTCACGCTTCCCTCGTTTGTACGGTGTTCTATAGGGTATTCTCCAGAGTTATTGCACCCGAATAGTGCAACTGTTGCCAAAATGATAATTATTTTCTTCATACTTTAAAGTGTTCAATCAGTTCGTTTACGGTAGCCTTGTGAATAGCGTCCAAATTCACGTCAATATCATTGTAAACCCAATAGGTAGAGAACTTGATTTCCGGGCACAGAATCCATTTATCTCCATCGGTAAACCATTGAAACTTATCTGTATCATCTCTAAATGCAGCGATAGCCAAGAAAAGCTCTTCGTTGGTTCCGCAATCAACACTATCGGTTTCGTCAGGATGTGGAATGTTACTGAAAAACTCAACACTATATAGACTGTATTCGGGTCCAGTGAAAATACATAAATCTTCGTTAAGTTCCGCCCCAAATAATCTATATCCCAACTCCTCCAACTTCTTCCGAAGCTCCGGTGTACTTTTTCTTATAAAGCACGGTGTTGTAAATCCCATAGTCATTCCTCCTTATCTATCTTAATATCTGTTACTTTGCCACGATTGATAAAACGTTCATCAGAATTATGCCTTCCAGCAATTAATGCACATAAGAAAAAATCTATTTTATCGCATTTTTCTTCCAAGCTGCAATTGTCACACGAGTAGTTTTCTCTCATTGGCACAATTTCATGCAGCACTCCGTCTATTATTATTCCGTTCTTTACTTCCATAACTTATTCTTTTTTTTGATGTTGTAAAGGTCCACCTCATTTTGGAGATAACAACCTTTTATCTCCAAAATGATGATAAATTAAAGACTTTTAAGAATATCTCTTTGTGATAAAATAGTTAATCCACTTTTATCTTTTCGAAACGTAGTTTCTACAGTAATATCATCTTTATGTCCTAAATCAACAGATACAATCATGTCTCTGTGTTTTTCATCTTCTTTATCTTCTTCAATTAATTCTACTTCATTGAGACCGAGTTCTCTTATTTCTTCATTCTCTTCATCAATAATGATTCGAGAAAAGTCTTTTACTTCAATTATTTGACCCGTTGCCTTGATTTTGATTTTTAACATAACGCTCTATTTTTAAATTAGAATCTTTATTTCTTTTAAGCATTGCGACACAACCTTTATAAGAACCATAATGTATCATATTGTTCGTATCAAGATCAATGACGCAATGAAGGTTTTGTTCGTTAGCACCTATAATGATTGTAGAGTCAGAATACGTCTTTTCTTTCGTTATACGATAGCGTAATTTAACTTTATCTCCTATCTTAGGGAAGAACTTTTTAGCTACGAAAAAATCAGTATTTAACGAGAAGAAATGAGATTTATTAAGATGTTTGTACTCAGGATTATCTCTAAGTTCTTGCGAATCTATACGATATCTTGGTAAAGAACCTTCTCTCTCAATTCTATTAACTACAGTACCTTCCCAAATATGCCAAGAAGGTGTTCGATTATTCTTTGCAACTCCACGCATCTTAATAACTATTCTTCTTCGAAGTTCCTCTTTTAATTCTTCGTCAGTATATTCACTTAATTCTTTCATACTTTTATTTGATTTTATAAACACCTCTTGAATATCGTTCGATTTTACCTAAGGCAAGTTGTTTAGATAAAACTTCATCAACTACTTGCCTTGAATATCCTGGATATAGATTAAATTCGTTTTCTATTTTACCAATAAGTACTGCACGTCTTATCGTATCACCTTTATTCTTTTTCTTTATGTAAGATAATAGAAATTCTTTCTTATTCATAACTATATCATTTAACATTCACTTAAACTTTCAGTCCAACTTTCTCTACAAAACTTATCCATAACATATTTCATGTCTTTATATTCTGGACATTCTTTCATTGCTAAACCTGTTACATCAACATAAAGACAACCATCTTCATCACATTCAACAATGAACCAACCATCATTATACATTACATAACCATCTTCATAAATAGTTTGAATGAGTGTACGACCATCTTTCATAGATGAAGAAGCAAGTTCATAAGGATCAGAAATAGTACCTTGTTCAGCTTGATTGATTCGAGCCATTGCAACTAATGCAACTTCAGCTAATCTTCTGCGAGAAGAAATATTATCAACATAACGATGAGTTGCAACTGGTTTGCTAAAATCTAAATTCTTGTAATAACGTTGACCTTTAAACATAACTTTAAGTTTTAATTCGTTGAACAATTATCTCTTTTTCTTATGCCTAAAGGTCCACCTTTTGACCACGTGGAGCAACTTTTATCGAAAAAATTTTGTCTCAATTATCAAAATCATCTTCGAATGATTTCATTTCCTTTTCAATAATCTTCTTGAATTGTTGAGCATCTTCAAATCTCTCTTGTCTGACTGCCAATTCTAAAGAACTGTTTAGAAGAACAATGTATTTAAGACGTGTACGTCTATCAATTTCTGTAGTTGAAAATGCTGTTTGACTATTAAATAATGCTATATCTTTAATAAAAAAGTACGTTTTAAATAGTATAAAACCTATACAAAGTAAAATAGCAAGAATTATAAATAAGAATATATTCGTCATATTATTATATTTGTTTATTCATTACATTTATATAGAATACTATTGTAGGATATTCATCCTCAAGATTTTTAACAACTCTATACTTTATAAATCCATTATCTAAAAGAAATTGCGTTAACTTTTGAGCTACTAAATGTTCCATCCTACTAATATTTCTTGCAAAATAAACAGTCTCTTTCATCGGTACTTCAATTCGATTTGATTTGTAAATCGAAGTATTTACGGTAATCATATCTGAGGATGAATTGTAAGATCCAATTGGATTGTTAATGAATTGAACACGATAAAGGTCTTGTTGATTAACTCCAGGAATTTGTATAAGTTTATCATACTTCCAACTCTTATCAAAAAGTCTATCTATAAAAGGTTCAAGTTTATCTTTTATTAGTTTATAATCACTATAGACTTCGTTTTTACCTTCTTCATAAATGAGATCTAAATCTTTTGTATTATTGAATAATACATGAAGAGCTATTTTTACACGTTCTAAAAATTTATATTTTTTCATATTTCCACTTTTGTATAATTACTAAAATCACAATACAAGTATTGACACCAATCACCGAAGCGATATTTATCATTTAGATACCCACATAGGGAAGTCCACTTACTCTTTGCAATAATTTCGTATACTACTCCTTTATGGATGAAAAGGTCACCGACTTTTAAATTAAATATCTCAGTCATCTAAATACATAATTAATTAAATCACTTAACCATGTTAGGAATTGTATTGCTGCAAAGAGCACTATTACACTAAAAATAGCAATCGTGCTGTACCAAAATTTGACCCAAATCTCTCGGTATTCTCTCTTTAGAACTTTCTTACCAAATCGTCCATGAATAAAGTTTCCAATTTTCGTCATCATAATATTACTTTCTTTTACGTTGATCTTCTATTTTATTTTCACCCCAAAGCTTCCATACTCTATGTACATTAGTATAGGAACAACCAATTATTTTACTGATTTTATAATGTGACCAAGTAGGATGATCCTTAAACATTTGAAGAATAGTCTTAGATTGGTCACCTTTAGGTGCATCAATTGTGGTCTTATAAACAGTTTTTGTTTGCTTCTTTTCTTTCTTTGCAGCCTCTTTTTTGATTGCTTCGATTCTTGCTTGTTCAGCTTGATTAACAAGTTCAAGAAGTTCTTCTTTCTTGTATTTCTTTGCATTTTTGATACCAAGTTCTTTAGCTCTTCTTCTCAATGCTTCTACTGTTACAATCATCTTTTCCATAACGTTCGTTTTTAATTGTTAATCATTTGTTTTCTTTCAATGCCTAAAGATACCACTTTGTTATGTCCTATGCAACACTTTTGATGAAATAATCTTAATTATTTATTTAGGAACTGCAGTACAATGACCCCAACCAACTATCTCACTATAATCACCTTTGATAACACGTATCATAGCTTCAAAAATATAACGCACTTCTTTATAATTAGAGAAACCAAATTGAATGTATTTACAATTGAATTTCTTGGCTATAACTTTCATATTCTTTATATAGCCCAAATAATAATAATTTAAATTACCAAGACTTGGAACTCTATCTACAATAACTTCGAACTTTAACCCTTCATATTCTACAGTAGCATACCAAGAATCACTTGTATATTCGTTTATCGCTTTTTCAAATCTATGATTTACTATCTTCATAATTGTATTATGGTAGCCCGAAGACTACCAGATTAAAATTCAACAAAGATTAATCTATCAGAAGTGTTTGTTTCTTTAAACCACATGTGATTAGAACCAAATCCGTATTCAAAGAACAAACTAAAATCACCTTTCCAAGAATTACAACGTTCCTCAAGTTCATTCATATTGTTTCTTAATTCTTGTTCGTTATTAGAATCAATAATTACATTCAACACTTCTACATAAATCTCTTCTGTAGTAGCTAACATTGTTTTTAATTTTCCTTCGATAATTGCTTTCATAATTCCTTTATTTTTAATAATTAGATATTCTTAAGTTGTTAATATATTTCTTTCTTTTTGATAGCCTAAAGGTCCACCTTTTAATAATGTGGTCCAACAATTAGTGAATAAATTTTTCAATAATGTCGATAATTTCTTTTTGTTCACCTTTCTTCAGTTTAGACCAAGCTAAATCAATTGACCAATCTCTGGAGCAAAGAGAGATAGAAGAATTTCTATTCATATCGTAATAGATTACTTCTGCACCTAATGAATTTTTAGGAAGTTCAAGAACACCAAATACTCTACCATTTTTGATTGACTTTTCAGCTTGAATAAGCACTTGTTTAAATTCACTTGATTTCATATCTTTTATCGTTTTTCTTTCTTATGCCTAAAGATACACCTTCCTCATGGACCGTACAACAGATACCATCTTTTTATCTCCATTATTAAGACTTATTAATAAAATAGCCGCATATCCTCATTTTACAATGTGGCTGGATATGCGGCTCAAGCAATGAAAGAAAAAACTAAAAACGTTAAAACGAACATTTTTGTTCTTAGAATGGAATTTACACCCTAAAGTACGTGCTTTTTCATAATATTAGAATCGATTCGTTACTCAATACATTCTTCTACTGGAACATCATTGATAGATTTCATTGACCATTTATCATCTTTGATAATCCATTCTGTAGAGATTATCTTACGACCTGCAATAAGTTCTTCGTCAACACCTCTCTTTAACCAAGTATGAGATTCAACTCTTGTTGTCCATTTTATACCATCGGTAAAAAGTTCAACACGTGGAAGTTGCATTTCATTGACTCTCTTAAATTCTTCAAAAACTTTATTCGTCATTTTCTTTCCAATTTAAAAATTTATTACATGGACAATAATCCTTATCACCACTAAATGAACAATCATCACACGGAGGACAATCGTCAATCGAAGTTGCCTTGAATATACAAAAGGCAAGGATTATATATACTGCTATTACAACTAAAAATACTATTATCATTATCATCATAATTATATTAAATTAAAATAGGAGTAATCTTATCTTCACAGACACTTACTCCTGAGTAGAATATGCGTATAAACGTTAAGATTTTCGTTGGATTAAGAGGATTCGAACCTCTACAGACAGAACCAAAACCTGTAGTGCTACCATTACACCATAATCCAATAATTCATTGACCTTCCAAAGCGACCTCCACTTATATTTCAATTCTCACTCTCGGTCAATTCCACGAGTCAAGAATAGAAGGTCAATGATTATTTATAGAGAATAATTGATTTAACAAATAAAGACAAACCTTTCACGTCACGACTACATAATGCAGAAGGGCTTTTGGTAAATAAATCAAAAACGAAAAATGAATCAATTACTCTCTTTGTCAACTACCTTAGACTTGGCTACGTTTATAAAGGTATACGGCTCCTTTCTTCAATCACTTAATAAAAACACAGAATGTTATTACTTCTTTTTCAATCCTTCCAACTTCTCAAGTAGGGAAATCTTGAATCGATTTTGGTTTTCATGATTACACACGTTTAAACATTGTGAATAAACTCTTTTCAAGAACTTTCTCTTTTGTCTTTCTACGTTTGTCATTTTTAAATTCTCCTTTCTGTTATTAATTATTGTCTAAAGATACCAATTTATCTATTGTTTCAGCAAGTTGTTCTATCACATCACTATTCAAATTTGAGTCGCTCAACGATTTTAGTATTAATGCTTCTTTCATTCCTTTATATGCAATATAGCATTTATTTTCGTCAATAGATGTATGAGTAGGATTGTTGATCAATCTTTTTATTTCTTGTTCGAGTTCCTTAAGCTTTTCAGCCTGCTTGTCGATTACATAATTAAGTCCATCAATCTTCTTGTCCTTCTCGCTCAACTCTCTGATAAGCCTATTGCATTCGTCTTCATCTTCTTTTTCAGTAGGTCCGTTCACTTGCATCTTATTGGCATTCATTTCTTTGAATTCTTGTAGTATCTTTTCTTTCTCTTCGTTTGATACTCGACCTTTACCTTTATTCCTTTCGATTAGTGAACAATTAGTTAACTTCACTTGGACATTCTTACCCTCTAATGTATTGATAAGTGCAGATCCATCTCTAAATGTTATCACTGTTCCACCATTTAGGTTTCCTTCGTGATCCTTGTATTTAACAAGACTTCCTACTTTAATGCTTTGTGCCATATTCGTTTATAATTTTCTTTCTTATAAAATGTAATTTACTCTTTATAGACCCAAGAGGTAGTTCCAATATTTCAGCTATCTCTTCGTAGAGGTATCCATTGTAATATCCTAAGAAACACTTCTTGTCTATTGCTGGTAGACCATCTATTATCTTCATCAAGTCCTCGTATTCACCTGTCCACAACCTCTCTTTACTTTCACATCTATCCTTGATGAACTCTTTACCTTCTTCATCGTACTTTTGGTCCTGTCTATTTGATTCCTGTCTATACTTATTGATGAACAAATTTCGTATAATAGTCGCAATCCATTTTTCACAATCTTTCTCGTTACCACTAAACTGATTGTATTTGCTCAACGCATTTAGAACAGCTTCTTGTGCGATATCTTGTGCTTCTTCTATATTAAAAGTCAACTTTAATGCGTAATTATAGAACAATTTGTATTTCTTTTGGACTACTTCTTGTATTATTTCTTTCATTTCATTGAATTAAGCATTTTCTGATATCTTTCTATTCTATTAGAACATATTCTAATATTATGTTCTATTAAAAATATAGGTCCTTCAAAACTCAACCATTGGTCTATTTGTTTTCTTGTTTTGTCTATAAGAGATATTAACTCTTCTTTTGTCATCGTTTTCATAATTTGTAATCTTTTTTCTTTCATGTCCTAAAGGTCTACTTTATTATTCAATTAGACAACATCTTGACCACAATTATTGTCCTTTTTGATACACTTTATTTTCCATTTTTCTTGATACATTTATAAGATTAATTAATTGTCGATACACGTGTTATATATGATTTTCGCTGCACTAAAACACCAATTTTGTTGTCCATTTTAGGATTGACATTTTTCTTTACTTTAAAATTGGAGATTAACAATCATCACGACTCCTAATCTCCCATATAATATACGATAAATGTTTAGTTTCTTAGTGCTTTGAGTCTTTTTAGTACTTTATTCTTTGTATCTTGTTCTTCTATTACTACGGCTTCTTCTATGTCTGGATTCATTTCGTTTAGGAATTTCTTGTTCTCTTCTTTTATTTCTTCCCAGTTATATTGTTTGATTAGGTCACCAGGTAGCATTACTTGCTCACTTCCTAATATATTCTTATTGAAGCCGTTAAAGTCTTTATACCAAGATCTTGCAAGTTGATTTATCATTATATCAGGTTTGATTCCTGCTTTTGCAGACACGAGTCCAATTATTATACTATTGATAGGTATATCACGCATTACTCTACTTATATTTTCTCCTCCGTGAATAGTTGCGTTGATATCTATTTTCCCGTCTACAGTAAGTTTTAACTCGTTACCTTTCACTTCTTTACGAGCTTGTTCAAGTAGGTTTCTTACTTCTCGTGACATTGTCAATGCTTTTGTCTCAAGCCCTCTACTTATGTAATCTTCGTACTTTAATAGAAGGTCTGTAAGCATATCATTTATAATCTCGAGTCGTCCTGCTTCTGTAGACACTCTGTATTTATCTGATTTTAAAGCGAATTTGGCTTGTCTTTGTTCTATTAATGTTTTATTTTCATTGTAGAATTTTACAAGGTCTGCATCGTCTAAATCATATCCTTCGCGTTGTTTTATTGTCTTTTTTACATCTTTTACTGAATACATAGACCCAAAATAGTCAAGTAACATCGGTGTAAGTTTAGCAAGAGCTTTTGATTTATTATTGTATAAATCGAACGCATTCAGGTATTTATTACGTGCTCTATTATATTCACCAAGTAGAGGCATAAGTACTTTTGCTCTAATTTCCTGTGCATCTTTTATCGAATCTTCTGATGCTCCTCTATTTTTCATTACTCCTTTGGCATTCACGTATTTAAGATCGATTGAATGTAATGTACCATTCTTTCCTTCATACGTTAAAAATCTATCAGGACACTCGTCAAGTTTTATTCGCGCTTTTTCGTAATCTATATAAATATCCTGCATATATTTAGATGCGATTTGAACGAAGTCAGGAGCATCTTTTAATATATCTTCTCTTGTTACATTACTCATATTGGGACTAATTTTTAATTTATCCGTAAAATTACAGCAAAAAGTTTGATCACACAATGGGATACTCAGTTTAGTACCAAAAATCACTTAAAATGAGAGTTTCTTCTTCGAGTGGACTTAATTCTTCTTGAAGTTTGACTGTATTTAGATTTATACTGACATCAATAATATCGATACCAAAATTTTCAATTAATTCTATTTCATCCATATTCGATTTGTTAAAGAATTGTTACTTTATCTTTGAATTTTTGGTACTCTACATACCAGAAAGTGTCTTTTTCGTCAATCTCAACAAGTATCTTATTTGTTTTAGCAAAAACACAACCTTCGTTTCCCCAACCAAAATTTTGATCTAATGAGCGAATTATTATAGCTGGTAGTTCTGAGTTATAACCTACTATTTCACCTTCCACGTTGAAATTTAGAATAAGAACTTTCTTTCCTAAATTCTCTTTTACAAATTCACTTAAAATCTTTCCCATAATGTCTATAAATTGATTCTTTTGCGTTTCTTATATCTTCATCACTTCTCAATGGTACTAAACTTATGCACTTTACATAATTCAAATATAAATTTGATGAATTGTATACGACATTTTGTTTCGAATAGACTTCTACTTCAGCTAAATAAAATACTACATCTTTACCAATATAAGGTTCAAAATTGTTGACGAACACGTTCATCAAATGCCTTTTATCTTTTTCGTCTCTATATTCAAGTATGAAATTGCATACATATTCACCATTCTCATTGTAAGTCTTGGTAATTTGTCTCTTGTAAATATTCGCTATTACTTTCTGTGTCATGATTATTGTTATTAAATGATCTTACTTCAATACAAGCACTTTTATCTTGATATGGACAATGCTGTTGATAAATGCAATTTTCACATACTTTAGAGGAACTCTTGTTTATATCTTCTATTGTTTTCGGCATATTTAATAGTTTTTATTCGTTTTATATAAAGGAACTGTTCTAATTGCAGGAATTAATAAATAGGTATGGTTTAACTTTTGTTTAACAGTTAAAAACAGTTCCTTTCTTTTTATATTGTAAAGATACCAATTATTTATCTATAGTCAACTTTTTAGTTTCACATTCTGTTCAAGTTTATAACCCTTTTCTTTCAGAAAGATTTTCACAACAATTCTGTTTAGCATTTTCTTTCCATAGTGCATGTAAGAACCTATAAGATTGTTTTCGATTTCCCATTTTTTAAATGTTTCACTTTCGATAAATCTCCAAAGAAGTTTGTCAAAATCTTCATTCGATAGTATCTTTTCTTCACCTTTCGGATTCGTTATTCTTACCATTACATTCTAATTGTTTATGATACAGACTTACTTCCATTGTACACATTAGATTTTGAATTCTTAAAATCTTTTCCCATTCCTCTGGAGTAAATGTTTTAGGTTCTTCATCTTCTTGATTATGACTAATTTGATTTTTAGAGATGAATGCTTCAAACAAATCATTCAATGAAGATTTCATAATTTTACTCCATATCTTACGATAGAATTCAAACATTCCTTTAAGATCAATATATTCAATGTTAGTCAACTCAAACTCTATTATATTAGGTCTTAATTTGTCTTTATAATAGGATATCACTTTTCTATTTGTGACTTTTGAATAACATTGAAATAATAGTTGTTGTTCAAACTTATTATTATATTTGATTTTAAATGTATATAGCTTTACTTCTTCTTTAAAAAGATCTTCAATGTTTACATCATACTTTTTGCATAATTGTTCAATTACTCTTTTAGCTGCAAACACTTCACCATCTACACCTCTATCGACAAGTTCTTTTAATTTCTTTATTTTATCTATAACTCTATTGTATTCCATAATTATAATCGAAAAGTTGTTATATATTCTACTTGAGCAATATTCATCATAATATTCTTTAGTAGAACTAATTTTGAATCGTAAGTCATTAATAGAATATTTCCTTCATCTAAACCGTATGAAAAATTTATTCCTCTTAGCCTTTCATCATTATCAAGCTTTTCTCGAATATCTTCGTAGGAATATCCTTCAAGTGGACTAATCTTATATAAATTAATTACTTTTGCCATTATAGTTTTATCTTTTGAGTATAAATAAGTTCTCCTCTATATCCTCGCGAAATTAGTTCATCCATTAATTGTCTCGGAGTGAAATCTTTTAATTTAGGATTACCATTTTCAAGATTACTTATTCTTTCTCTTCGTTTTACTGTTCTCTTTTGCTTATAATCTTGACTTTGTTGTCTTTGACAATCCTTACAGTAAGCTTGAAGTCCATCAGGACGACTTGAATTTTTACTAAAAGAATCTAACGGTAAAATTCTTTCACAACGCGGACATAATTTAGTTTCTTCCATGACTATTCTTATTTAAAATTTATATGATATTTCCATGAGTATTACATTCTCGTTTTGATTTCTCGCAACTTTCATACTGTAAGGATTTATATAACATTCTAAATCATTTTGATCATCTTTCAATAATTCTTGAACCTTTTCTTCTATTTTAGAAGCTTTCTTTTCAAGTGTATCATATTTAGCATTTTCTCCTAAAAATCTAAATTTACCATTTGATACAAGTCTGATATTTAATTTTCCTTTTCTTGAAAGTATGTTTTCCTCAGATGTATTCATACTAAATGAATAAATTGTTAAATTAAGTTTCTCGATAAGAGATTCAACATCTTTAATCAAATACCAAGCTATTATAGCACAATCAATTTTATTTTGACGTATTTTCATAAGTTTGTTAATCTCGTTACTTAATTTAATATCATCTTCTTTTAACATTTGATCAAATTCTTCCATTGTTTTCATAATTCTTCAGTTTTTAGTTGTTGTTCTTTTCTTATGCCTAAAGATAGACCTTATTTTGGAGATAACAAACGTTTATCTCCATTTATAGTCCAAATTAATATTTATTAAGAAAGGACAACTTGTTTCACAACAAATCATCCTTCAAAAAACTAAATAATCATGGCTTGACAAAATAAAGAATTTTTGTTTCTTTTATATCTGCAATTCTTATAGTAGGATAAAGTTCATCCATTTCTTCCAAAGCAATATCATTTGCTTCATTCGTAGTTCTTGCTTGAATTAAATAATTTACATTATAAACTTTTTCTCTACCTTTTTCATTTACTTCAATCCAAACACCTTTTACTATATAAAAAGAACCTTCTTGATCTTCATTAGGAATGAATCGAAATATATTTAATTCCTTTATAGGTGAAATTTCAAATTCTACATTTATATTTTCTTCACCCCATTTTGTAGCAAGTGCTTCAGCTTCAGTATAATTTATAGCTTCACAAGCTATAACGTTGACAAACTTCTTAACCTTCATTGATGTCGAATTTTCATCTACATCATAATACGTCAATGTTATTTCAAAAAACTTATACATTGTGACAACACTTTTTTAGATACTGAACATTCGATTTAATAAGTTCCATTTGCTCTTCTTTGATTTCTTTTTCAAAATAATCTGAAGGTGTAGGAATTCGTTCAAATTTCTCTACCTTTTCAATATCTTGTCCGTTTATAGCTGCAAGTATCGGATAACAACTATCTGTAGACCTAAAGATTTTTTCATTCTTATAAGGAATAAATTCTTTAGGATCGCCTTGTCCAAGAAAATGAAGAGGTTTTGATAATGAATTGTACGCTTTTAATTTTGATACAACTTTATTTCTTGCAAACGCAATATTATCTGTATTCATTATATGAGGAATAGCTTTCTTACTCATACCAATACAAGAAACATATTTATTCCACATGAAGAATTTATAACAATCGTACCAAGCTTCCCAATTCTTACCTTGAGGACAAGCAAGAATAGTTGTGTTTAACAATTTTCCTTTTGCTCTTGCTTCTTTTAACCATTCTAAGAATTGATTAAAATTGATTAAAGTTTGTGTACTATCATATAACACATCAAGAGGAATAACTTCATTAGGTTCTATTTCAAGTGTCAATTGAAATAGTTCTTCATTTGTTAATACTTCACCTTCTTCTCCTGTACCATTATCAAGTATAGTAAAACGACCTTGTTTGATTGCTTCTTTTACATATTCACGATATTGTTCATTTTTTTTATAATATTGACCTATAATATATAGGTTATTGTTTCCTAATTCACTTAAATTTAGGTGTTTCATAGGAGGAGTTAAAAATATTTTCATTTTAAAGATTCTTTTATATTGTTAATAATTTCTTCAACATTATTAGGTGGTGTTATAAATACTCTCATCATACTTTTACGAATTAATGATTTGACAATTAGGTTGATCGATACACCAAGAAATTAATTCATTTATACCAAGTGAAATTTCACCTTTTTCAATTTCTTCAAAAGTAAGATTTTTGTTCTTTTCTTCATTAGCAAGTTTTTCAAACCTTTTTCTTCTCTTATTTTCTGATGAAGATATATAATCTATACCATAATTCAAATCATAACCATTTGATTTGCAAAGATATAGAAGTTTGTCTATAATAGACTTTTGTCTACAACCTATTATGTAAATTATTTTGTTACAATCTGTTGTTTTGATTTTATCAAAAAGAATGTTTGAAACTTGTTCGTCAAGTCGTGCATCGAAAACTCTTAATTTATCTTTATTAAGTTCTCTTATAATATTTCCAACTTCTATTGCTATTGTATTGCTTTTAACACAATAATGATCAACGAAATAAGTCTTACCTGAAAACGTCTTTCCTATAACAAATTTAACGTGAGGTAATTGTTTTAAATGATTATCTTCTTGAACACTGTCACATTCTTCTTTTTCAACTATAGCATAGTTTTCACCATCTTCACTTACTTCAACGCTATCAAAATCGAATTGCTTTAAGATCTTTTTCGCTATCATTTCACATGACATAGAACCAAAATCATAACATTCGCAACTTGATTCGAATACTGGGAATACTTTGTTTATATATTGTTTTACCTTTCTCCTTAGTAATATAAACTCTTCATCACGATTATCGTGATTAACACGTTTTTTACAGTTAAATTTAAAGATGTGTCTATGAGACTGTTCTAAAAACTTTACAAGCTCGCCATGATTTTTTGACGCATCAGGATAATTATGAAATCCTTCTACTTCAAAACGAATTCCAATAAATGTTTGTAATCGATTCATAATAAATATTTTAAATCTTCGTTAGTAATTTCAACTTCATTTCCCCAAGTATCCCAACCTTCAGTTTGTTTTCTTGCAAATAATTCAACTCTTGAAACATCACCACACAATTCAACAATTTTTTCTCTTACAAGATCAGGTTTCTTTGAATGCTCCTCTCTTGGAGAAATTACTACACTACTCATGTTACCTACTTGTTTTAGAGGTTTACCTTTAACTCCTAAAAGACAGACTTCTACATTGTTCCTTGTGTAATAACCAACTCCAAAAGCAGGTTTTGTACCATCTTTAGTTGTTTTGACCCAACTAAATGCTACAGTTTTATAAACGAATCCCCACGCTTTTATCAAATCTAACGCCTCTTGTATTTGAGGAAACGTTGCCCAGAGAAATAACATACAATTCTTATCAATTATATCTTTTACAGGCATTTTCTTTAATTCATCGATAGTCAACGTATCGTAATGACGAAGTGTTTCACCACTACCATTATTGATATAATTTGACCTTTTTGAATTATAAGCCCAAGGTGGATCAGCATAAATAATTTGATATTTCTTCATCTTAATATGTTATTCTAAATCTTCTATTAATTTCCTCTTTATTAGAGAGATTGTAAACTAAGCAATAATCTTTTTTCTTCTTTTGACAAAATTGAACGGGACCTCTATAAATACATTTACCATCTAAAAATAATCGCATGATTTTCTCACCATTGATATTCTTATTCCTTTTAGCTTTTGAAATAATATCTTTAGATACTTTATTACTCCAACCATTTTTGTGGTAAACGAATTCTTTTAATTTACAATCTAAATTCATAGATGGAAAGATTGTTACTTTTTGCAAATTTGATAAATTCTTGAATTAAATCGTCATCTTCATTTAAATCTTTATTGTTTTCAATTTTAAAATCATTAAGCGTATTAGTAACTTCTTTAATTACATCATTTTCAAGTGCAGTAGGAATTGTTAAATTCAAACATTCTTTACGATTTTTACCTTCTATAGTAATCTTAATAACAGATTCTTCTTCTCTTGATTTAGAAAGTAATTCATTCAATTTGTTTAATTCACACTTCTTTTGTTCAATAGCTTCTAAAAGTTCTTTTCTATTCATAACTAAATTCGTTTTTAATTGTTTATCTAAAGATAAGGCTAATTCGTAATAAACACTACTATTAGGTCCACACGAATTAGCCTTATTGAGACATAATTATCTTAATTCACACGCACCACCACCGCAAGCTGTAGCAACGTTTTCACCTACATTCTTATATTCTCTTTCCCACTGAACATTTTCCCAATCAACAGGTTTTTGATTCTTAATCTTTTGCCACTGATGAAAAATATTCACGTGTTTCAAACAACAGGAACACTTCTTATCATCACCATTAAAATAATTCTTAGAGAATTTCTTGAATCTACGTACCCAATCATTTCTAAGTTCTACTTTATGTTGTAAATGTGAAGAAATTGCATTTACATCACTAACATAAAGTCCATCTATATTAACAAGAAGTTTACCATCTTTTATGTGTTTTTTAACAAATGATAATAAATATTCATCAGTGTAAATCAATAAATCGTTTGCCTTACCTGTAGCTGCATTACATGCTGTCCAAATATCACCAAACACTTGTAATCCATCCACAATAAGACCTGATGAAAGTATTGCACCTTGTCCATATGTTTCAGCTAATTCTTTTTCGTCAAGATAAGAAGTATAGGGAGCTTGAGGATAATCAAGATCACCTGTCTCAGACAAGAAACTTAATCCAAAGAAACCGTCTCTATGTTCCCAAATCCAATCAGCAACATCTTTCCATTCATTATCTTTAACAGAAACTGTACAACTTACATTGTGGCGATATTTAGGTTTGAGAATAGATGAAGGATGTTCTTTGTTAGTACCTTCCATTACCCAACCTTTTTCGGTAGTGTAAATTCTATAAAGAAAATCAAGAGTACTGAAATCTGTACGAACCATAGCTTTATCATCCAATTCAATAGGAAATGATAACACTGTTTCACTTTTCTTATTCCAAAATGAAGGATTTGCTATGTCAGAATTGACCTTCAAAGTTTCCTTTAACGCTTGTTCATTATTATTTGCTTGGATATTACGAATATACTTTCTAAAATGATAAGCATGAATACCAGATCCTGATCCTAAAAGTTGTGAAGAATTTCCTGAAGGTTTAATTACAGTTGTACGTGCAGCTTCATTTATTCCAATAATTTTAGCAACTTCTTTGTTAGTTTCCTTAACAATCCGTGCACCATTCATTTGAATTCTTTCATTGAACAAAATATGAGGATTATCTGCCATACCTGTAATACCTACACCAAGTAAAGCATCACGTTTCATAATCTTTCTTGTCGCTTCTGAAAGTAGAGGAAGATTTTCTGTATATGCTGCTTGAAATGTTCCTAATATAGCTGCTGTACGACATGCTTTGTAGAAATCTTCTTCAGTTTTGACTTTTTTACCATTAATTTCACATAAATTACAAAAGGACCAACCGTATTCTTTACTTCCATCAGGATTTGTGTATGTAGGAAATAAGTTAGTTTCACAATTATGTACAAATACACCTTCACTAAACATATAATCATCTTGGCCTTTTGTTATGATTGCAAAATTATGTTCATTTGCTTCAACTTCTATATCATACACTTCTTCTACGATATTAAGTTCTTTAACTTCCACAACAAAAACGTCCTTGCAATATGAAGAATAATCTTTCTTAGGTTTACCTACAATAGGTTGTGTATTGTAGAATACAGATAAAACCTTATTTAACGATTGTTCAGCAGAAACATATTCTCCACCTTTCATTTTTAACAAATGATCTCTTGTACATCTAAACGAAGATTCGTTAGAAAGTACAATTTCAATCAATTCTTTTCTACCTGTAGGAAATGCTTTAGCATTTGCAATTTTAACAGAATCTTTTGTTTTACAATATACAAGAAAAATTTTACCACTATCTGATAATTCTTTAATAGTCACAGGTTTTCTGTTACCTACTACTGCAATTAAAGTATCTCCTGAGAAACAACAAGGATTGGTAACTACTTCACTATCAGCAGGAAAAACAATTCCAGGTTCTCCGTATTGTTGAATATATTCAAAAATTTTGTCATATTTTTCCTTCGGAGTATCTTCATAAATAGCTGCAGAATTGTTACATCTACATAATTCAGGATAAGTTAAGAACCAATCTTCTGTTTTACATTGTAACATTTCTTCATCATCTATATCAAATATAGAAATCATTGCACTTCTTCTAATACCACCGCTTATAACAGCGTCTGCAATTATACACGATATTAAATGAAGTTCAAATGGTCTCAATTTTCTACCTTTTGCCTTACTTAGAATCTTCCGTAATTTATTATGACAAATTTTTAATGGCTCGGGACCTGGAGCTTTAAATCCACCTGACACAAAAGCACCTTCAGGTCTTATCTGTGAATAATCAAATTCAATATCCGGATACCCTTTATAATATGATTCAATTAAATCTCCTGTAGAATTTGCCCATCCTTCAATTGAATCTTCTATTGTATAATGAGTTTTAGAAAGATTACTTTCAAGACCTTTCACAATAGGTAATTGTTCTGTATGAACTTTCTGAACTGAAAATCCGGCACCACAACCACTCAATAAAAGTTCCATCAATTCTTTAAAGAATTCGATTCTATTACAATAACTTCCTGAACAGTTAAAAGATCTAAAATTATTTTTCAACAATTGTGGCCCTCCATATTGAAGAGATCTTTGAGATCCAAGAATTTCTTGATTATTATACGCTACCCAAGCCTCTTGAAATACTTTATTAAATGCATCTTTGTTTTCTTCTTTGATTTTACCGTCAAAAAATTGATAATGCATTTCCATTACTCTACTCACAGCTTCATTCCAAGTTTCCTTTTTACCATCAGGTTTAACACGAGAATATTTACTGTAAAATATATAGTCAGAAATTATATCCCGACTATCTACACGTTCATTATTCATTACAACTTATTTAAAAATTTAACATTAATCTTCGATTGTTGGTTGTATTATACAAATTGGTAACGCAGGGTATTGAAATACAAGAGGAATTCTTTCTCTATCAACACCCTGACCACCTTTAAACACAACTTTTTCAATTATCGTGTTAAATATACTCTTTTTTATTGTAAGATATAAAGGTTCAGGTTTATAATTTTCGTCTTTTTGTACTTTTATTTTTTGAATTTGCAAATGTATTTGTAATACCTCTTCACTTGGTATGAATTCTTCCAATTCTTTTATCTTATTAGCATTTACAAGTGTTACATTACTTAATACTTTTTCGCCATATTTCTTATAAGTATATACAGGGATATACATTTTCTGTTTTTTCATTTTCTTAATTTTTTATATTGAACAATAAATTAATTCATTTCTCGCTCTTGTAATAGCTACAAATTTCAGACAATATTCACTATAAAGAGCTTCTTGTGATACTGCATATTGACTTGGAATTAAATTAGAATTTAAAAAGAATACTCTATCAGCCTCCAATCCTTTTGATTTATGAATAGTACTTAAAACGATACCATCAGTATTTTCATCTGTATAAATTTTCGAAATACGTTCTTTTAATGTATTTACATCTTTCCAAATAGAATATAATCTCATTATAATAGCACATTTTTCAAGTAAATTGACATAAGACGGATTATTAATTGCAATATTATGAGGAATACCTTTATCGAGTAACGATTGAAGTTTTTCTTCTTTGAGAATTTCAAGATCGTCTATATACTTGATTTTTTCCAAAAGCCTACATAACGCTTCTCCGAAATCTTTTCCTTTAATACTTGATTTTTTACCAAGTTCCAATAACTTAATAAATACTTCTATTAAAGGTAAATTATTTCTACATAAAATAAAATCACCGCTTTGCGCTTCTTCGAAATCACCGTTTCTTACTATACCTTCTTTAGCATTAGGTGCAGCTACAATTCCACTTGAAAAAACTTTCTGTGCTTCTTTTACAATCTTCTTAGAACATCTATAAGTAATATCAAGAGGTAAAGTTGTTGTATTAGGTAACTGTTGAAGTGATCTAAAATTTGTTACACTTGATCCTGAAAATTGGTAAATGCACTGTTTTTCGTCACCAACCGAGATTAATCTACCAAATTTTGGTTTTACAAATCTTAAAGTCAATTCTCTTTGAAGAACATTTTGATCTTGCGTTTCATCTATAAACACAACATCATATTTAGGAAAATCACTCTCATCTAACAAAATATAAGGTAAATAAAGCATATCAGTAAAATCCATCTGAAATTTTTTATTACTGTCAATTAATTTAGAATTCTTATGCCAATGATATTCTATATCCTTAATATCTTGTATCATTCTATCGTAGAAATCGAAATCTTTATCTAAGCAAATGTTTTGTATATCGTTTTTATAATCTACAAGTAAATTAATTCTTATTTGGTTCCATATCTCTTGCAAAGAAAAAATATATCTCGTTTGTTGGTTGAAAGGAACTTCATCTTCTTTATCAAACTTCAAAATCTTCTTACAAAGTTGAAAACATTTATTTTCATTTATCTTCAATTGAAATTTAAAATTAGAAAATAATATTCTCAATCCTTTAGAATGAAAAGTACTAACGTCAATTCTATCAGGAACTTTGGTTTTCAATTCTTCAGCAATACTTTTATTGAATGCCATAAATAAAACTTTCTTTGTGAAAGGAGTTCTTTTACAACATTCTACAATAGTGGACGATTTTCCTGCACCGGCTGTAGCACTGATCATTATATTATTTCGAGTCCTTTCGTATTCGTCAAAAATAGCTTCTTGTCTATCACTCCATTTTACCATAATCATTTAATTTTATATCTTCTTCATAACTATCAAATTGTTTATAATCAGCAAGTAAATCAGCAACAGCATTACCAAATACTATAGGATCATTCATATCTTTTCCGTGTCCTGGAGTCCAATTTATTCTTACTCTCACTCTTTTTTCAAGTCTTTTCAATTCATCATAAACCTTTCTCCATAAATCCTGATTTTCGATACCTTCGAAGTTTTTAGAAGCAATATCAACAATCGATTTCATACCATTAACAACATATTGACTATCACTCCATATTATAACAATCAAAGGTTTTTTGTTATTCAAAGCGTTTAATGCCAAAAGAATTGCTCTAAGTTCACATCTACTTATAGTAGTGTTTTCGTAACCTTGTTGAATAAAATATTCATTGTCATTCCATTGTATATAAACTCCTGAACCTCCTTTACGAAGTTTCCAATAACAACTACCGTCACAAAAGATTGTTACTTGTTCTCTTTTCATACTTAAAGATACCAATTATTTATCTTATAACATCGATTTAGTTACTCTTATAAGATTTAAGAAGTTCCACATCTATTGATTGTATTTTATCAATATTGTCGATAGATACTCCTTTATTTACAGCATTTATAATTTTAGACTTTTCTTCAAATATTTTTCTTAAACGAGTATCAATAGTTTCGTCAGACAAAAGAAAATATACATTAATACTATTCTTTTGTCCCATTCTTTCCAAACGTGAAATCGCTTGTTCTAAATCAGTAGGACCTATAGGATATTCAACGAAAACCATATTACTACAAACCTTTTGTAATCCGTCAACACCTGTAGATAATGTTGCAGTATTTGCGAATAATATTTGTTTCTTCTCCTTCCATCTTTCTACTTTATTCATTTTATCTTCAGTAGTACTTTCACCAATAACAAGTTCACTTTCATCCTTAAACTTTCGATACAATTGTTTTAGAGGTTCTTTTAATGTACCAAATACTATAATCTTATCATCCTCATTACTTTCAGTCCAATCTTTTAAAAATTGTTCTATAAAATTCAATTTACCTTCTAAAGACAATCTCTTTAAATTAGAAATTCTTACAAGATGTTCAGCTTTCAATGCTCTTTCTGCAGCTTCTATATCTATACCCTCAAGATACGTAATTAGATCATCTTCTGCTTGTTTATATTCTTTTTTATTTGTAATTGGACAATTTACAGTTTGATTGATTACATCAGGTAATTCTGTTAACACATCTCGCTTACTCTTTCTGAAATAACAATAATGAGATATAATTGAATTAAGTTCCAAAGTGTATGATGCTCCTGAACAATCTAATCCAAATCTCGTTTTTTTAGCATTGCAATATCTATATAAAAAATATTGCAAACTCGGAAAAATTTCTTTGAATCTTCCTAATATATCAAGTACATTAATCAATTCTTGAGGTCTATTCATTATCAAAGTTCCGCTTAAAGCTAAAACCTTTGTAGATTTTTTTACAATCTTCTTTACACTTCTTGATCTTAAAGATTTTGGATTTTTACATAAATGAATTTCATCTAAAATTACGGTACCCCATTTTTTAGACAAACTTCTTGAATATCTTAATTTAATTTCTTCTTTTGATTTTCCTCTCTTATAAAGATAATCATAATTAATGATTGTTACATCAGCCTTCCAATCAGTATTTTCACCATCTTTAGAATCTATAACATGAATTGTTCTATTAGGGTTCCATTGCTTCCATTCTTTCAACCAACTTGATTTAACTGACGAAGGACATATTACTAAACAAGGAAATAAATCTAACACTTCTACATACAAGATGCTTTGCATAGTTTTACCGGTTCCACATTCACAACCATTAATACAGTTACCGTGATTGATCATATAGGCTATTCCTTCTATTTGATAATCTCTTGGTTTCATAGGAAAATCAAGATATTCTATCATTTCTCGAAGTATATTTTCATCTATTGCTTTAGACGGTTTCTTTAATTCAATTTCGCATGGTAATGCAACTTTTTTATTTTCAAATCTATTTGATTCTAAAAACACTTTTAATTTATAAGAATTTTCTAATCCTATTTGAAAATACCATTCTTTTGTTGCAATATTATAACTTGCCTTGAATTCTTTTTTCATCATATCGATAAAATATCTATTGTATTCAAAGCCTATATAAACCCAATCTTTATCTTTATACCAATATCTCATATCTAAAACGTTAAAATGGAGAAACCTTATTTCACAATAAAGTTCCTCCTAAATCTTCAAACAAAACTAAATTTGGCTACATTAAAAACTTTTCTTTAAATTCTTGAAGTGTAAAAATAGGTATACCTAACTGTTCAGCTTTACTTTCTTTCGTAGATCCACTACCTTTAATTTTCGTTACTACACAAGAAGTCTTTTTACTTACAGAAGATCCTATTTTATGACCTTTATCAATTAATTGTCTCTCAAAATCTTTATCTCTAAATCCTGTAAATACTACTGTCATTTGACCTTCAAAAGTCTTTTCTTCTTGACCGTAATAAGTAATAGGAATATCTATATCATTATTAACCCACCAATTTGCAATACCTTGAATGAATGAAGCTGCTGTTGAAAAACCTACTCCTTCAACTTCTTTTTCAATATCAGTAGCATTAAGTTTAGCAATGACAGAATATATATCTGGATATGAATACAATTTCAATCCATTGAGAATTTTTTGGCATGTCTTTTCAGCAATTACTCCGTTAAATACATTACAAGCTGTTAAAAATTTTGCAAAATTTGTACCTCTCTTTTTAAATTCTTCAAATTGCTTTGAAAGTACTTTTGCTGCAACATTTCCCAATCCTTCAATCTTCTTCAAATCTTCTTCACTTAAATTGAGGATCTTTGAAGGTGTATCATAACCAACATTAAACAACTTCTTAATCGTAGGCTCTCTAAATTCCTTAAAGTCTAATACTGAAAAGAAATAAACACATTTAGCAAGTTTAATACCATCACAATTTCGATTTTTACAAATTAAATCAACATTATTCTCATCCCAACTTAATTCTTTTCCACATATAGGACATATTGTAGGTGTTATTGAATTATAATCTCCTTGTGATTTAATTGTTTTCAAATGTTTAGGAATTACATCTCCTGAACGTGCAATTACTACTCTCGCATTCTTGCTAATAAAATTTGCTTTAATATATCTTGCATTGTAAGCTGTACATCTTGAAACTGTAGCTCCGCATAAATCTACAGGTTCGATATTAATCACAGGTGCAAGTCGTCCATCTTTAGAAATTTGCCAATCTACACTTTTAACAATTGTTTCTTCTCTTTCTGACCAATCAGGATTTTTATAAGCAATAGCATATTTTGGATTGTTATTAGGTAATCGACCAAGTTCTTTCCTTAGAGTCGGATTGTTGACATCTATAACAAGACCATCACATTTATATCCAGAGGTCAATTTTTCAAATAATTCATCCATCAATTCTACAAACGATTCTTTAGAAGTGACTAATGAACCTACTGTCGTTAATGTATATTGAACTTGTGAATTTGGTATAGTTGCTTCATTTAAGAAATCGAGTTGCTGTTGCTTCGACCAATCTTCTCTATTACAACCATAACGTACATATGTAACATGTGATAATATAGGGTTAACTTCTGATGCGTTAATTAAACCTGCAACTGCATTACGAGCTGACTTATATCCAGCGTCTTCTTTAACTTTTAAAAAATCAATCGTTTTAAATATAGCTTCACCAAATGTAATCTCTACTTGATCAAAATCTTTTGGTTCCCATTGACTTCCTTTTATAAGTTTATAATGTTCAGAACAATCTTGACCATATTCACCATCACCTCTTGTTAAAGCATGACCTACAACATCATTAACACATAATGAAATACCATCGTATTTAGGTGTTATAATTAGTTTATCAGAAGATTTAAGATTACACGATTCAATCCACTTCTTAATTTCTTCATACGTTTTAACCTTTTCCAAACTATACATAGGAAGATGTAATTTTTGTTTTCTTCCTTTTACTTTATCCTGGATACCCTTTTTAAACCAATCGTTATCAGGATCTAACTCAAATAAAATTTCGACTAACAAATCGTAATCATGATCTGTCATGATCGGATTTCCTTTTCGATAAGCATCATTTGCTTCTCTTATTTCATTTACTCTTTCTTCTATAGATTTCATATTTTATTCTTTATTAAATTTAGAAAGTGTTGCTCTAATATTTTCAAATGAATTGTTTTTAGTTGTTGTTCTTTTTCAATGCCTAAAGATAGACCTTATTTTGGAGATAACAAACGTTTATCTCCAAAATGATGATAAATTAAAGACTTTTAAGATTACTCACCAAAAAATTGCTTAGTCATCTGCTCTCTCTTATATTTTATTTTTTCTTCTACACCTTCTTTTTTATTATTTTCTTTATAACGCTTTTTTAATACAGAAGCCTTATCTTCATTACTTTTTGAATTAAAAGACATAAAAGATACATTTATATCACCGTCATTTTCAGGAAGTTCTTCTCTATATCCCATTTGTTGTCCACAACACTTACAATAAGGTATATTTATAGGAACAGTACCTTTTTCTGTATATTTAAACATAGGATTGATTTCAAGAATCTCTTTTCCAAATTCTTTACACTCTTCGTTTTCACATTTCCAATATAACATAATATTTAAATTTTAATAAACGTTTTCTTTATTAGAAATTAACCACATATAATTATCATGTCCAAATTTAAAATCTTTCTTTGAACGTCCTTGAATTCTCTCTTCAAATGAGATAGGGTTAAGTTGTGACATTTGAAATGCCATGTGTTCAATAAGATCAGTTACATCTTGTGCTCCTCTAACTTCATTAAAGTACACATCACGAGTTTTTGGAGCAAAACTTTCAACAAGATAAACTTTTGTCTTACCTAAAAATTCAATAGCAAGAAATTGTCTTTTAGTTGCAGCAACTACAGTCCACAAATCATTTATATCTATCATAACTTTATTATTTAAAAATTCATTCTACGTCCATATTCAGCCATAAGTAAACTGTCAGAAAAGTTATCGTCTTCATTCTTACATTTACTTGTTCTTCTAAGATCTACAGTAGGAAAAATTCTATGAGAAGCTAAGAAGCTCATTTTCTTTGTATCGATAACTTGAGTTTTACCTGTTGTAGAAGGTTTTGTTATCACATTAACTCCTCTAAACATTTCCTTTTGCCAAATCTTGGGATTTACTTTTGTATAAGGTAAACCGATTGTAGCAATAACACCTTCGATTAATCCTGCTATAAATCCAAAGTTAAACGTTCCTTTTGCTGAACTACCGAAAATTGCATGTATATTCTCAATTATAACATGACAATTATCTTCGTACTTAGAAAGATTTAATAATGTATTACTTATTTCGACTGTATCTACATTTTTCGCATTTTTCAATAAAAAAAATGATTCTATGAATTTTCCAGTTTCATCTACAATCGAGATACAACCTTTGACACCAGGGTCTATACCTATATAATATTTCATACTTCCAATCTACTTACTCCATTTTCTTTAATAATACGAATCTGACTAATCTCTTCATTTAGTTTCGGTACATGAGTAACAATAAGAATGGGTTGTTCTAAGAAATTTATTGAAGTTGTAATGTTCTCAATACCAAGTGAATCTACACTTTCTAATATTTCATCTATGAGTAAAAATTGTATACCACCATATTTCTTAGTAGTATTAATCATTGATTGAAGTGCAAGTATAAGAGCTATTTCACAACGTGCTTTTTCACCTTCAGAATAAAATGTAAATAGTTCCATTTCGTCTCTAAAAATATAAGGTGTAATCTCTTCTTTAAGTTTACCATTTGCACCTTTCTTAAATCCTTCAATCATTAATCTCAAATCACTACCCATTTTCTTTAAAATATCGTTAGCAGAAAATTGAATGTTCTTCAACTGCTCCATTGCAAGATACATTTTGAAATCTTTGAAACGTTGAATCCATTGATTTATATTAAAAATATCGTTCGCCTTGTCCTCTATCTTTAAATCAATTTCTAAAATTGATTTATTTATATTTTCAATTTGCTTTTCAATGTTAGATGTATCTTTTTCTTTTAATGGTTCTTTTAGGATTTCTTGAATAAGTTTTTCTTTATGTTTTGTCGCCTCATCAGCTAACTCGACTTCCAATTTACCTGATTTTAAATCTTTATTCAATTTTAAAATCTGTGTATCAACAGCATCAATCGATTGAATTACAGTATTCAACTTACTTTTAATTGACCGTTGTGATTGTAATATAGAACTCTCTTCATTTTCAGTTTCTTTCCTTAGAGAGTTATATTCCTTTATAACTTCATCTAAATCTATTATAATTTGATTACATTCATCTTTCTCTTCTTTTGCTTTTTCAATAGAACTGTTACATTCATCTTTTTCTTCTTTTAATTCATCAATATTTTTATCGCATTTAAGAAGAAATTCGTGATGACATTTAGGACAAATAATTACACCTGACAAAATATTATCTATAGAATTAATAATTGATTTTAATTCTTTTATTCTATCATTATGTTTATCAATTTCTTTTTCTGTAACCCTTTTATCTTCTTTATATTGATTCAAATCTTTATCGATTTCACTGTACACTTCTTGAAATCTACTTAAATCAATAGATGATAATTCTTTTTCAACCTTTTCTTTTATTTGTTCAAGATTCTCCTTCTCTTTCAACTTATCCTCAAGATCTTTTTGATGAGAACCTAATAAAATCTGTAAATCCTGAGTTTTACGATCGATTTTTTGAATTTCCTGTTGGATTTCTTCAATTCGTTCATTTCTTTCAGATTCTTGATCTTTAGAATTTTCTTGTTCTAATTGTTCTTTATAGACGGAAAGTTTACCTGTTAATAAGGATTTTTCATCTTCTAATGAACGTTTTTCATCATTTATTTTATCGATTTTTTCTACTATAACATCCTTCGTTTTATCAATCTTTGAAAAATTGATAAAACGACTTATAAGAGCCAATTTTTCTGTATTAGATGCTTTAAAAAAAGAATTATAGTTATCTTTTGTAACAATATAATAAGATTTAGCATCTTCTGCAGAAATTTCAATCCAGTTTGCTATATATCGATTTCCATCAAGAACTGTAGCACAAGTCACTGGTGTAACTTTTTCTTCTTCATCGATTAAAGATAATCTTAATGTAGACGAACTTTTTGTACGTATTTCTCTTTCTATAGAAAGAGTCTGTTTACGTATAGGGCAATAAATTTGAACACAAATGTAAGCCGTATCGAATCCATATCGAATCAATTTCTTATCGATATTTCCTCGTAAATTTACACCGTAAATTCCGTAAAATAAACCTTGACCTACACTCGTCTTACCAGTACCATTTGAAAGTTGATCGTCTTGGGTTCTATTTTCTCCTATTACAGCAATAGGTTTATGTACAAAATCATATTCGAGAGATTCGAATGATAAAAAATTCTTTAATACTAATCTTCTTGGATACATGACATCTTTTCTTTAACAGATTCGTTAATTTCTTCAAACAATTCTTTATCTTGCAAAAGAGCTTCTCTAACATTATCCATTCCTTGTCCTAATCGATAATCGTCACCATAATAAAACCAAGCACCTTTCTTTTGACATAAACCAAATTTTACAGCAAGTTCAACTGTTTCTTGTACTATATCAAAACCTACTCCAAATCTTAACATTACCTCACAAGTTCTAAGGGGAGGAGCTATCTTATTCTTAACTATTTTAATCTTTGTTTTATTTGCTACTGCTATATCTCCACTTTTATCGGTACTAATTCGTGCAAATTCAACTCTTTGTGTAGAATAAAATTTAAGTGCTTCACCACCTGGAGTTGTAGTAGTAGGTCCAAATCCAAAACCTCCATTAATCTTTTGTCTTACTTGATTGATACACAATAGGATATTCTTGTTTTTGTTACATATATTCTTGAAAATTCCCAATTGTGCAGACATTAATCTTGCAATCAATCCAATTTTAGCATCACCAACATCTCCTTCAATTACACATTGAGGAACGAGTCCTGCTACTGAGTCAAGTACAACAATACCTATTTCAGGCTCTTCTAATCCTAATCGTACAGCTTCAAGTGCACTTTCAGCAGTGTCAGGTTGAGATAATAGGAATTTGTCCTTATCTAAATCAAGACCTATCTTTTTAGCATATTCAAGATCTAAAGATTGTTCTGTATCAACGTAAAATACAGCTTTACCTCTTTTTTGTACTTCTTTACATAAATGCAATGCGGCTGTAGATTTTCCTGATGAAGGTGGTCCATATATCTCGTGTATACGAGCATTAGCAAATCCACCTCCGAGAACCTCATCAAAAGATAAAGATCCTGATGAAATCGTTTCTACTTCTATCTTTTTCGTCACAACAATACCTTGCCCCAACCTTTTTTCAATAGTTGATAAAAATTTATCTAATGCCATAATTATAATACTTCTTTTAAAATAGTCAATCCTTTTTCATAAGAATAATCATTCTGTTCGCAAAAAACCTTAAACTTGTCAACGATATCAGAATTAGTGAGAGCTTCGATTTTAGATGTTTTCAATTCCTCAGATGTGTTCTCAATTTCTTTTACCTTCATTTTTACATCGATACCAAGTTCTGTATAAACTTTCTTATCGATAGATTTAAGTTCATCTTGGTTACCTTTAAATTCTACTCTCAAAAGATTGTCAGGATTTTCATCTTTAAACATTTTAACAATCTTATCAACTTGCTTGAGAGTTGTTGTATTTAAATCAATAGTGATTTTTCTAAACTTCTTCCCTTCTGATGGAATCAAATCGTAAGTTAAATCATCGTAAATAACCCAAAATCCTTTATTTTCATCTTCACCAAAATTATTCTGAGTCAATGAACCAAGATGAACAAATGTTTCACTAATCTCTTGATAATCATGGAAATGGCCTTGAAATGTCATGTCGAATTTTTTAAACATCTTCAAATTCAACTTATTCTCAGTTACATGTCCAAGATTTCTACTTCCTGTTATAGCAATATGTCCTAAACAAATAAGGTTATCGTCAGCTTTCTTTTCATCTCGAATACATTCAACAAGCTCATTAAATCTTTCTATCCAGATATCTTCGTCATAATAAGCTATACAACCAAACAAAAACTTTCCTATTCTAATGATATCTATATCATCAACAAGTCTAAAATTAGGGTGATGTTTAAATGGTTTTAAGAACGAATCTGAACTGGTATAATCGGATGAATCGTGATTTCCTCTAATACAAATCAATTCTATACCTGCTTTATCGTAATGATCTAAGATTCTATCCCAAGAAGACAAAACAACTTGCTTTTGACTTATTCTTGAATCAAAAACATCACCAAGACAAAAACATTGTTTTAAATTGTTAGTTTTACAGATATCAATACCTTGTTTTATCAATAATTCCTCAACTTCTTGATAATTAGATTCTTTTAAATGAATATCCGTAAAAATCATTGCGAGTGGTTTCATAATATAATTTTTACCAAATTAAATAAGTTCCTGTTATTCCAATAAATATATCAGGTTTCTTTGCAATCAAACCATAACCAGCTCCAATTGATATACCTGCTCCAAATCTTTTCTTTTTCGTAGGTTTTGTCCAAACCGTCACATCTTGAATTCTACCAGGCAATTGAGAATTTATTTCAATCTTATTTTGATTATCTATACTTTGTCTTGTTATAAGAAATTCATTAGTAAGACTAAAATTAATTTTATATTTTTGAATATGAGTTGCCCATATCTCAAGATTGTAACTTATAGTATCTGTATTTTCTTGAAATCTATAACATGAATCTGATTGAATAGAATTATCAATTGAATGTTCTTTACCTTCATATTTATATTTGTATTCAAATTTAATTGCTTCTACAAGAGACTCTTTGCCTCTCAATTGAGAATACAATTCTTTGTTTTCTTTTTTCAATTGAGAAAAATCTTCAGAAGAATAAATTTTAGTATAGCGATTCAGAGAATCTATATAGAATTCAACATTGTTTGAAAGTGTTTTTATTTGTTTTTTATAATGAAAATTATTCCAAGCTAAATATATTGCAAATAAAAACAATAATAAAAATGAACAGGTTTTAACATCTATTTTCATAAGAAACTTTTTTAAAGGAGGAATTTCTTCCTCCTATTTATATTATTTCTTCATTCTATTTCTCAAGCCTGCTAATCTATCTTGTACAGATTGAGATGTTTTTGACGAAACACGAGACTCGTTTATAGGCTTCTCTTCCTCAGGTTCATCAGAATTTTCATTACTTTCACGATAATCGTCAAATGGTAGCATCATTCCTTCCTTCATCATATCATACCACTTACGTAATTCTGTAACAGGAAGATTCGGAAGTTTTTCAGTACCTTCATATTCTGATTCTATATATTCATTAAGTTCAGCTTTCATCTTAATCAACGGTGGATAAGAAGGTGCTGCAGATCTTTCTTGTGTAGTTGGTTTTTGTTTAGGTTCACTCACTTCTTTTTTAGGATTGATTGATTCGACTTGTTTCACATCATTATCTTCAGGAACAAGTTTCTCAAGTTCTTCAAGAGCATTTAAAAATTCATCATTTTGAAAAATCTCAAATCCATTTTGTTTATCAAATCTTTCAAGACCTTCGATTTGCATATCCCAATCTTTTCTTGAAAAGACATCTTTATATTGATCTTCTAAAGAAGGCAATTCTTCAAGTTCTTGTAAAACGCTATCAGGAACTCTTACTCTTTCAAAGAAATCATCCCAATTTTCACGTTTATTAGCATCAGGCAATCCACAAGAAATATCAAATTGTGTCTTGTTCTTTTCATTTAAAGTTGTGTTGATTATCAAAGGATAACCTTCATCACAATCTGAGAAAATGTCAATATTGATAACATTATCATTTGATCTTTCAAGTGATATACTCTTCATCTTCTTCCACCATTGTGGACGAATATCAAAACGGTGAATTTCACCTTCAACATAAACATAGCAAACATAATTCAAATTTGGACTAATACCCCAAACCCATTGTTTTTGTTTATTAAAATATCCTGTTACAGGTGCTAAGAATTTCTTTTTCTCATCTGAATCTTGAATATCGTTCGCAAGTGCATAGACAAAATCAAGATAAATCATTACAGCATCTTTACCTTCCATTCTATCACTATGAACATCAGAAGTAAAGATATCTTTTTGTCTCACCTCCTTTTTACCAGTATCTTTTCCATCTTTGTCATAAATAGGACATTCAATAGGAAGTTTTACAACTTTACGTGAAATATATGGTTTTCCATCATTTACTGAAGGAAGTACTCTTAATTCATAACGTCCTTCCTTATTTACTGAATAAAAACTTGCTCTACCACCTTGATTACTAAATGCAGGGTTTTTCATTGTAGCTTGAGCTTTCTTCAAATCATCATCTACTTCATCAATACTAACTTGTTTTTTGTACTTCGAACGATCAAAACTCATAATAATAAAAATTTAAAATTAATACTTACTTTAATTTAATACTCTTCAATTGTTTTAAAACTTCTTCATTAATCTTCTTATACTCTTCAATATATTTCTCAAATGTTTCAAATTCACTTTCGTTTTCAAAAATTTCGTAATCACCAATTTTGTTCATGAGATGTTGTAGAGAAAGACCAAATGCAACAGGTGTTTCAATTTTAACATTTTCTTCACCATTTCTATTACCGTATGATATTTTCACCAAATCCCAATTAAATGGTGCATGAGTACATTGACTAATAAAAAATTTTTCAGTTAATTTTATTTTCATAACCTTGGTTTTACTATAGTAAATGAATTTATTTTCCCTTCAATTAATTCGCTTACAAATTCTTTAGGAGTTACTTTAGGTAACAAATTGTTCAATTTTTGATCTTTACTTTTTATTGCCCACCATAGTGCATCTAATTTATCTCTTTTTGATTCAATTTCTATTTGTTCCATCAAGTATTCTTGATACTTATCGTTAAGTAAAACTAACTCATCAAGACCTTTTTCAGTTAATTTAAACTCTTCGTCATCAATAGAAACTTTGCCGTTATTATTAGCTGCTTCTCTTCTATATTGTCTTTTTAATTCAGATACATATACATCACAATAAAGTTTTGCTTCTCTTGCTTTTCTTTCGTAATCTGCCTTCCATTGTCCTATCTTATTCAACAATGCTGGTATAGTTACTACTTCACCGTATAAATTAGAATAATTGATTGAAGTTATATCTTCAAGATAAATCTCCTCATCTGCATCAGGTGATATAAGTACGATTGTTTTATCTTCTTGTTCAACAATAAGTTTCATGTCTTCTTTATTTTATGTAAAGGTATCGTTTTTATTCGTTTTATACAACGTAAACGATACCTTATAAGTCTCACTCTCATTCAAATAATGTACCTTATGTTAAAACAGTAAATAATGAATTTAATGTTGTTTGTAAAACGTATTCCTGTCTAAATTTATCCCACTGAATATAACCATTAACAAGTAAAAGATTCCCTTTACTATTTCTCAACAATTCTGCAGTTTCTTCAAATAATTCAGGAAATATTATAACATTTATAAAATCATAATTACTTTCTAATGTTATAGTAGCAAAAAGACCTTTCTTAGATTTTCTCTCTACTATATCCACAACGTAACCACCTATAGAAGCTAAACGATATTTTGTAGTACCTGTCCAATATTTAATTTGACTGATATCATAGAATTCATGTTCATCATCATAAAGTTGAGGAATATGATAATTCCTTACAAGATATTCGTAATCAAAAAATGCAAGTCCTGATACTTTCTTTTGTTGTAAAGTCCACCACCAATCATTCTTTTCTTTACGAGCTTTGATAATATTAGTCAAAAGATCTTTGTCTTCAAGAATTTTCACCTTTTTATTTTCACGATAAGATTCAATTAATTTCAATCTTTCACAAGGACGTTCAATATTTTCCAATTTATCAAAAGCGCCACTGTAGATGAGATTTTCAATCACGGATTTATTTACAGGTGAACCTTTTATTACACATCTATCTATAAATTCATCAAGTGAAAAGAATTCTCCGTTCTTACATCTTTCTTTTGAAATGAATTCTTGAGCTTTTTCACCACACTGTTTAACTGAATTCAAAGCCCAATACATACTTCCAGTCTTAGGATCTGAAACAATATTGATATCTGAATTATTTATGTCTACAGTACGAAGTTCGATATTACCTGATTTTTGAATTTCATTGACATAAAAAGGATAATCTTTACTTTCAGCATAGGAGAATGTTGTAGACCAAAACTCAATAGGATAATGTACCTTTAACCAAAGACAATTATATCCATTTCGTGAGTAAGCAATTGCATGAGAATTACAAGTTACAATACCTTTATCTGTTACAAAATTATGTTCAGGATGATCAATTTCAACATCATAAACATTTTCAATCGTATCAGGTTCTATTGATATTATTTTCTGCAATGAACTAAATAATCCCTTTTTACCTTCGTTAAAATACAAACTATCTTCATTAACCTTTAAATCTTTCAATAGAATTTTTCCTCTTTGTGTAGGAAATTTATGATTATCGGTCGTAGAAATAGTTGCTCCATTTTCTAATGTTATTTTATAAGTTTGTCGAATTCCAGCAAATGTTATATCTTTGATTTTTGAAATTCTTATTCTCTTATCTTTATCAAGAACCCAAACACAACCATATCCATTTCTCTTATATTTAAAATGAAGACTTTTATGATTTGTTGCTATAGCATAAGACAAGTCGTTTTTTATCAAATACATTTCTTCAATAGTTGGTTTAAAAGAAATAGTATTACTATGTCTATAAAACCTTTCTTTTCCACTTATACATTTATTAAATGCATAAGCTCCAAATTTCACCATTTGATCCCAAAGTTCTTTTGCATAAGATTCTTCTACACCAAATTTATTGATATAACCTTTTACAAATTTTTCTTCATACGATTGAAGTTTTTGTAAAGATTTTTTACCGATAGCTTTTCGTACACCATCAGTTGTTTCTAAGTCAAAATCAGCAAGATACTGACAGAGACGCATTATATCTTCTTGGTACACTATAAAGTTTTTTGACTTTGATAAAACTTTTTCCGCACCTATCGGAGCTTCTTTATCAATTTCTCCTCTCTTAGCAAGAATGTATTCGTTGTGAAAATTATTTTCAATAGGTCCAGGACGATATAAAGCTGCACATATTCCCATCTCATCAAGACTCTCAGGCTGCATCTGAACACAATAAGATGAAAGTCCTTTTGCACCGAAGTGGAACACATCGGACAAAAATCCATTCTTTATATACTCAAAGACTATCTTATCATCTAAAGGAATATCTTTATAAAGATCTAATTTAATACCATGATTCTTATAAATCAAATCAAGCATATCAGAAAGTTTTGATAACTGCTGAATTCCTAATATATCTTCTTTTAAGAATCCAGCATCTTCAATTTCTGAACCTTCCCATTGTGTAACCATTAAACCTTGCTGTTTCTTAATAGGAGTCCACTGAGCTGAAGTTTTTTCATCAGGTAATACTACTGTACCACAAGCATGAATAGAAGATGTCTTTGGTATATTAAGGATAATCATCATATCATCAAAAAGTTCTGTATTATCTTTGACGAATTCTCTCATTTCTTTATCCTTACAAATAACTCTAAAGAAATCCTCTGCACTTTCCATCCCTTCTTCATCTCTTAATCTTGCTGTAAATCGTCTTACTGTTCCAATAGGTAAGTTGTGACAGCGAGCAAGGTCTGTAATGGCAGCTTTAAGTTTTAATGTACCATAAGTTCCAAGAGATACGACTTGTGTTTTACCAAATCGATCCTCCATGTACTCTTTTACTCTTTCCCTTCCTTCAGAGGGAAAATCTGTATCGACTCGTTCCCCCGAAGGGGCTAAATATCGGGAAGTGACCCTAAACGGATCTCTTCCCGATCTTCCTTTCTTAATGTTTTAATCGTTACCATTATTATAAATTTCTTTCTTTAAAAATTCAACTAATTCTTCAACATTATCTGGAATTTTATTCAAAATTAGCTTTCATAATCTACTAAATTATCTCCTTCTTGCAATTCACCAGCTTTAACAATCATCTTTTCATCATTACGTAAAATTCGCACAAAATCAGTAGATTTGATACAAATAGGTGAGGAACTATTTTCATTTATGATCACCTCTTCAACTTTATCGTGACGTATCAAGCGACCTGTTGTTAAGAAACGTTCAAATAAAAGATCGTATTCAAGAGGATTAACGTTTACCAAACCTAATAAATAAGAGATTAAACTACCTGCTGATGAATTATGAACAATAACTCCTTCTACATTATAAGATGGATTATTTTTTACTTGTAAATCATAAACTTTTCCTAAATATGGAATCAATACTTTCTTCTTTAGTTTTACTATTTCTTCAGATACTTCCGATAAAATATCAGTCTCATTTAATTCAATAGCTTTCACATAACCTCTATTTTTTGTTAAAATCTTATGATCTTCAGTACAAAAAATTTCTTTACCATTATCTAATTCAAGTTTAATCAGCGATTCATTTACATTATAAATAAATTTATTTTCAACTTCATTCCATCCAACCTCTCCTTGAACAATATCGCCTATTTCAACGTCTTCAATGTATTTCAAACCATTTTTTGTTTTAATTCTTGATTTAGGATGGAAACAACCACGCCCACTGCCTAAAAGTATATTTTCTTTCTTACACCAATTAACAATATCTCTCAACATTAAAAAGTAGTCGACTACATCTCCTTCTTCGATTACCTTCATTTCTCTTTCAAGTCGTTCTTGAATAACTTCATCTGAATATTTCTCAAGAAGTTCAGGATGATTTTCAATACCTTTAAATATCAAATCTTCAAACATATCGATATTAGTTTCGTATTGAAGAGCTTCTTCGTCAGTCATGTGATAAACAGGCATGTGTCGTATTTGAGTTTCGATTACGAAATTACATTCAAATGACACTTCTTTTAGATTTGAAATAGCTCTTTCCCATGTAGAAAAGAATTTCTCATCATTACCAAATAGATAACTTAACTCTTCAAAATATTCTTGATAATTCTTGAAATATTGATTTTTACTTTCGTGCGTGATAATTTTACCTATAGAATTCAACTTCTTTTTAATAGGGTACCATTCTTTTTCTATATAATAAGCATCGCACATTGCTATAGGTTCGAGTTCACTTAAAAAGAACCTTTTTAAATTATCTAAGTATGTTATATCTTTTTCTTCTTTTTCAAATATGATAGTATCAAGTTGATAGTAAGTGATTATTTCTTTTAAATTAGTAGGTATGTTTCTATATTCTATTGATTTCGGATCCCAAATTAAAACTAATCCATCATAATAATCTTCAATATCTTCTTGTGTAACAAATGCTTTATCATTTGTATTTATTATCTCGTTCAATCTTAAAAGGTTCTGCCAACCTATTTGATTTTTTACAAATGCCTTTATTGTATATTTCAAATCTTTCTTTTCGTCTACAACTATGATTTCCATTCCTTGAATAGAACGTAATCCAGCTTTCTGACATGCATTCTGAAATTTCATGCAACCTGCTAAAGTTCCTTTCTCACAAATACCAAGACTTGTAATACCCAAAAATTTAGCTTTTTCACACCATTTGTTATAAAGTCCTACACTATTTAATAATTCAAGAGGACCGTGAATACCGAGATAAGTATCTATATAAAATTCTTTATCTTCAAGTTTTGCTTTACCCAACCATTTTATAGGGTTTAATTTTACTTGAAATTCATTTCCCTTTTTAAGAGAATACCAAATACTTCCAAAACTGAATATATAGTTGTCACAATCAGTTCTATCACACGCCCATCGAAAATCTTCATCAAAAAGTACTTTCTTACCTTCTTCCCATTCTATAGGTTCGAATAATTCATACGTTTGATCGTTTATCTCAATAATATAATCGCCTAACTCTTTATAATCTATAAAATTATCATTGAGATACTGAATCAATTCTTCATATAATTCTTTCATACAAAATTTAATTAAAAAGGGCCAGGAATATATTCATTCTCTGACCCCTCCATCAACTTAAAAAAAGAACTCGAGTATATTATTCTGATACTACATCAAAATATTTATCGCATACATGTTTTACAACTGTGTAATAAGTAGACAATGTTTTTGCAATTTGATAGAAAGAACGACCGTCATTCTTCAACAATTCATCGTAAACTTGAGAAGAAAGATTCTTCAAACCTTCAGGTTTAGTCTCAGATTTAGGTTTTACATTAAGAACCACTTTCGGAGCTTTTTCCTTCTTTTCTTTTGCCGGCTTCTTTTCTTTCTTCGGAGCTTTTTCCTTCTTTTCTTTTTTCTCTTTCTTTTCAGCTTCTTTGCGATTCTTCTCATCTTCAGGACGAGGTTCTTCTGTATTTTCTTGAACACATTCTTCATGTTCTTTTACCATTTCCTCTTCCTTAGCTACATCTTCGTCAGAAGTAATATATTCAGGATCTGTATAAGTTTCTACACCTGCCTCTTTTTGTTCAATCAACTTTGCAAGTTCTTCTTTAGAATACTTTGCATAATTCTGAATACCAAGTTCATTAGCCTTTTTACGAAGTGTTAACAATGATTCTACTGCCATAATTTTAAATTTTACGAATTAATAAATTTATTTCTTTTGATGACCTAAAGGTCTACATTTTCTCATTACGTTGCAACATTTGGACATGAGAAAATATTATCTCTTTCAATTGTTTAAGTCTCTGCTCTACTGAACCTCTAATTGTATAAAATGATAATTGATATTTATCTAAGATATCTTTTATTTCATTATCGATAAATCTCTGAAAATCAGGATTCAAAGAACGTACTCCATCATCTACAAGTTCAAATTCTATAGGGAAATAAATGATAATACCAAAAGATTTTTTGTTTAGAGATTTCAAAATAGACTTTTCACGAAGAATTTCCTTATAAAGAGATTGTATTTCCTTCTCATCGTTAGTTGATTTATAATCAAAAAGGTAATTTGTATAAGCATGTACATCAATTATGCATCTATCGCTTATATAACCATCTCTATTTAGAATTTTGTTATAAGCGTCAAAAAATACTTTTTGAGATTTTGCATTTCCCGATTCATTAATAGAAAGATTTTTCTTTTTTACAAGATCTCTTACTATTTCTGTACAAAATTGGAAATCTTTAAAATATTCATCTTTCCTTGCTGCTTCTAATAACATTGTTTTGCCGGTACCTTGGGCACCGACAAAATTAATTTTAACGTTCATCACCTGATCCATGAATTACATTTCTTTCTTTACGTGAAGCAAGTTTTTCATTATTAATACGAGCTACTTCTTCAATAGAAGTATTCATCGAATCACAAATTATATTAAGTTGAAACCAAATGTTTTTCCATGCTTCTTCAATAACCTTTCTTCTTTTTTCAGGGAAAATATTTTCTTCTCCAGTTTTATAATCGTCACGCAAAAACTTCTTGATCTGCTCACTAATTTTACCTGATTCAGATAAAAGTTGAAGAACATTTGTAGCAGATTTTGGTTTTAACAACCAATACCAATTCCAATCCTCTTCGATTTGAAGATTAAGTTCAACACGAATTCCAGCCATGTACCAGAAAATATCCCCAAGTTCTTTGATGACTAAATCTTCTTTAGCTTCTTGTTCGATCTTTTCACAAAGTTCGCCAATTTCTCCATTCAATCCTATTACAACGTAAGGAATTGCTACTTCATCAGCATAACACTTAGTAGTGATTGCTTTTACTTCATACTCTTTGTAAGTCATAATTTTACTAATTTTTATTTATGATTAATTTTCCAAATTTGGATTTGTCTTAAAAACTCATCTCGACTATTCATAGAATTATCTAAGAATAATCCTGAACAATAATTTGTTACCATAGAAGAATTATCTTCTGCACCTCTCATACTCACACACATGTGTTCAGCTTCAATATATACAGCAATTCCTCTAACAGAATCACCAAATACTTCCTTAAGATAATCGTGAATTTGTTTTGTCAATTGCTCTTGAAGTTGAGGTCTTTTTGCAAACCAATGAACAATTCTATTTAATTTAGAAAGTCCTACAACATCTCCTCCTTCTTGTGGAATGTAAGAAATGTGGCAAATTCCGCAAAATGGAAGAAAATGGTGAGAGCACAACGAATTAACTTCAATACCCATTTCTGTTACCATTCCTGTATAACCAGTTCCTGGAAACGTTGCAATTCTTGGTCTTTCTTCGTAAACTCCTGAAGTAATTTCATTTACCATCATCTTTGCAACACGATAAGGAGTTTTTACCATATTAGGATCATTCTTCCAATCATATCCTAATGCTTCAAGAAACTTACCATAAGCTTCTTCTGCATTTTTCATCATTTCTTCTTTTCGTTCTTTAGAAAGAACAATATTTTGACCTGCTTTTAATTTAAAATCCATATTACTTATTCCTTTCTTTTTCCCAAATAACAATTTGTAATCTATCTGAATAACGATATCCATGTTCAGCACAATACTCTGCTACTATTTTTCGATTTTGATTTAATTCATCATTCGAGCTTCCAGCGGGCATTAGAACAATATTCCATGGATTGATAAAGCTATCGTACCAAACTTCTCGACCTTTAAAATACGTTGGATAACGTTTTCTACGTTTTCTTTCAATATCAAAATCTATCAAATCTTTAATTTGACTTTCAATTTCTTTGAAATCTTCTTGACAACCTACAACATATTTCAATCTAAAGTCTCTTGTATATTCGATTAAATTCCAAAGAGCTTCTTTATTATATCTTGATGAAACATGTTTTTTTAAATTTGGTGTCCAACTTAATCCAAATTTTTCCAATTTTTCATCAGTAGGTTCAGAAGATGATAATTTTGGTGAAATATTGGCTAAATCAATTCTTCTCAAAAGGTTTTCATTTACAACTATAGAACCGTTTGTTTCGATTGAAATATCCATACCATTATCTTCTCCAATCTGAATCAAATTAAAAAGAACTTCTTGATTTAAACACGGTTCACCTCCACTTATACATAAAGTAGTTGTTAGTGGGTATTTCTCAATGATATCCTCAACGTCTTTGTATGTGAATTTATTCTTTTCAGGAGAAAAGCTGGAATAAGCGGTATCACAAATGCTATTATCAAAACAACAACGTAAATTGCAACCAGACATTCTAACAAAAATAGTCGGCGTTCCTGTTTCAACTGATTCACCTTGAATTGAATTAAATAGTTCTATAATAGGTTGTTTCTTCTCGTAATCAAGTTTTCTCAACATTGTTTTTCTACTTTAGGATTAATAAAATATTTTCCATCAGATTCTTTAGTATGACGAAAGAAACTATGTAATTCTTCTGACCAATCATTTAATACACCAACAGAATAAGCTGTAGATAAATCTACAGGAAGTAAATCAAAATCATTTATTGTTGCTTCAGCATAACCTGTTGCAGTTTCATGATAAATTACCTTACTACATTTTATATTCCCTTCGCCATTATTAAATTCTGTTGCTTTAAGCATTGCATTAATCATATAACAAATATACAATGCAAGATTTTCAGCAGAAGGACTTATAGGAAGTTCAATCCAACGATCGCACCATTTTTTCATATCGTTTTTATATTCTTCCTTATCTTTCTTCCAAATCAGCATACAATGATCAAAAGAATCAATCCATTGTCCTATATTTTTCTTAATCAAAGAAAAATCTACAATCATTCCTCCATTATCAAGTTTGTCTGAAGTCAAAAATACTTCAATAATTGCTGAATGACCATGAATACTTTTTCGACAACGATTTGTTGAGCAATTACGTACAATATGAGCTCCTTCAACTTTAAATAATTTTCTAATTTGCATAATTTAACTCGTTTAATTATTTTGTATAAAGATACTATTTTACTTTAAAGCATCTATCGAAATGGTGTGCAACAATTTAATTTTTACATAAATATATGGCTGTCTCTTATACACATCTCCGAGCCCACGAGACTCCTGAGCATCTCG
>ENA-OYWV01000001-OYWV01000001.1-human-gut-metagenome-genome-assembly--contig:-NODE-1-length-131711-cov-8.244782_pt1 | contig 131711 bp, 132 predicted proteins | sample MGYA00244812_ERZ653400 | MGnify/ENA primary metagenome ERZ653400 (study PRJEB26926, sample SAMN06165097) | human gut metagenome | biome: ENVO:00009003; feature: ENVO:2100002; material: ENVO:00002003... | reverse complement strand
TCGTGGGCTCGGAGATGTGTATAAGAGACAGAATATAACATATTCTATTATAAATTGCAAGTAAAATATTATGAAAAATCAGGTAATTAGTTGATAATTTAGTTGTATAAAAAACAATATATCAGGAGTTTATTACCGATGAAAAAATTATCTGACCCGAATGAAAAAATAGAACTTGCAAACTTATTGGCGGTTTTCCGTCTGGAGATGAAAAAGCTCCGGGAACAATTGAACAAAAAGGGCTATGTTTGCCGCTATTGTGGAAAGCAAGCCCCAAAACCCCACGGCGGAAAATGTCCATACAGTCCACATCCCAATAAATGTCACGAATTTATTAAGGCATAAAAAAACACCCTGCAACCAATCAGCCACAGGGTATTTGTACCAGTTGTTAAATGCTAAAACTTATATTTGGCGTTAATCAATCCAGTATGATCTTGGTAATCCTCACGGAATTTGCCTTCGTAACCAAGTGAGAGTTCAACATTATCGTTGACTTCCGCTGTTACACCGGCACCAAATTCCATTCCGAAACGGTCAAGAGCTTCGCCGTCAACCGCATAAGCCGAACCATTAGCCAGAGTTACAACCGAATTTACGTCGTCGTTCATCAGGTCATAAGTTGCGGCAATTCTGGCTTCCGGTTTGATATTCATACCGTTAGACAGCTCAAAGTTTTTGCTGACCTTAGCACCGATGACACCGGTCAAAATATCTCTGTCATTGCCGGAAACACGTTGGTCGGCAGAATCTTTATAACTGTCCTGACTGATATGAACATAACGCATACCGACTTCCGGTGTTAAACCAAAGCCGTTGACTTGTATATCATAACCGGTCATAGCCTGTAAGCCGAAAGTTTCAACGTCATAGTCAGCCTTGACGCCAACGCCTGCCACGCTCTTGTTCTCTTCATAGTCAGACCAGCCGTAGGTTGCAATACCGTTTACATACCAGTTTGACGGTTTATATTCACCGTAAACAATGGCAGTATGGGTATCAACATCGGTGGAACGCATAAAACCGTCAATATCGGTGTTGGTGTAAGCGTAACCAATACCAACCTTAGTATCATCGGTTACAAACTTCTCGGCACCGAAAGCAATACCGGAACTGTCTGCGTCAAAACCTTTAGCTTTGGAAGTATCGTCCAGTTTGGATTTGTTGAACATACCCTGAACCCACATTGCACCACGTTTGAAGATATTGTCACCAGAAGACATACCTTCACCACCGGTTGAGATTGAACCGCCAGTCAGACGAGTGCTGACGGCACCAAAGACCTGATTGGCTGTTTCGGTTTGGGTTTTCTGAACCATTGGTGCAACTTCTGGAGCAACTGCTGTCAAGGCGGCAACATAAGCCTGTTCGTTACTTTGTGAAAGATCACTTAGTACCGAGGCAACTGCTTTGGCTTTCGGGCTTGCCGTTGATGAAGATGTTAAAGTATCCCAAGCTTCGGCTGTGGCGGCGTTTGTCGCAGAACCTCCGGCATCAGCAACAACATCGGAAGCTGAGGCTGTTCCCGTAATTTTGAATGAACCGTCCTCAAAGCTAATGTCATAACGATTGTTGTCGGCAATTTTATTAGTAAAATCACCAGTTACAGTGCCTTGTAAGAAGTTAAAATCTTTAGTTTCACCATTTGCAACGACACCGCTATCTAAGGTGACTTTCATTGTGGTATCATTACCAATCTTGATTGTGTTTGCATTGATTTGGCCGTAATTGTCTGTCGAAGCAACTTTCAAACCAAGTGTTGAATTATCGGCAAAATCAACCGTTGTCGCAGTTAATTTGTTGGTTCCGATATCTAAACCAGCACCACCGGCGACAGATACATTCCCGATTGAACCAGTATCTTTGTCATAAGTCAAAGTACCTTTGCTGACATTCAATGCTGTTATATTACTGATAGTTCCGCCAATTGCCTTGCTTAAAGAATGGTCGGCTTCGAAAGTCAGATTTGAACCGGTGACATTACCGCTGATATTGGCGGCAGAGCTTTTAAAACAGAGATTGCCGGAACCGCTGACATTGGTATCGAGTTTACCCGACAAGTCAATTTTGGCATTTTCGCTGTTCATTGCAATATCGCCAGAGGTTAAACTAGCCCCGTTGGCTACCGTAATTGTTCCTTTTGTGAAGTCAATATCACCGCTAATTTGGTTGCTTCCGTTTGCGGTAATAGTTGTGTCATCTCCGTTTACAATAAGTTTTATAGCATTTCCGTCAATTTCCTGGTTATCATTGGTATTGAGCAATAAACCTGAATTTTCATTCAAAACCAATTTGCCACCCGTCATATTGACGTTGCCCGTATTTTCTTTACGCATTTCAATATAAGCGTTTTTATTCAGCGTGATATTTCCGCCAGAGATATTGATGTCACCAGTCGTAGCGGTATCGTTGCCCTTATAAATGCGGGAATCGGTTAAATTAATGTCACCGTCCTGAATATTGACATCAGCCCCGTCACCTTTAACAAAAACACCAGTATCGGCACTATTGCCGTTTGATGTTGCGGTCAAGGTACCGCCTGTCATCGTGAAATTATTAGCACCGTCTAACAATATCCCAGAATTGTCGTTAATATTGAGTTCACCACCGCTTAAATTGACACTTCCGGTATTGGTATCGTACATTTCGATATAGGCTTGATTGTTTAAGGTAATTTTACCCCCAGAGATATTAACATCACCTGTTGTATCAGTGTCTTCCTCACCTTTGGCAATACGGGCTTCGGTTAAATTTATAGTACCGTTTTTTATGGTTACAGAGGAATTTTCACCTCTTACAAAAACACCGGTGTCAGCACTTCCTCCATTGGAAGAAGCAGTCAAACTACCGTCTTCCATTGTAAAGTTACCATTAGAGATAATTCCACTGTTATTTCCTGAAATGGTTATATCTCCACCAGTTGCAACGGTAACATTATCTCTGGAGATGAGTTCATCTGTGATTGTTTCTTTGGAACTGATTGTCCAATCTTCCGCACAAACATTTGTTGCCGAAAAAGCGGCGACAAGTGCGGTTGTCATTAATAAAGATTTTTTCATACGATTAAACATCCTTGTTAACTAGTTAAACAAAACCCACCATTCATAAAGAAAGGCGGGCGGATGTTCGAAAACCGTATACGTTTAAACGGCTCGGCTTATTTGGCTGAGCCTTATTCACCGACATCCGTCCAAGTAGAATCAGAAGTCGGCACTGGTTAAAGTCGTGTGCACACGACTAAACGTATAAAGGGTTTTCGACGCCCTAAGCAGAAAATCTGCTCAAATTTACTTTATAAGGCATATTTGTTAGAATCAAGTTAAATCATCAAAAACCCTCTGGAATTTAAATAAATAGGCCGGTATGATGTATTTTATAAGGGATTGAAATTAAGCTTAAAACTAATTGTCTGAGAGTTACCGTGAAAAAATTACTTTAATCGTATGGCGTGGATTCTTATAATCTTAAAGAAAAATAGACCAACATTGCGAACACTCTTATGTTCGCTTGATGTTATTTGTTAATTTGAAAGATATAATTGAATAGGCTGAAAAATAGTTATTTTATGTAGACTTTAAAGACGTTAAATTCTATTGTTAATTATATATATGATAATTAGTAAAAGTAATTGTAGTATGAAGAAGTTAACAGAGAAACATAAAAGATACTTGCTAAGAAGAATACGAGAAATTATGAGCCGTATTAGGTTGCGGAAATTTAGGAGAAAAGTTCGTGTTAATCATAAAAGCAAGCGCAAATATATTCCGATTAAAGTTCCAGAAATTATGGATTTAAATGAAAACTTTGAAAGTACTGTGTCTTTTTTTCTGAAACTTAGAGATATTTGTGATGATGATAAAAAAAGATTTTTCTTGGATTTTAAACAATTAAAGCATATATCACCTGCCGCTGCTCTAGCATTTACAGCTGAAATTGATAGAGTTAGGAAAGTTAGGTTTATAAATAGGCTTAGGGTTAAAGATTTTAGTAAATGGGATACAGATACAAAACTACAGCTTAGAGATATGGGAATGTTTGATTTGTTGGGTATTGGTAATTTACCCAAGGGATTTGAATTAAAAGAATCTAATTTGGATGAAGTTTTTATTCGTTTTCAAAGTGGTAAAGATGCTTCTGGGCCTGATGCTAAGAAGTTACAATTTCTTATATATAATATAATAAAAATAGCAATACCTGAATCTAAAGCTTTGCAAAGGGGCTTGACAGAGGCAATGACAAATTCAGTTCAACACGCATATCCTGATGACTTTGTTGAGGAAAGTACTTTAAAAGATAAGCTTTGGTGGATGTCTGCATCTATTAATGTAAGGACAAAAATGCTGACAATTATGTTCTATGATGAAGGAATTGGAATTCCTAAATCATTGCCTAGAACATATCCTGAAATTTTTAGAAGTTTGGGGGGGTTGTTGAATGATGATGCCCAGTTAATTCAGGCGGCAACTAAAATAAAACGTTCTTCTACCAATAAGAAGAATAGAGGAAGAGGCTTGAAAGATATCAAAGACTATGTTAAATCTGTTAACAATGGAATGTTAAAAATATTGAGCCAACGTGGAGAATACGCTTATTTTTCTAATGAAAAGGAATATATTAAAAATAGAAATATTCCGCTTTGTGGGACACTGATACAATGGAAGGTTCCAATTAATATAGGTGAATAGATGAAAAAGGTAAAAATATCAATTGCGAAACAGTTTAGTAAAACTCCAGCAGGGAGATTTTATGATGATGGAGAATATAGCGGGCAAAGATTTAGAGACGAATTTCTTACTGTTAATTTGAAAAACCCAGATATTGACGTTGTTGAAATAGATTTAAATGGATTGGATGGGATTGGTTCTTCTTTCTGGGATGAGGCGTTTGCAGGGTTAGTTTTCGCTGAAAAGATACCTCTAGAAACTTTGGATAAAAAATTGGAATTAGTTTGTGATGATGATAAAACGCTGATTCCTCTGATTAGAAGCTATATAAAGGAGGCGACTAATGGGTGATCCTAATGTAGCAAATTCGGGTGTTAGTATGTGTTGGGTTATTGCTCCCATCGTAATATCGTTTATAGGGGCGGGTAGCTCTGTTTGGGCTGCAGTTATAAGCTGGAAAAAAGAAAGAAGTGTAAAAAAAGAGATCAAAGAAAATAGATTTGATAAAAAACTAAATGACATATGTTGTTCTCTAGATGAATTGTTGGATATGTGCATTGAATATTGGGGTGTTACTAATTTGAAGCCTGATGAGCGCAATACTAAAGGCCATAAGATTACATATAATTGCAAACAGATTTCTAATATACTAACACGTCTTAGTGAGAAATATAAAGATTTTGTTAATGATTATATTGTTGAATTTATAAATGATTTTAATGATATTAAGAATGAAGCAACAGGTGGAAATTTTCAATCGAAATTGTTTCAAGTGGATGATGAGAAGATTATTAGCCTTCAGAATAAAATCGCAGATTTTAAAGATAAAGTTAACAGTAAGATGTGTTGATAGGCTGTTTTATATTTTTTTAGGTTAAGTAATAAATCAGAGCCTTTTGTCGTTTGCGTAGAGCTTTAATCGGTAAAAGTTTCGATATGTAGGTTTGATGAATTTTTCTCGGTTTAGGTTTGTTCTGAATAAGTTTACAGTGCTGAATTGTTTTGATCCAGCTTTGTAGAGCAACTCTTTTCTTGCCATATAATGAATGTCTTTTTTGATGGCTGTTATCAATTTTTTAACTACTCTTAATTTTATTGGATTTTTTAATTATAAAATCTTTTGTAAAGTAATATTGACAGGGCTTTAGGAGTGTTTTAAATTGCTAATAACACTGCTAATAGATTTTGCTAATACTTTTGGATTTAGTTAAATATTTTGAAGGTATATAATGCCGGGATTTCAATGAGTTGCAAAATAATGTAGCAGGGGCGTAAATTTCTTACTGCCCCTGCCATATTTGACAGGAGCCTATTTCAGCTAGTGCTGAGATAGGCTTTCTTATTGAAATAACTATGTTTTTCCCGTCTAATAAAATTTCCGAACAAAGCAATTTTAAAATCTTCTGTTTTTGCTCAATTTTTGGAAAATTCCAAATCTGGTCTGCGTGTAAAAATATTGTATTTTAGGAGATTAAGATTTAGTTTATTATATCATCGGTAATAAATTTGTGAGGAAGGGCAAAGATGAAAACAATTCGGTTATTATATCCAGACTATGTAAGCGGGGGGGTGGACACTTATTATTTCGGTGCAAATTTGTTGTCTCATATTTTACCGGAAAATGATAAGCAGCCTTTAATCAAAGTGGAAATTACACCTCCTGACGGTACGGTTAAACAGATAAAAGACGGTATTTATGCTAAAGATGAGGTTTTAGCGGGAATTAAGGATGCAATGGCAAAAATCGAAGCTGAAGACTCTGACAAAATAATCACTATCGGCGGTAATTGTATGGTCTCCCTGGCTCCTTTTGATTATTTGCACGGAAAATATAAAAATGCAGGCATTATCTGGATTGACGCTCATCCTGATGTTTCTACTGCGGAAAATGGTTACCCCAATGCTCATGCAATGGTTTTGGGTGCGTTAATGGGATATGGCGACAGAGCTTTTTCTGATATGATGAAAAATGAGAGGTTTAAGCCGAGCGATGTTTTGTATGTAGGTCTTCAGGGGCTGCATGATTATCAAAAAAAGTTTTTGGATGATACGGGGGTAAATTATAAAGTTCAGACTGATGCGTTTGTTTCTGAAGAAGATATCCGCGCATTTGCGAAAAGGTTTGATTGCGTTTTGGTGCATTTGGACATTGACGTATTGGACGAGCGCGTGTTCCATTCAACTTATTTTGCCAATCCGGATTTGGTCGGAGACGGTGCCGGGGGCGGTAAAATGACAATGGAGAAGCTTGCAGAAATTCTTTGTTGCATTGCGAATAATTCCGAAACTGTGGGCTTTACGATTGCGGAGTATCTTCCGTTTGATGAGCAGAAGCTTAATAAAATGTTTGCCGGACTAGATATATTTACGAAATAAAACGCTGCGGAGCTATGCCGTTTATGAAGCGTTGCAGCTTAGAAAAAAAAGAAAATCATTGTTTTACAGGCAATGGTTTTTGTAATTTGCTTATTATGCCAGGATAGGAACGGTCAGTAAACCGCCGTCACTCCTATCTACGAAAAAGACCTCAGAATCATAAGAAATTTTGGCAAAGCGATGGTCTCTGACTCCGTTTGAAAATATTTGAAGCGTAACTTCAAAAATATCTTCGTCATTTTGAGGATTGGAGAGGCGAAGTTGCTGCCGCATTATTTCTTTGTAGTTTGTCGTGTCTTTTTCACGCAGGACTACAATTTCGGCATCGTTCTCGGCAAACGTTTCCAAGATGCCGGCAAGGGTTTTGAAGTAGGCGAATTCAAAACATTCTTGGTTGGCGGGGAATTTTATCAAGCTGAAAAACTTGGACAGTTCAACAGGCAACTCCGCTTGTAACTCACTCAGTTTTTTCCTGATTTTTTTCATAAAAAAATATGTTTTGGGATTAATAATAAATAAAAAATTGTTTTTGCTTTCTTCGTTTGTATTACAAGCCTTTCGGTTTGTCAATTTCAAACGTCTTCTTCGGATAAGCGGCGGCCTGACGACGTGGATATAAAAAAGATTGATAAATACGGAACCTGGATATATAACAAGAGCGTTTTATCGGTTATTTATATATTATAATTATAAACTCTATTATTTATGTACATGATTATTCAAACAGCTCTTGTAGCGAAAGAAATTTTTTTAAAAGAGCTCGGTTCGGTGATTCCCCGTTTACAAGACGAGAAGACACTGCCTGTTTTAACCTCTTTTGCAATGGACAGCACAACTTTGTATTCCTGGGTTTGGCTGTTGTCGTCGGGAAATTGTCTTTATCTGTCATTTACGTTCCATGATTGGAAAATTGGTTTGTTGTCCGGTTATCCGACAAAGCTGGAAGTCGTTAACGACTCTCAAATTTTTGAGCAAGGCGGCGTGGTTTTGGAACTTTGCTCCAGCTGGGAGCTTCCGATTGAAGACGGCGATTGGTTTTCTTTGATGGGGGGAACATATGTTGTAAAGATGTCCGAAATGATTGTCGTTTCTATGGTTGACAAATTCAGATTTGTGCACGACTGCGGTAACTGGGTCATATCCGGTTGTCGGGTGGCGGTTATTCTTTGCAATTGGGAGCTCAGCCGAGAGAATACCGGAATGAGGCAGTTATATGTGTGGCGTGATTTTTTTGTTGAGGGAAAGTTTCATAAAAAGGTCAAGCAATGGGTAATGTCAATTCCTGAAAATGCAAACGAGTTATCGAAAAACTGTTGGAGCTATTTCGACTATCCGGTTGAGCAATCCGAGATTGAGGAATATGTTGAGTCTTCAGATGACGATTATTCCGTCAAATGTTCGGTCTACGAATTTTTCGGAGGAAAAAAGCTGGTTCGCATCAGCAAGCTGACTGTTCCGCGAGCGGAGACAGCGGTTGAGCTGGACGTATACGGGGTTTTCGGTATCTTGAGAGGAAATTCGGTTGCGGATCAGGATGATTTTATTCGTGAAACAGACTTTTGCGGGCACTGAGCTACGCTTAAAAAACTCTGAGTTTGGACTCAGAGTTTTTTTTGTAAACAGAGAGAGTTATATCTGAAGGGCGATGAATGTCACCGGCCGGGAGAAGATGGCCGGCATTTTCGGGCAATGACCGAAGACGGCAAGATTATTTGAGTAAACCAGGAATATATTTATTGACATACAAAAAATAATTTAATATGTTGGCGGCATTGAGTCAGGATGCATCGAGCAGATACGGTTTGCGTATTGCATGGTGCGTTCTGTCGTTTTCTCACCTGACTAGCAGTGAGTTGTTTTTTTAATCAATTTTTTGTGATTGGATAGGATCCATGGCGAAAATCAGTCCGATACAGTTTTTTAGACAAGTTAAACAAGAGGTCAAAAAGGTTACCTGGCCGACCAAAAAAGAAGTGATTCAAACCTCTCTTATGGTTATTGTCATTGTGGCCATTGCAGCGACTTTTTTCTTCTTTGTCGATCAGATCCTCGGTTGGGTTGTTAAATTAATTTTTGGTCTTGGAGTTTAGTTTTATGGATGCTCGTTGGTATGTAGTTAATGTTCACTCCGGCTGTGAGAAGAAGGTTGCCGAATCTATTAAAGAACAGGCTGTTCTGAAAAAAATGGAAGATCGTATTTTTGATGTGATGATTCCGACCGAACAGATTGTCGAAGTAAAAAAAGGCAGCAAGGTCAGCAGTGAACGCAAGTTCTTTCCCGGATATATTCTGGTCAAGATGATTATGAGCGACGATGCCTGGCATTTGGTTAAAGATAATCCGAACGTTACCAACTTTTTGGGCAGCCGCAATAAGCCGCAGCCGATTACCGAGGCCGAGGCTCAGCGGATTATGACCCAGATGCAGGAAGGCGTCGAGAGACCGCAGACTGTGGTTAACTTTGAGGTTGGCGAGCAGGTTCGCGTCTGCGACGGTCCGTTTGCTTCTTTCATTGGTTTGGTTGAAGAAGTTGATGCTGAAAAATCCAGAGTTAAAGTTTCGGTTTCGATTTTCGGACGTTCGACTCCGGTGGAATTGGAATTTTCGCAGGTTGAAAAGGTTTAGCCTTAAGCTTGGGTGCAAAGATATAGTGAAAAACCGGTTTGTCTGTCGGGACAAGCCGGTTTTTTATTGGAAATTTTGACGGTAATCGTTTCTTTTTATTTGCAATTTTTTAATCGGGGGTTAAATTAATGACAAATTAATCAAAAGCGAGGATGGGATGTTCAGAAATTTTATCAATGAATTTAAGAAGTTTGCCATGCGCGGCAATGTTATCGATATGGCTGTCGGTATTATTATCGGTGCGGCATTTGGGAAAATCGTCGACTCTCTGGTCAAAGACATTATTATGCCGCCGATAGGCCTGCTGCTTGGAAAGGTTGATTTTTCAAATTTGTTTTTTGTTCTTAAGAACGGTCCTGATTTTACCAAGCCGTATGTTTCGCTGGCTCAGGCCAATGCTGCGGGTGCGGTGACGCTTAATGTGGGTAATTTTCTTAATGCGGTTATCAGTTTTACGATTGTTGCATTTGCGGTCTTTATCTTAATCAAAGCTATCAATACGCTTCAGGAAAGAATGGATATTCATGAGAAAGCCGAAGAGGCGTTAAAAGAGCCGATGACCAAAAGCTGTCCTTATTGTTATGAGACGATTCCGGTAAAAGCGACCAGATGTCCGAATTGTACGTCTTATCTGGACGGAAGAGACCATGATTAGCAAAAGCCCTCTCAGGAGGGCTTTTTGTTTTGAAGCTGCCAGCCTTTGGCTGCGCGGGACCAGCGGTGCCGGTTGTTTTCGCCGGGGCGGGCAATGATGCCTCCGACGGTGGGGCTGCTGCAACCGGTGGTTCGAGGAAAAGAAAACGGTTCCCCGGTGAGCTTGCATTTTGCCATATCGGCAAAGATTCTCGCTTCCATATATTGACTGTTAAGGCCGTAAGTGTCAGACCATACAACTTCGGCCTGAGGATTGGCCACCCGGCGGAAAATCTGCTCATGCTCGGGCAAAACTCCGGCATCTCCGGAAAGAAGCCGCTTGAAGTCTTCCAAAATGAGCGGATTATGCCAGCCTCCGCCAAAAAGCAGAAAGTGTTGCGGGGCAAGCATTGACCCGGGGAGATGTTTCAATGCATATACAAAAATATAGGCGCTGAAGAACTCCGCGGTGCGAATCCTGTCGGCAAAGCTTGTTGCGGGATCGGTAAGAGCCGGGATAATTTTATACCAGGCGGGATCGGAAGATTTGGGGGGCTTGCGCAGAATGAAATTACGTCCGTTGCGGGTGACAGCGGCTTTGTTAAACAATTCGCGCAAAAGGGAGTAATTGATTTTTCCCAATCGGCCGCAGCCGCCGTCCAAATCGCAGGGAAGATTTTGTTCGGTGCGGGCGAGATAGTCGACAAAGTGGTTGAACGGTCCGGTGTCAAAACCGCAGACTCCGGCTTTTCCCTTTTGAGTTCGTGCAGATATGACTGCGATGTTTCCGGTATTGCCGCCGTTGCAGAAAGCGACCGGAAAAATGCCCTGCCGCCGCAATGAGTATGCCAGATGGAGATTGTGTGCGGGGGCAAAAGGAGCGCCTTCGCCGCCATTCATTAGGTCATCCGAGCGAAAATCAAAAATAACGGGGATACCGGTCAAATCGGCAAGCATTTGCCCGTTTCCGACTTGCAGCGTGTAAGTGTCGGCCGTGGAAACCGAGGGCGGGCAGTGGGCACAGGTTTGTCCGTGAAAACCGATGGCGTCAACAGATGCCGCAGGGATGCCGTTGGTTTGCAGGGCATTGTTGACGGCGGCGGCAACGGCCGAAGTATAGTCGTCAATCAAGCTGTCCAATGCCAGTTGAGGATGAGCAATGGCGGCTTCAATATCGCCGTCATTTTCGGCAAGAAACCTTTTTACGGCCCGGAAACGCTGGGCCATTTGGCGGGGAAACTCCTGGCTGAAAAAGCCGATGTCGCGAATTTCCCGATTGCAAAACTCGGTGACGACGATGTCAATGGCATCAAGCGAATTTCCGGTCATAATGCCGAGGCAGCGATAAATTTTTTCAGTCATTGGTTGTCCTCCGTTGAGCCCAGGATAAAACAAATAAGTTAATAAATAAAAAACCGCAGAACAGATGGTTCTGCGGTTTCAGACGATTTGGTTTTTACTCGACAATTTTGACAGACAAGGTTCGTTTTCTGGCTGAATACTTGTCAATTTTACAGCGGACTTTCATAAAAGTATGAGCATGGCGGCAGCGTTTGGTTGTTACATAAACGTTGGGAGCCAGTTCGACAATCATGGTTGTTCCGTTAATCTTATGGATGACGCCGTCAACGGTATTGGCGCCGTTGATGAGGTACTCCAGGTAAAAAGTGTCGACGGGCAGCATCTGGGGGATGACTTCAAAATCAATGCCCAGGGCGTTTTTTCTAAAGTTCAGCGGTCGTATCAATATAACCGGCACGTTCTTCCCTTTGGCGAAGACAAGGTGCGGGTTGATCATGTGACCGTTGATGAAATAAGCCGCCTTTAGGGTGATTCCGTCGCGTCCCTGCATATTAAAGAAAACCCTGTTGTCTTTAATTTTGGTTACAACTGCCGGATAAGTTTGGCCGTTAATAAAGCCGTGACTTTGAAAAACTTTGGGAGCTCTTGCTTTGGAAGAGGGGTTCCCGGTAACTTTTGTTTTCATATAGTGGATATTAAAGATGACTTTGGGTATTCTGGGCTGTCTACGGTTTTAATAAGTCCAGAATAATATAGTATTTATGATGTCCATAATACCTGTATAAAAATAATTTGCAAGAAAAATAGACAAAATGTGGCCGGCTTTTTCTTTTACGAGTCGAATCAATTGGTTAAATTAAAAAAAACGGAAAAAATACTTGCAAATTGAATCGAGTGTGGTATATAGAGGCGACTCTTTAGAGGGAGAAGTCTGTCTCTGAAGGGTGCGAATCGTATATTTAACATAATTTCGTGGGAGACCAGCCATGGTCTTAAATGATACCACGAACCTAACAAGAGGTATGAAATGGCTAAGACTAAAAAGAAAATTTTAGGATTAATCAAGCTTCAGATCCCCGCTGGAAAGGCTAACCCTTCTCCTCCGGTTGGTCCGGCTCTGGGCCAAAAAGGCTTGAACATTATGGAATTCTGCAAAGCATTTAACGCTGCTACCCAAAAAATGGAGCCGGGTATTCCCGTGCCGGTCGTTATTACGGCTTTTGAAGACAAGTCCTTCACATTCGTTACCAAACTTCCTCCGGTATCTTACTATCTGAAGAAAGCAGCCAATGTTAAGTCTGCTTCCAAAGAACCCGGTAAGAGCTTTGCCGGTCAGGTTACTATTGCTCAGGTTAAAGAAATCGCCGAGACTAAAATGCCGGATCTGAACTGCTCTACCGTTGAAGCAGCCATGAACATGGTTAAAGGTCAGGCTGTCTCTATGGGCATCAAGGTTGTGGAGTAGTATCATGTCAGGAAAAAGAATCGTAAACGCATACAAAACAGTTGATAAAAACCAGGCCTATGCTCTGAAAGAAGCTGTTAAAATCGTTAAAGAAAATGCTACTGCAAAATTTGATGAAACCATTGATATCGCAGTAAATCTGGGTGTTGATCCGAAATATGCCGACCAGATGGTCCGCGGTGTTTGCTCGCTGCCTCACGGTACCGGCAAAACCGTTCGCGTCGCCGTTTTGGCTCAAGGCGAAAAGGCTGATCAGGCTAAAGCTGCCGGTGCAGACATTGTCGGAGCCGAAAGCTTAATCGACTCTATTTTGAGCGGTAAAGTTGATTTCGACCGCTGCATCGCCACACCGGACATGATGGGTATGGCCGGTAAGGTTGCACGCATCCTGGGACCGAAAGGTTTGATGCCGAACCCGAAGCTGGGTACGGTAACCACCGATGTTGAAAATGCCGTTAAAAAAGCCAAAGCCGGTGAAGTTCAGTACCGCGTCGAAAAGAACGGTATCGTACATGCAGGCGTGGGCAAAGCCAGCTTTACGGAAGAACAGCTTTATGAAAACACCAAGGCTTTTATTGATGCTATCATGAAGGCCAAACCGGCAGGCGCCAAAGGTACTTACTTGAAGAAGATTTCTCTTTCCAGTACAATGGGCGTCGGCATCAAGGTTGATTCTACTGCCTTGTAGTTTTCTTCAGCTTCGGTTTTGATGGTACGGCCTGTCGCCGTCCGTTTTTATCCGGAGCCGAAAGTAACAGTCTTCCGAGGTTTGAAAAGGAAGATTGGCATTGAAAGTTTTGGGTGGTGAGCTTTATCACCACCCGCTCTCAGAAGCTCAGCTTCTGAAACTGTCCAAGACCGTAGGTGGTCGACAACGCTGCTGAAAACCGAAAATTTCAGTCGGGTTGTAAATCTTAAATATCCTACGCAGACGGGAGTGAAGAAATTAATTTAAATCTTTTTTCTCCTGGACAGGTTAGGTCCCGTTGGGGCCGGGCAGGGGAAAATTTTTTTCCTATCTCCGGTCTTGGCGGAATGTGTAAAAAGGTTGCATCGTCAGTTTGGCTGACGGTGTTTAAATTGGAGACAATAAGTGAACCGCGAAGAAAAAACACAATTACTCAGCGAACTGAATGAATTGTTCTCAAATGCTGAAATCGTTGTCGTCTCTCACTACAAAGGTTTGACGGTACAAGAGGTTTCCGAATTGAGAAACAATATCAGAAAAGCAGGTGCTGGGTTTAGAGTTACTAAGAACCGGATTACTCGTCTTGCTCTCAAAGGTACAAAGTTTGAAGCTATTGCAGATTTGTTCAAAGGTCCGACGGCTATCGCCTTCGCCAATGATCCGATCTCAGCTTGTAAAGCTTGTGTCGAATTCGCTAAGAATAATGAAAAGTTGATTGTTGTCGGCGGCGCAATGGGAACCGGTGTTCTCTCAACTGCTGAAATCAACAAGTTGGCTACCATCCCGTCTATGGACGAGCTCAGAGCCAAGATTATCGGCCTTTTGCAGGCTCCTGCCGCTCAGCTGGCAAGAGTTACCAAGGCTTACAGCGAGAAAGAAGCTGCATAAATCCTGTTTTTATGCCGGTTTTGCCTGTGAGTTTTTTGATTGCGTACAATCGATGTACACTTTGTTCAAATCTTACGGCGCATTGCCCGGCCTAAAATGCAAGATTGCAGTTTTGTAAAAGAGTAATAAAGTTTTTAGAAATTGATTTAATTAATTTATTGGAGAAAAAAAATGGCCGATTTAGCCAAGTTAGTAGATGAATTGTCAGCTTTGACCGTTATGGAAGCTGCTGACCTGTCAAAAATGTTAGAAGAAAAATGGGGCGTTTCCGCCGCTGCTGCTGTTGCAGTTGCTGCCGGTGGTGCCGCTGCCGGTGCTGCTGCCGCTGAAGAAAAAGACGAATTCGACGTCGTTTTGGCAGAAGCCGGTGCTAACAAAATCAATGTTATTAAAGAAGTTCGCGCTATTACCGGTTTGGGCTTGAAAGAAGCTAAAGACCTGGTAGACGGTGCTCCGAAGACCATTAAAGAAGGCGTTGCCAAAGCTGAAGCCGAAGAAATGAAGAAGAAGCTGGAAGAGGCTGGCGCTAAGGTTGAGCTGAAGTAATATTGCTCGGTCTTTGTTGACTGACTTAAAACCGGAGTTTCGGAATTTTGATGCCTGAGGGTATCGGGGTTTTGAGCTCCGGTTTTTTTATGCGTTTGCGGTAAAGATTGGGGGCTCCACACTCTCAATGGAGGCGGGAGGGTCGGGCATATTGAACTAAAGTTGAGCATAGGGCGGGTTTCTGACAAAAGGATCAGCACCTATTGAACGGCTTGACGCAAAACGAGTTTCAGTGCAGGATAGAACAGATTGAAAAAAGAGTCGCGCGGATGCATTTTTTGCTTGCCAGAATCGGAAAAGCGAGTCATTATCAGCCCGAATTTAGTCACGAATCGTGACGGTTGCATGCAATTATTTTATTTTACTCGCCAAGAGGAGGCCTTCTCCTACGGTTTGGCGGGCTTTTCGTTTTTTATTTGTACAAATTTATAACCCTCTGCGGTCGGGATTCATTTTTTGATAGTATTGTCGCAGAATTTAACCATGAAGGACAAAAGCACAATGAAAGAATCTTATACGAGCAAAAGACGTGTAAGAAGAAGCTTTGGCAAAATTGACGCTGTTGCGGATATGCCGAGCTTAATCGAAATTCAAAAAGGTTCTTATGACAGCTTTATCCAAGCCCAAGGCGCCGAAAAATGCGAGTTCGGTTTGGAAGAAGTTTTCAAATCCATTTTCCCCATCAAAGACTTTTCCGGCAACGGCGAATTAGAGTTTGTTAAATACGAGCTCGAAGAGCCGAAGTACGATGTTGACGAATGTATCAAGCGCGACATGACGTATGCCGCTCCGGTAAAAGCTACGCTGCGTTTGGTCGTTTGGGATACCGACGAGGCCACCGGTGCCAAGTCAATCCACGACATCAAAGAGCAGGATGTTTATATGGGCGATATTCCCCTGATGACGGACAAGGGTACTTTCATCTGCAACGGTACCGAGCGCGTCGTCGTTTCTCAAATGCACAGATCTCCGGGCGTGTTCTTTGATCATGACAAAGGCAAGACCGTAGCTTCCGGTAAATATCTGTTTGCCGCCCGGGTTATTCCTTATCGCGGCTCTTGGCTTGATTTTGAATTTGACGCCAAAGATTTAGTCTATGCGCGTATTGACCGCCGCCGCAAGCTTCCGGTTACGTCTATCCTGTATTCTTTGTATTCTAAAGAGACCGAAGAAAAAATCGCCAAGCTGGCCAAACAGGGTAAGAAAGTCGACCCGGCTGAAATCAAAGGTATGGATAAGGAAGAAATTTTAAATTACTTCTATGATGCCGACACATATGTTGCCGATAAGAAAAACTGGAAAGTCAAATTCGTTCCGGAACGTATGAAGGGCGTTAAGTTTGACTTTGATTTGGTTAATGCCAAAACCGGCGATGTGGTTTTGGAAGCAGGCAAAAAGTTGTCTCCGCGTCTGGCTCAGAAACTGGCTGACGACGGTTTGGAATATTACAAGGTCACTCCGGAACAAATGCTAGGCAAATTCCTGGCCGCCAACGTTGTCGTTGCCAAGACCGGAGAGGTATTGGCAGAAGCCGGCGATGAAGTCACTCAGGAACTTTTGGACGCTTTTGCACAGAATAAAATCGGCGAGGTTAAAACCCTGTTTATTGACGGTGTAAACGTCGGTCCGTATATCCGCAACACTTTGGCCGGCGACAAAAACAGCTGCCGCGAAGAAGCTCTGCTGGATATTTACCGCGTTATGCGTCCGGGTGATCCTCCCACATATGAAACCGCCGATCAGTTGTTTAACGGTTTGTTCTTTGACAATGACCGTTATGATTTGTCTTCCGTCGGCCGCGTTAAAATGAACGTTGCCCTTGACATTTCCTTTGACGATGCTCCCGACACATATCGTGTCTTGCGCAAGGACGATATTTTGCGAATCGTTAAAAGACTTTGCGAACTGCGTGACGGCAAGGGTGAGGTTGATGATATTGACCACCTCGGCAATCGTCGTGTCCGTTCGGTCGGCGAATTGATGGAAAACCAGTATCGTATGGGTCTGCTGCGTATGGAAAGAGCCATCCGCGAACGCATGAGCTCGGAGAATTTGAACAACGTTAAGCCGCAGGATTTGGTTAACGCAAAACCGATTGCTTCGGTTATCCGCGAATTTTTCGGTTCTTCCCAGTTGTCTCAGTTTATGGATCAGAACAACCCGTTGTCTGAAATTACCCACAAGCGCCGTTTGTCCGCTTTGGGACCGGGCGGTTTGTCCCGCGACCGTGCAGGCTTTGAAGTCCGAGACGTTCATCCGACTCACTATGGACGTATCTGCCCGATTGAGACGCCTGAAGGTCCGAACATCGGTTTGATTAACTCGCTGTCAACTTATGCACGCATCAATAAATACGGTTTTATCGAATGTCCGTACCGCAAGGTTGTTAACGGCGTGGTTACCAAAGAAGTCGTTTATCTTTCGGCTAACGAAGAAGGCAAGTTCAAAATTGCGGAAGCCAATGCAAAAGTTAAAGACGACGGTCATTTCGAGCAGGATTTGATTGCCTGCCGCAAAGCCGGCGAATTTGAGTTTGCTCATCCTGAAGAAATCGATTTTATCGACGTTTCTCCGAAACAGTTGGTATCAGTTGCAACCGCGCTGATTCCGTTCTTGGAAAACGACGATGCGAACCGTGCTTTGATGGGTTCCAACATGCAGCGCCAAGGCGTGCCTTTGCTGCGTTCGGAAGCTCCGTTGGTCGGTACCGGCGTTGAAGCCGTGGTCGCCAAAGATTCCGGCGCTACGGTGGTTTGTAAGCACGACGGTATCGTTGATGCGGTTGACGCCAACCGTATCGTGGTTCGTTCCAATGACGAACATGCTGCCGATGCCGGTGTTGACATTTACCGCTTGTCCAAATTCCGCCGTTCTAACCAAAACACCTGCATTAACCAGGTTCCGCTGGTAAAAGTGGGCGACGAGGTTAAAGCCGGCGACATTATGGCCGACGGTCAGTGTACCGATATGGGCGAGCTGGCTTTGGGTAAAAACGTTTTGGTTGCTTTTATGCCGTGGAACGGTTTGAACTACGAAGACGCTATTTTGTTGTCCGAGCGTATTTCCCGCGACGATGTCTTTACTTCTCTGCATATTGAGGAATTTGAGGTTATGGCCCGCGATACCAAATTGGGTCAGGAGGAAATCACCCGTGATATTCCCAATGTCGGTGAAGAGGCTTTGCGTAATCTTGATGAGGCCGGTATTGTTTACATCGGTGCCGAAGTCAAGGCCGGCGACATTCTGGTCGGCAAGGTTACGCCGAAGGGCGAATCTCCGGTGACGCCGGAAGAAAAACTGTTGCGTGCCATCTTTGGCGAAAAGGCCAGCGATGTTCGCGACACTTCTCTTCGCGTACAGCCGGGTATTGAAGGTATTGTGGTTGACGTTCACGTCTTCTCCCGCCGCGGCGTTGAGAAAGACGAACGCGCTTTGTCCATTGAACAGGAAGAAATTTCTCAACTGGCCAAGGACCGCGATGACGAAATCGCCATTATCCGCCGTAACTTTGAAGCCCGTTTGAAATCTATGATTTTGGGTCACAAAGTCGTAGACGCTCCGAAGGGCATCTCCAAGAACTCTACTTTGGATGAGGAAGCTCTTAACGGCATTCCGTCTTCCCAGTGGCGTAAAATCGTCGTTAAAGACGAAGAGGTTATGGCCAAGGTTGAAGAGTTGCTGACGGCTTATGACGCTCGTCTGGACAAGATTCAGAAACACTTTGAAGACAAGGTTGAGAAAGTTCAGCGCGGTGATGATCTGCTGCCGGGCGTTTTGAAAATGGTCAAAGTGTTTATTGCTACCAAACGTAAGATTCAATCAGGTGATAAAATCGCCGGACGTCACGGTAACAAAGGTACTATTTCCCGCGTATTGCCGCTTCAGGATATGCCGTATATGGAAGACGGTACTCCGGTTGACATCGTATTGAATCCGCTCGGCGTGCCTTCCCGTATGAACGTCGGTCAAATTCTTGAAACCCACCTCGGTTGGGCTGCTAAAAAGCTCGGTGAACAGATTAACGAGCTGTGGGAACAGGTTAAGGCCGGACAGAAAACGGAGAAAGAGCTGCGCGCCAAGTTGAAAGACGTTTACGGTGAAAAGCAGTATAAGCGCGAAATCGAAAAGCTGTCAGACGAAGAACTCGACTTGATGATTCCGAATCTGAAGCGCGGCGTACCGATGGCTACTCCCGTATTCGACGGCGCTACCGGTGACGACATCAATATGATGCTGGAAAAAGCCGGCTTGCCGACTTCCGGTCAGATTGATTTGTATGACGGCCGTACCGGTGAAAAATTTGACCGTAAAGTCACTGTTGGTATAATTTATATGATTAAACTTCACCACATCGTTGATGAAAAGATGCACGCCCGTTCGGTCGGTCCGTACAGCTTGGTTACTCAACAGCCTCTGGGCGGTAAAGCCCAGTTCGGCGGACAACGTTTCGGTGAGATGGAAGTTTGGGCGCTGCAGGCTTACGGTGCCGCTTACACCTTGCAGGAAATGCTGACCGTTAAGTCCGATGATGTGAATGGTCGTACCAAAGTTTATGAATCCATCGTTCGCGGTGATGACAGCTTTGAAGCCGGCATTCCTGAGTCGTTCAACGTTTTGGTCAAGGAAATTAAGTCTTTGTGTCTGAATGTTGAATTGTTGAACGAAGAAGTTTAAGGAAAAGGAGTTTTTGAAATATGAATGACATTATGAAATATTTTGGTCAGCAGGTATCAGGTGAATCTTTTGACCAGATTAAAATCTCCATCGCATCTCCTGAACAAATTCGTTCATGGTCTTATGGTGAAGTCAAGAAACCTGAAACCATCAACTATCGTACCTTTAAGCCGGAAAGAGACGGTCTGTTCTGCGCCCGTATTTTCGGTCCGGTAAAAGACTACGAGTGCTTGTGCGGCAAGTACAAGAGAATGAAATACCGCGGCGTCGTTTGCGAAAAGTGCGGTGTAGAAGTTACCTTGTCCAAAGTCCGCCGCGAGAGAATGGGCCATATTGAACTGGCCGCTCCGGTTGCACACATCTGGTTCCTGAAATCGCTGCCGTCTCGTATTGCGATGTTGACGGATATTCCGATGAAGAGTTTGGAACGTGTGCTTTATTTCGAAAGCTACATTGTTATCGAACCGGGTCTGACTCCTCTCGGCGTTAACGAGCTGTTGACTGAAGAACAGTATCAGGAAGCGATTGACGAGTACGGCGAAGATGCTTTCCGTGCCGGAATCGGTGCCGAAGCTTTACGCGAGATTTTGTCTCAGATTGACCTGGAAGCAGAAAGAACGGCTATTCGCGAAGAGCTGAAGGACAATGCTTCGGAAGCAAAGCGCAAAAAGCTGGTAAAACGTTTGAAGATTATCGAATCTTTCATCGAATCCAATACCAAGCCGGAATGGATGATTCTGACCGTATTGCCGGTTATTCCGCCTGAGCTGCGTCCGTTGGTTCCGTTGGATGGCGGTCGTTTTGCGACTTCTGACCTGAACGATTTATACCGTCGCGTTATCAACCGTAACAATCGTTTGAAGAGATTAATCGAGTTGCATGCTCCGGATATCATCATCCGCAACGAAAAGAGAATGCTGCAGGAATCTGTCGATGCTTTGTTTGACAACGGTCGCCGCGCCCGCGCGATTACCGGTACCAACAAACGTCCGCTGAAGTCTCTGTCCGATATGCTGAAAGGTAAACAGGGCCGTTTCCGTCAGAACCTGTTGGGTAAACGCGTTGACTATTCTGGCCGTTCGGTTATTACGGTTGGTCCGGAGCTGAAACTGCACCAATGCGGTTTGCCGAAGAAAATGGCTTTGGAATTGTTTAAACCGTTCGTTTATGCAAAATTGGAACTGTACGGTCACGCTACAACCATAAAGGCAGCCAAACGCATGGTTGAAAAAGAACGTCCGGAAGTATGGGATATTCTTGAAGAAGTTATCCGTGAGCATCCGGTTCTTCTGAACCGTGCGCCGACGTTGCACCGTCTGGGTATTCAGGCATTTGAACCGGTATTGGTCGAAGGTAAGGCCATTCACCTGCATCCGCTGGTTTGTACCGCGTTCAACGCCGACTTCGACGGTGACCAAATGGCTGTTCACGTTCCGTTGTCTATCGAGGCTCAGTTGGAGGCTCGCGTCTTGATGATGTCGACCAACAACATTTTGTCTCCGGCTTCGGGTAAACCGATTATCGTTCCGACCCAAGATATGGTTCTGGGTATCTACTACCTGACCTATGATGCTGAAGGCATGGCCGGCGAAGGAATGGTCTTCTCTGACTTCAACGAAGTTCAGCTGGCTCTGAATGAGAAAGTTGTGGATCTGCACGCCAAGATTAAATGCCGTCTCGAATATGTGGACGACAACGGCGAGCTTAAGAAAGGCCTGATTGAGACAACGCCGGGACGCATCATTGTTTCCGAGACGCTGCCGAAACATCAGAATGTTCCTTTCTCTTTGGTTAACCGTTTGCTGCGTAAAAAGGAAATCGGTGAAATCATCGATACCATCTACCGCCACTGCGGCCAGAAAGAAACCGTTATGTTTGTCGACCGCATCATGACTCTGGGCTTCCAGAACGCATGTAAGGCCGGTATCTCTTTCGGTAAAGACGATTTGATCGTTCCCGATGCAAAACAGACTTTGGTTGAAGAAACCGAGAGACAGGTTAAAGAGTTTGAACAGCAGTATCAGAACGGTCTTATCACCAAGGGTGAAAAATACAATAAGGTCGTTGATATCTGGGCTGCCTGCACCGATAAGGTTGCTGACGAAATGATGAAAAACATTTCGAAGACGGATCACGGTTATATCAACTCCGTATATATGATGGCTCACTCCGGCGCCCGCGGTTCTGCCGCCCAGATGCGTCAGTTGGCCGGTATGCGCGGTTTGATGGCTAAGCCGTCAGGCGAAATTATCGAACAGCCGATTATTTCAAACTTTAAAGAGGGTCTGACCGTGTTGGAATACTTCAATTCTACCCACGGTGCCCGTAAAGGTTTGGCCGATACCGCTTTGAAGACTGCTAACTCCGGTTATCTGACCCGTCGTCTGGTCGACGTTGCCCAAGATGTGGTTATTACCGAAACCAACTGCGGTACGGAAAGAGGCATTATTGTCCGTCCGGTTGTCGACGGCGGTAACGTTATCGTATCCATCGGCGAGAGAATCCTGGGACGTACCATTCAGGAAGACATCGTTCATCCCGAAACCGGTGAGGTTCTGGTTCAGAAAGGCAAGCTGATTGACGAAAACGATGTTGAAGTTGTTGAAAAAGCCGGTGTCGAACAGGTTAAAATCCGTTCGGTTCTGACTTGCGAAACCAAAGACGGCGTTTGTGCCGCTTGTTACGGTCGTGATTTGGCTCGCGGTACTCCGGTTAACGTCGGTGAGGCGGTTGGCGTTATCGCCGCTCAGTCCATCGGTGAACCCGGTACACAGCTGACCATGAGAACGTTCCACATCGGCGGTGCCGCTCAGAAAGGCGCCGAACAGGCTTCCGTTGAAGTTCCGTTCGCCGGTATTCTGAAGCTGGAAAACAATCACCTGGTAACCAATTCCGAAGGACAGGGCATTGTATTGTCTCGTAACTGCGAAATTGTTATCGTGGATGCCAACGACCGTGAAAAATCGCGTCACCATGTTCCGTACGGTACCAAGATTTTGGTAGCGGAAGGCTCTAAAGTCAAAAAGGGTCAGAAAGTTGCCGAGTGGGATCCGTTTACCATTCCGGTCATTACCGAAAAAGCCGGTAAGGTTGAACTGGTTGACTTGATTAACAACGTGTCGGTTAGAGAAACTACAGATGAAACGACAGGTATCGTTTCCAAAGTGGTTATTGACTGGCGTTCAAATTCTTCCAGTGCCGGTTTGAAACCCAGTATCGTTCTGAAAGATGCCAAAGGTAAACCGGTAACTTATGACAACGGCAAGGAAGTTCGTTATTATATGTCTGCCGATGCAATTCTTTCGGTTGATAGCGGAGACGAGGTCAGAGTCGGTGACGTTATTGCCCGTATTCCTCGCGAAAGCTCAAAGACCAAAGATATTACCGGTGGTCTGCCGCGTGTTGCCGAGCTGTTTGAAGCCCGCCGTCCGAAAGATCCGGCAATCATCTCGGATATTGACGGTATGGTTGAGTTTGGCAAGGACTATAAGGCCAAGCAGAGAATTACCGTCGTTCCGACCAAAGGTCAGCCGATTGAATATCTGATTCCGAAAGGCCGTCATCTGGCCGTTCAGGACGGGGATATCGTCAAGAAGGGTGACGCGCTGGTAGAAGGAACACCGGCTCCGCATGATATTTTGAGAGTTCTCGGCGTTGAGAAACTTGCTGAATATCTGGTTAAAGAAGTTCAGGACGTTTACCGTCTGCAAGGTGTTAAGATTAACGACAAGCATATCGAAGTTATTGTTTCGCAGATGCTGCGCAAGGTTGAAATCCTCACTCCGGGCGATACGACCTTCCTGGTAGGCGAGCAGGTCGACCGAGATATCTTTGAAGCGGAAAATGCCAAGGTTATTGCCAACGGCGAAACGCCGGCAACTGCCGATCCGATTTTGCTTGGTATTACCAAAGCTTCGCTGCAGACCAAGTCGTTTATCTCTGCCGCATCGTTCCAAGAGACGACCCGCGTTCTTACCGAAGCTGCGGTCGAGGGCAAGGTTGACAGCCTGAAGGGCTTGAAAGAAAATGTTATCGTCGGTCGTTTGATTCCGGCCGGTACCGGTACGGTTCTGAGAGCTTTGAAGAAAGTTGCCGCTCAGAACGACAAAGAGATTCAGTCTCTTAAGGAAGAAGCTCAGCAAGCTCAGGCTTTGGAACATGCTCAGCATGAGGCCGAAGCAGCAGCTGAAACTCCTGCCGAATAAAGCTTGTATCATTGTCGGATTTGAGGTGCCGTATTTTCACGGGGCAGCCTCAAATCCAGGCAATGATGTTATTACGGAATGTTATGGCATCAGGTGGTGCTTTAGATTTTGTAATAAAAAAGACCTTTCGAGAAATCGAAAGGTTTTTTTTATTGTTTTTTGCTGGCGATGTGTTATGGTATTCGCATTATCGCGAATTATTAATATTATTTATTACATCTAAATTTAATTGTTATGGAACTTAGAAACTTAATTGAAGAAATTTTGGCTGGTCGTTCGGTAAAGTTGGCTGTTTATAAGAAAAAAGAGGTACTTCCTTCTTATACGGCGGATTTTCGCAGAGATTCGATTGTTGCGGTATTGCAGGAGATGTCCGAGGAAGACATTAAGCAGTTTCGGACGAAAGTTCAATCCGGTCTGCATGAAGCGGATCGTTTGTTGCAAAGTGTTCATCAATGTTCCGGTTCGGGGCGGGTTACACTTACGGTCTCAAAGAAAAATTACGAACTGATGGCTAAAGAATACAGCGCCTGGTGCCGTTTGTCGAATGCATTGGGACGCATGCACTGATTCTTCAGACGCAATGAATTTTTTCGGCAGAGCTGATAAAATTTAGGTTTGATAAAACAGTTTCGAAAAAAGAGCTGATTGCCTTTCTGGTAATCAGCTTTTTTTTGCAGATATTTTGAGGAGAAGTTCGTTTTTTTAGGTCAGGGACAAATGAAAAAACGTCATCAGCCAATTAACGGCCGAGCTGCTTTTTCAACCGGTGCAGCTGCTTGAGGTTTTTGATGTGTTTGTCCTTAAGGTTTTTGTGCTGTTTGTTAAAATTGCTGTATGAGGACGTTCCCTTCAGTTTTTCGCCTTTTTTGCCTGCCTGCGCGAGGAGGTGGGCAAGCTTGTTTTGTTCGCTTGGGGAGAGGCTTTGGTTTTGTTGCAGTGCTTTTTGCAGAAAAGCGTTGGCGCTCCCGTTAGGCTGAATCAGACGATACATGGTCAGCGCGTGAGCGTAGCTTTCTATTGAAGCGCCGTCTTCCAGCGAAAGGGAAGATGTTTTTATCATCTTTTCAACTTGCCGGTACAGTTTGTCACGGCCGTCTTGTCCCAGATGAATTTGCAAGGCGGTGTCATAGTAGTTTTTCCAAATTGAATCGGCGTGGAGTTTCAACGTTGAGGTTTCGTTTTGGGGGTGAACGACAGTGTCAGCATGTTTTGAGGTTCGGCGCGTGATTTTATCAAAAGTGGAACAAGGTCTTGAAATATGAACGTCGGTACTCTAAAATATAAGGGAAAGGAATCAGCTTTTGATTGATATTAAACAGGGTCTGGCCAATCTGACCAGACATATAAAAATAGCTCCCGAAGATCCCGGCGTTTATCGAATGATCGGAGAGGACGAAGAAGTTTTATATGTCGGCAAAGCCAAAAACATAAAAAAGAGGATTGTCGCTTATTCTCATCTGAACAAACTGCCGGTGCGTTTGCAGCGTATGGTGGCACAGATTAAACGTATGGAATTTATCATCGTGGAAAGCGAGGCGCGGGCTTTGCTGGTGGAAAACGAGCTGATTAAAAAGTTTAAGCCGCGTTACAATATTCTCTTAAAAGACGACAAAAGCTTTCCTCATCTGATGATTGACGTGGGGTCGGATTTTCCCTGCCTGCGCAAGTATCGCGGTTCCCGGGCGGACAAGAATAAATATTTCGGGCCGTTTGCAAGCGTGATGGCGGTCAACAGCGTGGTTGACATTTTGCAAAAAGCTTTTTTGCTGCGTTCATGCCGTGACAGCGTGTTTAAAAACCGTGAGCGGCCGTGTCTGATGTATCAAATCAAACGTTGTTCGGCTCCGTGTGTGGGGCGGATATCCAAAGAGGATTATCGCCGGCTGGTGAACGAGGCGATTGATTTTCTGGAGGGGCGGAATTCTAAGATTCAAGCCGAGCTTTCCGCAAAAATGCAGGAGGCCAGTGCACAGCAGGATTATGAAACGGCATTGGTTTATCGTGACCGTATTCGCGCGTTGACTAATGTACAGTCCACTCACAATGTCGAATATGCCGACATCAAGTCTTGCGACGTGGTGGCGATTGCCCGCAAGAATGACGTTGTATGCATCCAGATATTTTTTATCCGTTCCGGTCAAAACTGCGGAAATACGCCGTATTTTCCGGCTCAGGTGGAGGATGCCGGCAATGCGGAAGTTTTGGAAGCCTTTTTGGGAAGCTTTTACAGCAGTCATCTGCCTCCAAAGGAAATTATCGTGTCAGAGCCGTTGGAGAATAAAGAATTTTTGGAAAAGGCAATCGGCGCCAAAATCAACACTTATCAAAAAGGGAACAAGGCGGCGATTGTAAAAAACGTTGCGGAAAACGCCAAAGCCTCGATTGACCGGCGGATTGCAATGATGGCGAGCGTAAAAAGCAATCTGGAAGAGTTTAAAGAAATTTTCGGGCTGCCCAGAATACCGCAGCGAATTGAAATCTACGACAATTCCCACAATCAGGGAAGCTATGCCATCGGCGCGATGGTTGTGGCGACGCCGGACGGTTTTGACAAGAAGAGCTACCGTACTTTCAATATCAAAAATTCAGAAATCACCAATGATGACTTTGCAATGATGAAAGAGGTGTTAAGCCGTCGTTTTGCAAGGATGGACGCAAGCAACCGTCCGGACGTTATTTTGCTCGACGGCGGGCGCGGGCAGTTGAATGCGGTGCATGAAAGCCTGAAAGACTTTGACCTCGACGGCATAGCTATTATCGCCATATCCAAGGGACCGGAACGTAATGCCGGAAAAGAGTTTTACCATATGAAAGACAAAGAAAGTTTCGCTTTGCCGTTTCAGTCGCCGATAGCTTTTTATCTGCAAAATCTGCGCGACGAAGCTCACCGGTTTGCCATCGGTACCCATCGGAAGAAGAGGGCTAAATCCATCTTTAAATCGCGCCTTGACGAAGTGGAGGGAATCGGCAGCCGCCGCAAGCATGACCTGCTTAATTATTTTGGGTCGGTAGAAGAGATTGCCCAGGCGGGGATTAAGGATTTGCAAAAAGTGGACGGCATCAGTAAAAAAACAGCGGAAAAAGTCTATAATTACTTTCATAATTAATTTTTATAGCCTAGTATGAGCTTAGTTTGGTTTTAGATGAGAGGTACAGAAGTGTATAGTTTGCCTAATATTTTAACAATTTCCAGAATTGTAGTTATTCCCGTAATCTTCCTGTCGATTTATATTCACAGTACACTATGGGCGGTATTGACGGCGATTTTATTCATCGTGGCTGCGATTACCGATTATTTTGACGGCTATTTGGCTCGTTCCCGGAACGAGACTTCAGCTTTCGGCCGTTTGCTTGATCCGATTGCAGATAAGCTTTTGGTGGTGTCGGCTTTGTTGATTTTGGTGGCAAACCATATGGTGCTGCCGATAAGCTATATCCCGGTCATTGTCATTTTATGCCGCGAAGTTTTGGTTTCCGGCCTGCGTGAGTTTTTGTCGGAAGTCAAGGTCGGAATGCCGGTTACGCGTCTGGCCAAGTGGAAAACGGGTTTTCAGATGACGGCAATTTCGCTGTTGCTGCTGGGTATGGTTCCCGCATTCAGATTTTTGGGTGAAATCTTGCTGTGGATTGCCGGCGTTCTGACGTTCATTACCGGATATCAGTATTTTCAGAAAAGTTTGGATTATATCCGTAAGCTGGACAAGCAGGCGAAGAAAGAAGACGCAGCTCCGGTAAAAAAGGCAGAAGCGAAAGCTTCCGCGGTTAAACCGGCAGCCAAGAAAAAGACGGTTAAAAAGGCTCCGGCCAAAAAAGCTGCTACTAAAAAAAGCGGTTCTAAAGCAGTCAAACCGGCTGCAAAGAAAATTGCCGCCGAAAAAAAATAACGGACGGACTTGTATTTATGGAAGCGGAAAAACAACATATTCTGGTGGTAGATGACGATACCAGACTGCGTTCATTGTTACAGCGTTTTTTGCGCGAGAACGGTTTTTACGTTTCTGTGGCCAAGGGGGCAGAAGAAGCCCGTGAGGCTTTGAAAAATTACAGGTTTGACTTACTTATCGTCGACATTATGATGCCGAATGAAACCGGGTTGGAATTTCTGGGCAAGCTGCGTCTGGAAAGTTCCCTCCCGGTTATTTTGCTTACGGCAATGGGTGAAACCGAAGACAGAATTACCGGTTTGGAAAGCGGTGCTGACGATTATCTGCCAAAACCGTTTGAGCCCAAAGAGCTGGTGCTGCGTATTAAGAATATTCTGAAACGGGCGCCTCAGGAAAAAACGGAAGCCAATGAAAAATTGGGGCTGGGGCTGTGTACGTATGATATGCAAAGCAAAGAGCTTTTGACCAAAAACGGACAGGTTATTCATATTACGCCGGTTGAGCAGGCGCTGCTGAGCGTTTTGGGGGCGAAGTCGGGGCAGATATTTACGCGTGAGAAACTGGCTGAAATTTTGGGTGCCGGCCAGAGCCCGCGTTCAATTGACGTGCAGATAACCAGGCTGCGGAAAAAAATTGAGCAGGATTCAAAAAATCCCCGTTATTTGCAAACGGTTCGCGGCAAGGGTTATATGCTGCTTCCGGAATAAACGGAATGAAAAATTAAAGTATACTTTTTACGATTTTAAAGTTAAGAATAAGATTAAGACGAATTAAAAAATTTTAGGAGTTGAGCTATGCACATTAAACTACCCGAAAAAGCTGAAGAAGGTTTGCGGTATCTGCGTCTGAAATTTTTACCGAAAACTTTGTTCTTCCGCACCATGCTGCTGATTTTTATTCCGTTAATTGTCGTTCAGGTGGTTTCGGTGGTTATGTTTTTTGACGGCAGCTGGAGCCGGATGGGGCGCCGGTTGTCGGATAATCTGACTTCGGACATGAGTTTTATCATGGAGCAGGTAAACCGTAATCCCAGCCGTTTGAAAGAAATGCAGGCTTTGTCTTCTCAAAAATTCGGTATGGAATTCGAGTATTACAGCAATCAGGACAAATTAAAGGCTATCAGCAAGGTGCGCAAAGCAAACCGAATGATTGTGGGATATTTGGAAGAATCTTTGGAAAAGGCATTTCCCAAAGCCGAAATTAACATTTTTGAGGGCAAGGCGGACAAGGATCTGGTGGTTATGATAGACAGCGACCAGGGACTGTATCGTTTTCTGACCACTCGCAAAAAGATTTTCAGCACATCAATCTTTATGTTTGTTGTCTGGATGGTGGGAACTTCTATTCTGTTGTTTTTGGTGGCCGTTCTGTTTTTGCGCATACAGGTTCGTTCGATTGCCGAGTTGGCGCAAGTTGCGGAAGATTTCGGCAAAGGCATCGACAACAAAGATTTCAAACCCTACGGTTCTTCCGAGGTTCGGAAGGCGGCGCTGGCATTTATCAAAATGAAAGAGCGCATTCAGCGTCAGATTAGCGAAAGGACACAGATGCTGGCCGGCGTTTCGCATGATTTGCGTACGCCGCTGACCCGGATGAAACTGCAGGCGGCTATGATGCCTGACGGTGACGACAAGAAAGATTTTCTTTCCGACATTGACGAGATGGAAAAGATGCTTGATGGCTATTTATCTTTTGTCAGCGGTGAGGGCGGGGAGAAGTCTTCTTTTGTCGACGTTAACGAAATGATTTTGAGCATCATCAACAAATTCCGTAACAAAAAGGCTTTAATCCGTTATTCAACGAACGATCAGGTGAGTGCAATCCAGGGGCGTGAACAGGCTTTGAAACGCGCGCTGACCAATGTCATTTCCAATGCGTTTCGTTATGGAAAAACCATAGCGGTTAAGTTGGAGAGCAATGACAAAAAGCTGATGATTGCGATTGAGGATGACGGTCCCGGAATTCCGAAAGACAAACGGGAAGATGTCTTTAAGGCGTTTTATCGTTTAGAAAATTCCCGTAACAAGGAAACCGGCGGGGTCGGTTTGGGTCTTTCAATCGCCAAGGACGTTATTACGTCGCACGGCGGAACCATTGAACTGGATGACAGTTCTTTGGGTGGTTTGAAGGTTTTGGTCAGTATTCCGTTATAATTTAGGGAAATTGTGAATGGAAAATCCTTTCGGCTTTTTTAAGAGAAACGCCTCTGCCGCAGCAACGGATGTCGATGCGGCGATGTCTGACGTCGGGCCTGACGAGCTTCAGATTGTCGAGCAGGAGAATGAACAGGCTTCTCCGGTTTTGAGCGCAGATGAAGATAATTTTAATCTGGATGACATGTTGGGCGACTTAAAGCTTGAAAACGAGGGCGGGCCGGAATCCGTTGCCGGCGGATTGGATTTAAATCTTGATGACGGCAGCCTTGATTTTTTGAAAGACAACGGTGATTTTGACTTAAATTTGGGTGAGGAAATCACATCTGTGTCCGAAAGCGAAAAAAGTCCCGAAGCCGAAAATCCGAAGCCGCTTGTTTCTGAGGCTGTTCAGGAAGTTTCTCAGCCGGACGCCATGGAATTTTCTGCGGAAGAGAATCGGCAAGAAACGTCGGGCAGCCACGATGAAGAGGCATTTTTAAGTCCGTTGTCAGATGATGAAAGCGATTTGTTGGCAGACAGAGACGGTTATACTGATGAAACACCGGTTACTGCTGCCGAGGAGCGGGCTTTTGAGCCTGAGGTGCCGATTGCCGCAGAAGAAGCGTTTTTTGAGAGTGCCGCGGATGTGCAAGGTGTTTCCGAGGCGGCGACAGATATGGAAACCGCAGAGATATCTCCTGAGGACGACGGCAATGTCGTTGATATGGAGCCTGCGGCGTTATCCGAAGACGATATGCTGTCGGAATCCGAAACCAAATTCGGTGTTGAGTCTTCTGTAAACGAGAGTACGAACCTTGACATCGAAAATACATCTGAAAGTGGGAAAGATGTCTTGCCGGACAGCGGAGAAGATTTGTCTGTTGCGGCTTCAGAAGTTATTTCTGTTGAAACGGAACCACCTTCAGATACGACTTCTGTTTGGGGGACTGAACAGGGAGAAAACGCGGCAACCGGTGTTGAAGAGAGCGATGGTGTAAACGACGTTTCGCAGATTAAAGACGGCGTTGTTGCTGCCGGGAATGACGAAGTTATTGATTTTACCGGTTTGGATGAAACCGGAATTGAAGAAATACCGAGCGGGGATTTTTCGTTTGAGGCAGAGATGCCGGAAACGTTTTCGAATCCGGCAGTTTCTGATATCGAGAATGCAGATACAGCTTTGCCGGCAGATGTCGATGCGGATGCTGATATTGAAAACGGAGAGGCAGCGGAAAGTTTTTCGGAAGAAAAATATAATGCCGAGGGCTATGAAGCTGATGATGTTGAAATGCCGGAGAGTCGTATCATTGCCGGAGATGTGGTGAGCGATGAGCATTGGGAGCAAAACGACGCACCGGTAAAAGAAGCCGCGGCTGTTTCCGAAACGGCAGGAGACGAGCAGAACGGACAGTTGGCGAATCATCTTAAGTGGTTCAGCGGCAGCAGTGCAGACAAGTTTTTTGAAATATCCAAACAGTCGGAATCCGAACAATTAACCGGGACAGGCGAGGTAAAAGCCATCCATGTGAATGTCGGCTATGACACTTACGGTTGGCTGGTTGAGTTTTCCAACGGGAAAATTATGAGTCTGAGAGACGTGCGGGAGTTTCAAATCCGCAACGGTCATCTGCCCGACAGTACCGGTGTTATCGTCTACGGCAATCAGCGATTTGAATTCAGCGGGATTGAAAGAATCCTGATTTATGAAAGCGTTCAGTATTTCAGCTATGGTTGATAAAATAAAAGCCTCGGTTCAGAGGCTTTTATTTTTTTTGATTTTAAGGTTTTACCGGAGCCGGTGTCTCCGTTGACGTTTCTGCCGGTTTAGACAGCGGGAAGATTTTAACGCCGTTCGGAGCGGAAAGACTGTCGTCGGTTTTGCCGAGAATGCTTCCGACAGCGGCGGTTGAAGACCGCGTCTGCGGCGACCGCTTTTTCTGCGGAATTTGTGCCGGAGCCTGCAGGCTGGGATCTAAAGGATAAGCATTGCGGGGCAGGCGCAGGAGCATATAGCCGTTGCCGCCGCCGTAAGCCGGACCTGAAATGCCGACGGAGTAAGAACCGCCGATGTAGCCATAGTCAAGGTCAATGTAATCGATGGCAAAGACGGTTTTGACGGTAGATTGTCCGATTGCCGTCATTTTACAAGTGTAACCTGCATCTTCCATAAGCACGTGATTGATGCTTTTGGCAAATAAAATCGTCTTTGACGGCGTGCAGTCGGGCGTTTGTCCTCCGTAGGTTACATTATAGTTTAACAGCAAATTCAGTTTGTTTGCACGTTTTCCAATGATTACGTCGGCAATTCTGATGTGGTCGATGTAAGCGTTGGTCGGGGTTATTCCCGCCGTCAGCGGAATGGTAATGTAGTTTTCAAGGCAAGTGTGCGAATAAGGGTCTGCCTGGCATACCAGCGCTTTTTGGTAATTATTGTTGTCAAAGAGGTGGAGCAGGCTGTTGTAAATGTATTCTTTGGACATTGATAATTTTGCCGGTGCACATTGATGCGAACGGCAGACAACCACCGAACTCGGTGCGCGGAGGGCAGCGGGATTCATTTCCCGGGCCATTTGTTCATATTCCGCGGCAGAGGGTTCAAAGGGATTGCGCATAAAGTCCTGCGGCGTCCGGGTACGAAAATATTCACAGCCGCTCAATGCCAGCGCAGTGGTAAGAAAAAGCATACTCTTTTTTAATTTACAAAATACCATTATCGAACCTTTTGAATAAAATTATGCCTTATATTAGGACAAAGATTATGAAACAACAAAAGGTTTTTGCAGGTTATTCAATAGATTTTGCGATAAGGGATTGCTTTTTGCGCCGATTGCGCTTTAATGTAAACAGCTTTGAGAAAAAACATGAAGAAATTCGGCATAATATGTTTAAGCGCAAGCTTGATGTTCCTCCAGCCGGCGCAGGCGCAGGTTAAGGTGATTGACGGCGACAGCATTTTTATCGGCAAACGGGAAATCCGCCTGTCGGGTATTGACGCACCAGAATACAAGCAGCCGTGCTACAATGCCGCAGGCAAAGCTTATCCTTGCGGCGAGCTGGCTTTTCGGGCTTTGAAGAAGATGGTCGATGATTCTCTTGAATGCCGAAGCGTTACGACGGACCGTTACAAACGCGAGGTTGCGGTTTGCTACGTCGGCGGAGAAGACATAAACCTCAAGATGGTCTCGGAGGGCTGGGCCGTTGCCTATACCCGTTACAGCGATGATTATGCTCCGGCAGAGAAAGAGGCGCAACGGGCCAAAAGGGGAATTTGGCAAGGACGGTTTATGAAACCGGAGCTGTACAGGGCCTTGAAGCGTTAAAAACGCGGCGATGTCTTTCGGCGGTGCGGCGAAGGGGAACTTTTTTTAATTTTTTGTTGAGATTCTAGTTGACAGAGGCAAAAACTTATGTATATTGCAAAGCAACGTTTTATGTTTAAAATATAAAGGTGAAAAAAATGTACGCAGTAATTAAAACCGGCGGAAAACAGTACAGAGTGACTTCTGGTGATGTGCTGAAAGTTGAAAAATTGGCCGGCGAAGAAGGTAAAGAAATTGTTTTTAACGAAGTTTTGGCTTTGGGCGATACCATCGGTACTCCGCTTGTAGCCGGTGCCAGCGTTAAGGCTACTGTTTTGAAACAGGCTCGCGATGCTAAAGTTATCGTCTTCAAGAAAAAGAGAAGACAAAACTATCGTCGTAAAAACGGCCACAGACAGTCAATTACATTGGTTAAAATTACCGATGTTTGTGGTAAATAAGAAGAGATTTAAGGAGAATTAGTCATGGCACATAAGAAATCTGGTGGTAGTTCCGCTAACGGACGTGACTCGATCGGACGTCGTTTAGGCTTGAAAAAGTCCGGCGGCCAGTGCGTTATTCCGGGCAACATCATCGTTCGTCAGCGCGGTACTCAATATCATCCGGGCGCTAACGTCGGTATGGGTAAAGACCACACTATTTTCGCCGTATGCGAAGGTAAGGTTGAATTTTCTAAGAGAGCCGGCAAAACTTTCGTTTCAGTTGTTACTGAATAGCCAGCTTGAAAAGACGATTAGAGCAGAGGGGGTGTGGCAAACATCCCCTTTACTTTTCAAAATTGCAGATTATGTGGTTGTCAGGTTGGCAATCATGGTGAAGCAGCTTTTTTACAGAGTGTTGAGATTATGAAATTTCTTGATCAGGCAAAAATATATATTCAATCGGGCGACGGCGGCGCCGGGTGCGTTTCGTTTCGTCGTGAAAAATATATTGAGTTCGGCGGTCCCAACGGCGGCGACGGCGGAAAAGGCGGTAGCGTTTATATTGAGGCGGTTCCGAATCTGAATACCCTGATTGATTTTCGTTATCATCAGCATTTTAAGGCGCAAAAAGGCCGTAACGGTATGGGTTCGGACAAGACCGGTCCCAAAGGGGAAGACATTGTCATAAAGGTTCCGGTCGGAACCGAGGTTTTGGCTGACGATCAGGAAACGTTGATTGTCGATATGCTTGAACCGGAGCAGCGTTTTATGATTGCCAAAGGCGGCGACGGCGGACGCGGCAATGCTCAATTTAAATCCTCAACCAATCAGGCTCCCCGCTATGCGGAACCGGGATGGCCGGGGCAGGAAATGTGGGTGTGGCTGCGTTTGAAGGTGATTGCCGACGTTGGGTTGATTGGTATGCCGAATGCGGGAAAATCAACCTTTTTATCCGTGGTAACCAAAGCTCGTCCCAAAATTGCCGATTATCCGTTTACGACATTGCATCCGAATTTGGGTGTGGCCTGGGTTGACAATTATGAGATGGTTATTGCCGACATTCCGGGATTAATCGAAGGAGCTCACGAAGGCGTTGGCTTGGGCGACCGCTTTTTGAAACATGTCGAAAGATGTTCGGCGTTTCTTCATATGATTGACGGGACACAAGAGGATGTGGTCAAGGCCTATAAGGACATCCGCCGTGAACTGGAGCTGTATGACGAGGTTTTGAAAAACAAGCCCGAAGTTGTGGTTTTGAACAAATGCGACTCGCTTGACAAAGAGGAAACGGCCGAGAAAAAGGCGGCGTTGGAGAAAGCGTCCGGCAAGAAGGTGTTTGTGATATCGGCAATTGCAAAACAGGGAATTTTTGATTGCCTGATTGAGGTAAACAAGTATATAACTAGAGACAGAAGACAAAAAGACGACGAGGTTGAAGAAACGGTGGTTGATGATGCCGCAGAACCGGAGAAAAAGCCTTGGTCGCCGTTAGATTAGGAGTTTTATCAGTTGAGTAAGACAACGGTTAAGAAAGCAGAAAAAAGCGTCAGCGAAGAAATTTTGGACATTGCCGTAAAGAGTTTGGACGACGGAAAGGCCGAAGATATCGTGGTTATGGATTTGCAGGGAAAAACGTCGATTGCAAATTATATGATAATTGCCAGCGGTACTTCTCAGCGTCATGTGGCAGCGTTGGCCGAACAAGTTCAGATGAAACTGAAAGCCGCCGGTTATAAAACAGAATCGGAAGGCGAAGAAAAGGCAGACTGGGTTTTGATTGACGCATTTGACGTGATTATCCATATTTTTAAGCCTGAAGTGCGCGAATTTTACAATTTGGAAAAAATGTGGAGCGCAATTGCTGAAATCAGGAAAATTGCAGATTAAAACAAAAGCGGTCTCTTGGTGAGGCCGCTTTTTTTGTTGCTAGTTATCATCTTTGTTGAAAATTTTTTGCAGATGTTTTAGCGCATCGTCTATCGACAAAGGTTCCTGAGGCTTTAACAGCGTTTGTTCGGAATTGTCGGCGGGATTGCAAATCAGAATTTCATTGACGACCAGATATCCTTTTTTGCTAAGGTAAGTTCCGCGGAAGGCATAGTATTTTCCTTCCGGAGCGTCGGGCCGTACCAAGGCTACAGGTGCAAGAAAGTCTTGGGTTACCTGAAATTTGAAGCTGTCGTCATAGCAATAGAGAACATCTTTTTCGCAGAGACGGATAAGATAGTAATGTTCTTTTTCGTCTTTGATGCGAAAGGCGTTTCCGAGGTTTTTACCGGTATCCGGCTCACAAAAGCTGACTAATTCCACGTCAGCACTGCTGCCGCAGACACAGTTTTTTTGCTCCAGACATTTGTGAATGCAGACGAACTCTAAAAATTCTCTGAAATCAAGGGCCGGGCAGCAAATTTCTCCCACTTTTTTGCATTTGTTGGCATGAGATTGAGGCTGCTGAGCACCGAAATGCCGCTGCCAAAGTTTTTTAATAATGTTCATAAGGTATAAATTTAGGCGGTGCCTGAAACAAAGAGTTTCAGGTACCGGGTGTTTTTAATTTGAGTAAATATTTTTCTGATGTTTTTTGATTTCTTCGAGTATACTTTCGAAGGGAACGTCATCATGGTATTTTTTCAGCGTAAAACGTTCGTCGCTGATTTGGCCGTTATCATATTCGAGTTTGGCAGGATGAACCATTCCGAGCTTGTCGACGCAAAAGCGAATCAAATAAAGCTCATCGAAGTTTGTTTGATTGGCGGGGACAGGCAGGCTCTCAAGTTCGTCGAAAGGCAGCATCTTATTGTAAAAATAGGTTGAATCAAAATAACCGTATGCAGGTGCGATGTCCATTTCTACAAAAAAAGTGCCGTAAACCCAGCAGGGGTGCTGCGGCGTGTTATGAATTTCTGCGTAGTAGACGTAAATATGACTCAGCGTCAGGTTGTTGGCTCGAATGTCTTTGCGGAGAAGTCTGCTTAGGATGCGGGCTGCTTCTTCGGCGTAAAAAACAGGCGTACGGCCGGAACCGAGGATGAGGCAATTGTAATGCGCTTTACACGAACTGCCGTTTTCGGAATCGTCGGCACAAAGGTATTCGTTTTCGCGCATACGGTTTTCCAAGCGGTTGAACCAGATGCGCATGTGCAGAATTCCCAAGGCGACTTTGTCACTGAAAAGTTTAATAATATTTTCCATAATCTAATTGGGTTTAAAAAATTAATAATATGTTTTTGATGGGATGTATTATGGAAAAAGCGCCTGAAAAGTCAAGCTGAAATTAGACAAAATTTTATTCGCGATGGTAAGGGTGGTGGTTGATAATGGTCTGAATGCGGTAAATTTGTTCGCTTAAGACTGCCCGCATCAACATATGGGGAAGCGTCAGCCGGCCGAAAGAAAGTATGAGGTCGGCAAGGTTGCGGGTGGATTGGAGATGTCCGTCGGCGCCGCCAATCAGAAAGCAGAGTTCGGAACAGCCGTTGAGCATCCACGTCTCGATTTTACGAGCGAGTTCCACAGACTTCAGATTTTCGCCGCGCTCGTCAAGGACAATGACTTTTGCTCCGTGGGGTATGGACAATTGTAAAAATTCTGCTTCGTCTTCCTGAGCGGCATTGTCTTTTTCCTTAATGACGATGTCCCACCCCGAACGTTTGACATATTCGGCGATGATTGCGGCTTCGGGAGAGTTTTTTTTGCATTTTCCGATGGCTATTATCGTTACTTTCATCTGCATTCTCCTCAGGGTAGAAAGACAATCTGTCCGAAGACGTTTTGGAGGAAGAACAGGGATATGTAGCAGACCAAGGCGGCAGCAATCGGCGTTACAATCCAGCCCAGGGCAACGTGTCCGAGGATGTTCCAGTTCAGTTCCCGGCCGCCTTTGGCCAGGCCGATGCCCATAACGGCGCCGATAACGGCCTGGGTGCTGGAAACAGGAACCAAGGGGAGCGCCGGCAGATTGTGGCTGAGCAGAAAGTGCTCAAGCGACTTGGAGGCGAATAAAAAGAGAACAATGGATTGGGAGAGAACCACGACAAAAGCGACCAGCGGCGACATCCGCATCAGGTTGTTGCCGACGGTATTGATGACGTGGTGCGAATAGGTAAAGACACCGACACAGATGGCCAAAGCGCCAAGCAGAAAGAGCTGCTGGGTTCCGGTCAGAACCAGGCCATAACCGAGGTCGAGGTTGGTGAAAGGGCTTGAGGGAACGAAAACGCCCATGACGTTTGCAATGTTGTTGGCACCGAGCGCATAGGCGCCAAAAGCACCGGCGACAATCAGTCCGAAACGGGTGTAACTGTCTTGCCGCAGGATGTGCAGATGAGATCTGCGAATTAGCATCCGGATGAGAAAATACAGGATAACCGCAATGATGCCGGACAGCAGCGGACAGATTATCCAGGTGCTGACGATTTTGCTCAAGATTTCGGGATGAGTCGGCTTGTCGGCAAAGACGTTCCAGCCGATGATGGCACCGACAATAGCCTGAGAGGTAGAAACAGGGAGACCGTCACGTGCCATCCAGTAGAGACTGATTGCGGCAGCAAAAGCGGCCATAAAGGCACCGGGAAGCGTATTGATGGAACCCAGTTCTCCCAAGGTTTCGCTGGCGCCGGCACCGGCGTAAACGGCACCTACGGTGATAAAGAGCGAAGCGATGACGGCCGCGGTTTTGAAACTGACCATTTTGGTTCCGACGGCGGTTCCGAAAACATTGGAGGCATCATTGGCCCCCAATGACCAGCCAAGAAACAAACCGCTGCTGAGGAAAATGAAAAAGGTCATATCCATTCTCAGATATCCCTTTTAATGGTGAAAATGAGCAGTTCGTCAATGAAATCTTCGGCAATGTCGGCAATATCGGCAATGTCGTTGATGAATCCGCTGAGCTGGATTTTGTTTGCCAGCGGAATGTCCGAATCAAAGATTGCTTCCCGCAGATGGCCCGAACTCAAGTCTGATTCATGTTCGATAAAATAAACTTTTTGCGAATAATCGCGCACCGAACTGAGGTCTCGGAAGAAGGCGCGCGACGCCTTAGCCATATTTTCCGCACATTCGGCGCTGAGATTGCACAGTTCGTTAATGCGGCGGTGGTATTCGGACGGAATTTCCGGACGTTCGATATAAAATTTGTAGGTCACTTCGTCAAACCTGTTAATGACCTTGTCGAGGTTTTCAACCAGGTGAAGCACATCGGCACGGAGGTCGGGAATGAGGTTTTGCGAATAAAGCTTGTTTTCGATGTCACGGCGGAGATTGTCGGCATCGTGTTCGATTTGTTTGATTTGTTTGGAAAGTTTTTTGTATTCGTCGCTGCGCTGTTCATCCAGGTAGACCAGTATCGTCCGTTTGAAGGTCATTGCCGCGTCTAAAAGTTTGTCGTGGAACAAATCAATTTTGTTTTCCAGCGATTTCGTTTGTCCGAACAACGAAACATTTATGTGAAACATCGTGAAATCCTTATAGTTATACGTGAGTCGAGTATAGTCCGGCAATTATGAAAAAATACTTTATTTATTTGTATAAAATTAATAAATAATGTATATTTTAGTCTTGTAAATATAGCAGAGATTGGCTAAATTATATCTGTTTATTATAAATTAAAACTTGAGGATTTTACAAGATGAATAAAATTAACGCATTATACGTATCATTGGTAGCTTTGGTTGTTGCCATCATTGCACTGGTTATGTGCATTGTTTGCTGCAACCGCGGCGGCAACGCAGGCAGCAGCGCCGATGTTGAGAAAATTCTGGCTGACAAGCCCGAATTGATTGCCAATGCATTACAGTTGGCCGAGCAGAAGAGAATTGAAGCTGCTCAGCAGGCTGCCGCACAGGCTATTAAAGACAATATGGACGCCTTGACCAACAATCCGAACGACGGTATTTTGGGCAATCCGGACGGTAAAGTCGTTTTGGTTGAATTCTTCGATTTCTCCTGCGGCTACTGCCACAAGATTTATCCGGCAATCAAAAACGTCGTTGCCAAGAATCCGGATTTGAAAGTTGTTGCCAAATCTATGACTTTCGTCGCTCCGGTTTCCAAGTATGCCGCCAAGGCTGCTTTGGCTGCCAAAGAGCAGGGCAAATTCGAAGCCGTATACAAAGGCTTGTTTGAGGCTCAGGGTCCGTTGACCGAAGCCAAGGTTGACGAAATCGCTGTTTTGTCTGGTGTTGATCTGGAGCAGATGAAGGCCGATATGAACTCGCCTAAAATTGAAAAGGCTTTGAACGATATGTCTGATCTGGCCGGCAAAATCAACGTTACCGGCGTTCCGACTTTGGTTTTGAACGGCAAAGTTGTTCAGACTCTGGACGAAGCCGTTATCCAAAGCGAAATCGACGCTGCCCGCAACAATTAATTTTGTTGTCTCAGCGTAAGGCTTAAAATCAGGCGGCTGCCGTACGGGCAGCCGTCTCTTTTTTTAACTATTTCGGGAGAAAGTGTTTTCTTAACTTGAGTTTTGTTGATAATAAACCTATATATTAAAAACAAGATAAAGTTGTGAAAAAGGAATCAGAATGAGAACAGGAAGAAATATTATTGTCTGGCTGCTGGCGATAGTGCTGCTGTCAGGAGCGATGAATATGCTGGTCGGCGGGGCAGACAGGGCCAATGCCGAGAATCTGGCGTTTTCCGAGTTTATGAATCATGTCGAAAACAAAAAAGTTTCCGAGGTGACGATTGAAGGAGCCAGCATCAGCGGTACCTATGTCGACGGCAAGCGTTTTTATACCTATGCGCCGTTTGATCCCAATATGGTGGAAATGCTGCGAAAAAACGACGTCAAGGTGACGGCGCAGCCGGAGGATACGACCTCCAACACTTTGTGGGGCGTATTGATTTCCTGGTTCCCGATGATTTTGCTTATCGGCGTATGGATTTTCTTTATGCGCCAGGCTAATTCCGGCAATAACAAGGCTATGAGTTTCGGAAAATCCCGCGCCCGCCTGATTGAAAATACCAAAAAGGTGACGTTTAAGGATGTGGCCGGAGCCGATGAAGCCAAGCAGGAGCTGGAGGAAATCATTGATTTTTTGAAAGATCCCGACAAGTTTCAGCGTTTGGGCGGCAAGATTCCGAAGGGCGTGTTAATGGTGGGACCTCCGGGTACCGGTAAGACCCTGCTGGCAAAAGCTGTTGCCGGAGAAGCGGACGTTCCGTTCTTTTCCATTTCCGGCTCCGATTTTGTTGAGATGTTTGTGGGCGTGGGTGCCAGCCGTGTACGCGATATGTTTGCTCAGGCAAAGAAGAATGCACCTTGTCTACTGTTTATTGACGAGATTGATGCCGTCGGTCGTCATAGGGGCGCCGGTTTGGGCGGCGGCAATGACGAGCGCGAACAGACTTTGAACCAGCTGTTGGTAGAAATGGACGGCTTTGAGGCAAATGAAAACGTTATTTTGATTGCGGCGACCAACCGTCCCGACGTTTTGGATCCGGCTTTGCTGCGTCCGGGGCGTTTTGACCGTCAGGTAACGGTTACCAATCCGGATAAAAAAGGACGCGAAGAGATATTGAAGGTTCACGTGAAAAAAGTTCCGTTGGCCAGGGATGTCAATCTTTCCGTCATTGCCCGTGGTACGCCGGGGTTTTCGGGAGCGGATTTGGCAAATCTGGTTAACGAAGCCGCGTTGTTGGCCGCCCGCAAAAACAAGCATAAGGTGACTTCCAGCGATTTTGACGAGGCTAAGGACAAGGTCTTGATGGGAAGCGAGCGCCGTTCGATGGCAATGGATGAAAACGAGAAGAAACTCACTGCCTATCACGAGGCCGGGCATGCGATATGTTCGCTTTACGTTGAGAGTACGGACCCAATTCACAAAGCTACGATTATTCCGCGCGGAAGAGCTTTGGGTATGGTGCAGCAACTTCCGGAAAAAGACCAGTATTCCTACTCGCGGATTAAGATGCTTTCAAGACTGATAATCATGATGGGGGGACGGGTCGCAGAAGAACTGAAGTTCGGCGAGAAAAACGTTACCAGCGGCGCATCCTCGGATATTGCGGCCGCAACTAACCTGGCCCGTTCAATGGTAACGGAATGGGGGATGAGCGAAAAGCTGGGGCCGGTATTGTATGCCGAAAACACCGGCGAAGTCTTCCTCGGTAAGTCGGTTACTCAGAGCAAAAATATGAGCGAAGAGACTGCACGGCTGGTTGATGCGGAAATTAAACAGCTGGTGGTGGACGCTCATGACAAAGCCTATAAACTGTTGCAAGAGAAAAGCGAAGAATGGGAGCGTCTGGCTCAGGCTTTGCTTGAATACGAGACTCTGACCGGCGAGGAAATCGAGCAGGTTATCAAAGGCGAAAAGGTCGATAAATCGAGCGAGGTTCCCGTACCGGAAGAGAAAAGGACGCATTCGTCGGTTCCTGAAGTATAGTAAAAAGTTTGGGTAACGCAATTAGTACAGATTTGTCGGATAGGAGAAATCTGTATTAATTACGTACGCTATCCGAACTAAGTGCGTGAGAACAAGCCATACATAAAAAAACAATTCCCTATTTAAGAGGTTGTCGCTTTGAGAGGTTGGCAGACATTGAAGTTTACCTCTGAACGGCGGGGAGGATGCAATGAACATTTTTATTGTAACAAATATTAACAACAGTTGAGCAGAAAAGAGGAGATAGTCCTTGAGCTTTGCCGCAGACTCTTCTAGAATCGGCTTATTCAAAAACAAATATGAGGAGTTACGGCAGGATGGGAAACAAATTATTCGGTACCGACGGGGTACGGGGCGTTGCCAATGTTTATCCGATGACGGCAGATTTTGCAATGAAGCTGGCGATGGTTGCCGGCAAGCTGGTTTGTACCGCGAACAGAAGGGCGGCGATAGCCAGAGACACCAGAATTTCAGGGGACATGCTGGAGGCGGCAATGATTGCAGGTTTTACTTCTCAGGGAGTTGACGTGGTTCGTTTGGGCGTGCTTCCGACACCGGCGGCAACATTTCTGACGCCTTCGCTGGGCGTTGATATGACGGTGATGATAACCGCTTCGCATAATCCGTATTATGATAACGGCATTAAGCTGATTGCAGCCAGCGGCGATAAATTCGGAGACGATGTGACCGCCCGGCTGGAAGCAGCGGTTGTTGACGGAGAATTCAGTTTTGACAAAGAAAAACTGGGACGCGTCAGCGAAGATAAAACAGCGGCGGAAAGGTATAAGGAAATTGCGCTGGGCATGGGAGGCAAAGAGCTTCCGTTACAGGGGCTGAAAGTGGTGCTGGATTGTGCCAACGGATGTTTTTCTGAAATTATGCCGGAAGTTTTTGCCAAACTCGGGGCTGACGTAACAGCCTTGTCCTGTATGCCGGACGGAACCAATATCAATCGTGACTGCGGTTCTCAGCATATCGATGCGATGACCGCCAAAGTCCGCGATTGCGGCGCGATGTTGGGGATTGCCGCAGACGGTGACGGCGACCGGATAATTATCTGTGACGAGAAGGGCAATCGGGTTGACGGAGATCAGATAATAGCATTTTTGGGAAAATACTATAAAGAGCATAACCGACTGAAAGCCGACACGGTAGTAGCAACAATAGTGTCTAATCCGGCGCTGGACCGTTTTCTGGAGGGAATCGGCGTTAAATGTGTCCGTTCTGCCGTAGGCGAACGTTATGTCATTGAGGAAATGAAAAAATGCGGCAGCAATATCGGCGGCGAAGAATCCGGCCATATGGTTGTTGCCGACTATGCCAAAACCGGCGATACGATGATGGCGGCTTTGGTAATTGCGATGGGCCTGTTGCAGAGCGGAAAGAAGATGAGCGAGATATTTCCGTTGTTTACGCCGATGACAAGAAAGCGCATTGACAGCAAATTCTGCGGTAAGGATGAAATGCTGGCAGCGTTTGAGCTGGCGGCGTTTCAGGCGGAAATTAAGCAGGGAGAAGCGGACATTGCCGGAAAGGGCCGCATTTTGGTTCGAAAATCGGGAACCGAACCGAAAATTCAAGTTTGGGTTTGGGGCGACGATGTGCCTTTGGCAACGGCGGTGAGCAACCGTATTGCGTCGGTATTGGAAAAGGCTGACGGGTTCGAATCCCGGAAAGAAGTTCTATAACCCTTGAATATCAGGCATTTATGCTTAAACTTTTATTTACCAATTGAGAGTACAGTTATAGTCAGTAATCCTCTCAAAAGGTTTATGAATGGAGGTATAAATGCTTAAAAGGGCAGACCAATATAATCTGGACTGGCACCGCAACAAGGGTGTCGAGGTTAAAAAGCGCGGCAGTATTTCTTTAGTTACGCCTCAGTTGAGCTCAGCTTTGGCAGAAAGTTTTAGTCAACAGCGTCCGCGCTGCGTATGGCCAAGTCATATGGAAGCTTACGAATCCAAGTATCTGACCCGCAGAGTGTGGAGCCGATAGTCTGAGCGATGATTAAAGGCATTATCTCACTTTTTACTTCCGGGGCTATTTTTAACCCCATGGTTTTGCTCGGCATTTTGCTCGGTGTCTTATGCGACGTCGGCCTGAGCGGTGAAGAAATCAAAGAGCTGTTTACGGATTATAATCTTTATCTGCTGGCCTTGCTGGTTTCGGGACTATATATTTTCGGGTTTAAAAAAGTATATAAAGAAGGCGGCATAGATTTAGACTATCCGCCGATGATTTTCCTGATTGTGTGGGGTGTCGTCAAATTTACGATTTCGGCTCTGTTGACGATTTCCTTTATCGAAATGTTAAAGTTTTGAGGCAAGAACGAAAAACGTCAGATTGAGACGTCGATGTTTTGCCCAAGGTCGGCCGAGGGAGAGACGACCCGGCTGTCATCTCCCAACAAAACCTCAATGGCTTGTTTTTGAAGGTCTATATTAGCCTTTATGAGGTTCAGTTGCATCTGTTGAACCGATAAGGCGTATTGGCTGATGGCTCCGATTTCAGATGACATATTTTTTCTCCTAAAATATCACATTAGCATCAGTATAACACATTCTGCTTAAGAGTTCATTAAAAAAATCTTTCGGGTTCTATTGTTATCGGGGACAAAGTGATTATCTAAGCAAACGGAATAATCATTTTGTGAGGCGATAATGAATGAGGGATTTCGTAATTTGGCTTTGCTGGTGTGGGCGTTGTGTGCCGTTAACAGCAATTCGTATGCACAAGACAGCGCTACGGTTATTACAGAAGAAAGTTCGACTTCGGCGCCGACAATCGTCTATGGTGCGGCCAGAAAAGCTGACGGCGAGACGGACGAGGTGTTGATTGAGCAGCCGGCAGGCGCTCCCAATCCGTTGGGAAATCCGCTTCCCGACGTGGCGGAGCAACAGCAGCCTCAGGCCGTGACGGAACCGGTTTCCGGCGGAAATGCGGATAATGCACCTACTGCGGCAGAGCCAATGCAGGATGTTCCGAATGTTCAGGGGCAGCCGGTCGTTTCTGCGCCCAAGCTGGGACAGGAGTTTCAAAATACGCTGATGGAGGCCGACGGTATGGTTTACGACGTTCAGGCTTATCCGACCGAAGATTTGAAGGCAATCGGAAATTCCAGCAATCCCGAGACGATTTATTCGCCCAACGTTAATCCTTAATCACATTCCATCTGTTTGCTGCGGAGTTTGCGGCATTGCCATTTGTCTTCAAGCCGGTTGGACGGCTCTATGCTCATGGTCTGCTGGTTTTGGTCAACGGCGGAACCGATGTGGACGTAGTATTTGTCATCACAATCTTTGGTGTTGCCGTCATTGTTCATCAGCGGGAAAATGGTGTCTTCCCCTTCGTTACCGTAAGTGCTGAACAGTTTGGTATATTTGTGCAGATGGATGCTTCCCAGAGTGTTGGGCAGCTGCAAATTGTCGCTGGTAGACTTCAACAGAATATTTGCCGCGTCGAGTTTGCCGTATTGTTTTACGACGATTGACGAAGTGTCGGCGACGATGCCTTTTTCGATTTTGTTTTTACTGTTGCAGCCGAAGACGATACTTTCGGAGTCAGCATCGCTGTTCAGCGGATCGTTGTATTCGAGTTTTCCTTTAATCAAAACTTCTGTATAACTGCCGGCTTTAAGATAGCCTAAAAGGTCACCTTTGACACCCAGCGAAGAATCCCTGCCGAGGTTGACGTTGCCGCGGATGTTGCCGCTGGTGATTAGTTTTGAGTTGGGTTCGACAACAAAGTTTGTGCACAAATTGGGAGCGTTGACAAAGCTGACGACGCCGGAAACTACCGCTTTTTCGCCTTTTATCGGGCATTCGGGAACTTTGCCGGAGAAGGTGACTTTAACGTTTTTGAGTTTACCGTTGATAGGCAGAGAAACAGATTCTTCAAAATTAATCTTGAAGGCGAGATTTTCGATGTCGTGTTCAAAAAGGTTTTGGTATTGTTCCAACTGTTTTTTGTTAATGTTGATTTCGATAACCGGGCGCTGTTGTTTGCTGCAGCCGGGGTGCTCCATGCCGATCAGGCTCTTAAGAGACTTTTTGGTAAGGTCGATAACCGGGTTTTGCGCATCCCAGGGCAAAATTTCCGAATCCGGGTTAAGCGATACGGCGAGTTTGAAGCAGTTAGTGATGCAGGTTTTGTAAACCGGATTTTCCGGGCAGTCCATAGCGTCTTCGGTAGCTTTGCAGGTGGTATGGGTATAGCCTTTTTCTTTGCAGACGGTATCAGCGGTTTTGCAGGCGCTGTAGAGAACTTTGTCGGCTTGGCGGCAGCGCGGTGTCTGGGGAGACATCGGGCCGTATTGACACATTTGGAATCCTTTGCAGGGAGCCGGTTTTATATTGGTTTTCGTAATGCCGCCGCAGGTGGTGCAGGTTTCTCCGGTGGGAACGTATCCGGCAGGAATCTGTTTCAGGATATGGGAGAAGTCTTCGCATTTTCCGCAGCAGATGCCGTAATCTTTTGAATAGGGGCAGCGTTTGTCAGTGAGTTTGCATTCGTCTTTGGATGTGAAACCGGAATCTTCACAGGCTTTGATGACGTTTTCCTGACAAGTGCGGTAAAGAGGAAACTGGTTGTCGCACATTTTTAAGGGATAGAGCGGCAGTTTGCAGTCCTCTTTCAAAAAACGAAAGTTGTTGTTGCGGCACCATTGCTCCTGAGAGCAGGTGCGGTAGTAGGATTTGTGATGCGGGCATTGGTCGGCCGGGGCCGTTTGGTTGGAACAGTTGGCGTAAGTGATTTTATAGCCTTCGTCCAGACATTTTTTTTCAGCCCGGGTCAGTTCGTGGTTGGAATAACTGTTGTCGGCATATTCGGGGGCAACAGCGGCACGCACGGCTGCGGAAACAACGCAAAAAGAGAAAATCAGACAGAAAAACTTGATACTCTTCATCACAATTAATCCTTGTAAATAGCTATTAATTAGTTTTAGTTTATTTTTTTTCGATTAATATTGCGTTAAAAAAAAGAAGAGATTTTTGACAAAATAAATTTTTTGACTAGATTTATATCTAAAATTGTGGTATGTTAGCGCTGTTATTAAGGAAAACTCCGGTTTTTTAAACTCGATCAAAAAATATAGGAAGAAGATATGAATAAAAAAATCTCAGTAAAAAATCCGTTCTGTTCCGGCGATTATGTTGTTTATCCCGCACACGGCGTGGGTAAAGTCGCTGACATCACCAAACAGAGCGTGGCCGGTTCGGAGCTGGAATTGATTGTAGTTAATTTTGATAAAGACAAGATGACTTTGCGCATTCCGATGGCAAAGGCAGAAACAACCGGTTTGAGAAAAATTTCCGAGGCCGATACCATGGCTGACGCCTTGTCTACGTTAAAGGGCAAAGCCAAAGTGAAAAAAGTTATGTGGTCACGCAGAGCGCAGGAATATGAAAACAAAATCAATTCCGGCAGTCCGGTGGCGATTGCCGAGGTTATTCGCGATTTGTACCGCAGTGAAAACCTGGCAGAACAATCCTACAGCGAACGTCAGATTTATGAGCAGGCTCTGGATCGGCTTGCCAATGAATATGCCGTTTTTGAAAACATCCCCGCAGAAGCAGCTACTAAAAAGCTGTTGGACATTCTTGCAAAATAAACGTGCTCTATGGGCTTCTAATACAGAATTTGAGAGACAACCGCTCGTGTCATTTACGTCTTGTAAACTCACTCCCGGTTTCTCTCAATTCTTATTATAAGCCTCATATATCACGTTTATTGGTTTCCGGGGTTTGGTTATTCAAACGGGACGGGAAAGACTCCGAAAAGAATCCGGACTCAAACTAAATGAAAAAAGCAACCCTTTATTGCGGGTTGTTTTTTTATGTTTATAACTCTGGGGATAAGCGACACTCTGTCTTGCGAATCAGTCAATGGTTAATTATTGGTTAATTAACGCAAAGGTTAACAGAAGGTAAAAACCAATGATTGATAATGATGAAATTTTGGTCAGCCAGACTGACGGTATTGTCGTTTCGGCAGGGCCGGTTTTGGTCGATGAAAACGAAAGTTTGAAGAATCACTTTATGTGGGGTTATTACCTTTGCATTGAAAACAATTCAAATCATAAAATCCAGTTGGTCGGAAAAGACTGGAACATTACGGATGATTTGGGCAACCGTTATTCTGATACGTCAGCCGGTTTTAAGGGCGAGCTGCCGGAGCTTGAGCCGGGCGAGTATTTTGAGTTTACTTCCGAAGCGCCGCTGAAGTCTGCAAATGCGGTTTTTTACGGCAGTTGCAAAATAAAAACCGAAGGTCAGAACCAGATGAAAGACATCCGTATTCCAACCTTCAGTTTGTCTGCAAGATCTAAACCGTCTGCTCGGATTCTTAATTAGTAATATGTCGGGGTTACCGGCTTATTAATAACATACATATTCAAATATTGATAAATGTTAGCCGACATTTTGCGGTTAAATTCATCAAAGAGTTTGGTTACCATACCGTTCCAATATTTTTCCTTTTCGGCGATGTCGGTATCGGCCGGAATAATCAGTTCACGCCAGGCTTCAACTTCAGTTTCGGCGCGGGAAAGACTCTGAGGATCGGTTACGCGGACAACGACAATCAGTTTTGCACGATATTTGACGCGGTCTTTGTTAAAAAGCTGTTCGCTGGTTTCGGCCTCTTCCGTAACGCTGGCGTCGCGGATGATTACTTCGGCGATTTTGGGGCTGGAAAAATCAGCGGCTTTCAAACGGTCTTTAGCCCAAAGTTTAGCGGTTTTTTCAATGGAAATCGGGAACAGGTGTTCAACATTCGGGCGTTTGAAAGTGGGAGTGAATTCTGAAATTACTTCAACTTTATTGACTTTGAGCTGAATAGGTTCTTCGCTGTTATACCGTGGTTCGCGGAACTTCTGCAATTCGTCCTCGTCTTTGGGGAACCAAGCGCAACCAGCCACTAATACGGTCATGATAAAAGCAGGTATAATTTTTTTGATAATGTTCATTTCTTTTCAATCCATGGTTTAGATAAAACAAAGAAGCCCGCGACGGAGCTTCTTTGAGGATATTGGATATTGATTAAAAACTGGTTAAATAAATACAACTTATTGTTTAATCAGTTCGCCTTTGTCGAAGACATACTTCTCGGAACAGAAGTGACAGGTGGCGGTAACTTTGTTGTTTTCCAACATAGCGTTGATGTCGTCTTCAGAAAAAGTGCTCAGGGTTTGAAGCAGTTTTTCGCGACTGCAGCGACAGCCAAAACTGTAATTTTTACATTTGGAGATGCTCAAATTGTTGGCGTGGAACAGGCGGTGCAGCAATTGTTCCGAGGTCAGTTCGGCGTCAAAAACTTCATCCTGGGTCAGACTTTCCATAAAGACTTTGGCTTCGTTCCAGGCTTCTTCCATTTCTTCGGGAGAACTTTCGTTGCCGCCTTTGAGAGGCATTTTTTGCAGCATAATTCCCGCGGCCAGCCAACTTCCTGATTCACCCTCAGGAGCCTGAAGGAAAAGTTTGAGGTCGGTGTCTATTTGTTCCGACTGTTTGAAGTAGCGCAGGGCACATTCGGTGAGGTTTTTACCCTGAAGGTCGACAATGCCCTGATACAATTCGGTATTGGGGCCCTGGTCAACCGTAAATGCAAGATGGCCTTTGCCCATAAGATGAGGGGCCGCTTCAATTTCGCCGCTGGTTTTGCGCAGTTCCTGATTTTGCTTGAGGTGTTCTTCGTCAAAGGAGGCGCAGGCGCGAATTTTTCCTTCGGAAGTAACATCTACCACGACCATGGAGACAGCGCCGTTGCTCTGGGTCTGCAAGGTGAAAAGGCCTTCGTATTTGAGGGTGCTGGCGAGCATGGCGGCGAGGACGGTGCTTTCGGCCACAACGGCAGCAACCGGACGCGGGTAGCAATGTTTGCCGATGATGGTGTCGAGAACGCTGCTCATACGGATAAGACGTCCCTGATAGGCGCCGTTATCAATGAAAAAAGACACACAGGTGTCAAAATTTTGGTTGTTTTGTGTAGGCATAAATTTTTTTCCTTATATAATGTATTTGTTAAGGGTATAATCTAACTCGGAGGAATTTTCAAGTGGCGGAAGAGAATATCATTCAGAAAAAAGTCAAGGTTCTGCGCAAAATCACCCCGCAGCGGCTTAAGAATATTGCACTTTATTATCTGAAGAGGTTTGAGAGTTCAGTCGCAAACCTGCGCAGCGTGCTGCAACGCAGGGTGAATGACTATGCCTACCAAAACAAAGAATTCGACCGGGGAGAAGCTTATCAGTGGATTGAAGATATTTTGACGGACTTTCAGCGATACGGTTATTTAAATGACAGCCGTTATGCCGAGATTAAAATAAAAGATTATATGTCGGCGGGAAAGTCGGTTCGTTATATTAAGGGCAAAATGCGGGAAAAAGGCATTGATGAGGAGATATTGTCCGCCTTGCTCGAAGATCAGGAGTATGATGAATTTGAGGCGGCGCTTAAGCTGGCCAAGAAAAAACACATCGGCCCTTTTCGCAAAGATGAAGAAGCCCGTTTTGAGAATCGGCAGAAAGATATGGGAACGCTGGTTCGGGCCGGTTTTAGTTACGATGTGGTTCAGCGGGTCGTCGGTTACGAAGAATAGTTATATTTTTCTTGCAATTTATCCGATTTCTTTTAATCTGACACTTGCAGTGCAGAGATACACTGCGGTGTCTCAAAAACATCTTGTAGGAAATCCACCCTGTGGTGGAGTCTGCGGAATAAGCTACTTTTGTAGTCGAAGAAGCAGGACTGATTTCTACACAGTTTTTGAGCTCCACCGCCTTTTCTTTTTAAGAAACGGCGGTTTTTGTTTTCAATCAACAAAAAGGAGCTAAAAAATGATAATCGATAACATTGACCCCAAAACCGTCCGCGGCAGCGTCGGCCTGATGCTGCGGGAAGAACGCTTAGCGCGTGGCTTGAGCTTTGAACAGGCCGCCGACGCGGCCAGAATCCCCGCCCGCTATTTGCACCGGCTGGAAAGAGGCAAGGGGTATTATTTTGTATTCTTCAAGCGTCTGCTGGCGCTCTACGGCAAACAGGTTAACATTGAACTGGTTGACCGCAAATAACAAAAAAGCCCTGTTTGAACGGAGGGCTTTTATCTTTTGGAAAAAATTGACAAAACTGTGCGGTGGTGATATAAAGTGAGATGCAATATTAAATTTAATTTATATTATGGAACATTTTTATGAATTTAGAGACTGGATTTATCAGATAGAACCAGTTGAATGGTTGGTTTTTGCCGCCGTTATTGTGATTGTGAATTTTGTTATAAACTTTTGTCTTTCGGGGCGGCTTTATGTTTTGGGCAAAGGGCTGTGTGCAAAAGCTCAGGAATCAGACAAGGTTTTGGGCGTTGTCGTTTCTGCCGGGATATGGGGCTTTACGGTTATGAACGGACCTGTTCATGAGAGAAATCTGAGCGAATTCCGGTGTCAGAATATGTTGCCGTGGGGACGGTTTAGAAAAAAGACATCTCTTTCGGTCAGACGCCATTTGGAGCTGTTGAAAAAAACTGTTTTTCAAACAAAAAAATGGGACAGCAGCTATGAGGAAAATTCCTGGTGGTATTATGCTTTTGCCGGTATTAACTGGCTGCGGTATTTAAGAATCAGAAAATGGCATTTTCCGTTGAAGGTTTTGTACGAAGACGGCGTTTTCAGCCACCGGTTGCGAGAGGGCGTTGAAAGTGTTGCCGTCATTTTTAACGGGAATACTCTTATCAGCAACTATAAATTTGCTGAAGAAGCAAAACCTCTGACCCGCAGGCAAGGGGAGTTGCTGATGAACAAATATATCAAGTTCAACAATGTTTGCTGTGTTTTGATAAACGATATTTACTGGAATGATTTTGTTCGTCTTGACGACGGGACGGTTCTGCATCGTTACGGTATTATGGACGGTGAAGCAAACGACTGGTATATAGATGGTTCAGACGGCTATGACGTGACATTGTATGCTGCGCGTTTGGGAAAAAAACGGCAGTTTTCGTTGTCCGGAGCATAGAAACAGGCAAATTGGAAAAAATCCTGATGAGCAATCATCAGGATTTTTTTAGTAAACAACCTTGTTCAGATAAAGGCCGCAGGCGGGAGCGGTGGGGCCGGCGGCGGAGCGGTCTTTGGCGTCAAGGATTGTTTTAACGTCTTCGGGCTGCAGCTGACCGCTGCCGACTAATTTTAAGGTTCCGACCATATTGCGAACCTGATGGTGCAGAAACGAGCGGGCTTCCACCGTAAAGACGATTTCGTCTCCTTCGGCGGTTATATCCAGTCGGTCGAGCGTTTTGAGCGGCGATTTGGCCTGACAGGCGGCGGCTCGAAAAGAGGTGAAGTCATGATGCCCAATCAGGTAACCGGCACCTTGCCGCATTTTTTCGAGGTCTAACGGCAACGGAACCCACCAAACGCGGTTTTCACGCAAGGCGGAGGCAGCCCTGCGGTTTAGAATCCGATAAATATAACCACGGCCCCGGGCGGAAAAACGGGCATGAAAATCGTCATTGACCGGTTCGACCTCCAGAACAACAACGGGAGCTTCTTTGAGGCGAAGATTGGCGTTGAAGGCTTCGCGGATTTTGAACGGTTCCATAGAGCGGTCTAAGTCAATGTGTGCTACCTGAGCCAAAGCATGAACGCCGGCATCCGTCCGTCCGGCCGAAGGAATTTCCTTGTGTTGGCCGCCATTAAGCATTTCCAGCACTTCTTCCAGATATTGCTGGGCCGAGGGGCCGTCGAGCTGCCGCTGCCATCCCAGAAGACCGGTGCCGTTATATTCGATGGTTAGTTTGTATCTCATTGTTTGGGTTCCATAAATAAAAAGGGCATAAGATTTATGCCCTTTTTATGGTGTTTTGACAAGTGTTTTTATTCCGCAGCAATGCTTAAGGCATTATTGTCTTGCGCGAAAAAACCGAGTTTTTCCTGAATGTTCCAGATTACGCGCAATGCATTTAAGGCGCTTTCGCCGGTAATGCGCGGCGTTTCTTTGCCGCGGACGCAGTTCAGGAAGTGATTTAATTCGGCTTGCAACGGTTGGTTGGTCGGAATGAACAATTGTTCAACGCTGCCTTTTAAGCCGTAATGCATCCACTCGGGAATTTCTTCCTGGTTAACATAGGGCATACGTCCCTGAGTGTGAACGTTGATGCTTTGGTTAATGAAGTCCATATCGATATAGTTGGTATCGGTGGTAACGGAGAGCGTTCTGACCCGCGCCTGAGTGATACGGCTGGCGGTGATGTTGGCGGTAACGCCGTTTTCAAATTCCACCAGAGCGGTGATGTAATCCTTGCCTTTGGGGCTGCTCGGCGTTTTGACGGCAGAAGCCTGAACATTGACTACCGGCGACTTTACCAGAGACTGGATTACCTCGACGTCGTGAATCATCAAGTCCATGGAAACGTCAACGTCGGTAATACGGCCGCTGGCTGCCGACATACGCTGTGCCGTCAGTGAACATATTTTAGAGGTGTCTGACAAAATCTTGTGCATTTGCTCAACGGCAGGGTTAAACTGTTCAATATGACCGACCAGCAGGGTGACGTTATTGTTTTTGGCGGCAGAAATCAGTCTCTGGCATTCGGCTTCGGTCGTGGCCAGGGGCTTTTCCATCAGGCAGTGAATGCCGCGGTTTAAGAAAAATTCGCCGACTTCGGCGTGAGTGACCGAGGTGGTAACAACACTGACGGCATCAACGTTTTCCGCAACTTCTTCCAATGAAGAAAACGCTTTGATGCCAAAAGTTTCGGCAGCCGCCTTGCAGGCTTCGGGAAAAATGTCATAAACGCCGACCAGCTCGACGCCGTTCAGGCCTTTATAAGTTTTAAGGTGGTTCTTACCCATCATGCCAGCGCCGATAACGGCAACTTTGATAGTGTCAGTCATAAATTTTTTACCTCTAGATAGTTTCGTAAATTTATTTTAGTTTACATATAACAATAAATTTGATAAAAAGCTTTTAAATTCTTGTTACATATTGTTACATTGAAAGCTGGGCCGATGAGAAATAAGCAAATTATCAGTTTTGTGGCGGTTTTCTGCCTGTTGGCTGTGGGGGGATGCACTGTTGATAAAAACGGCGCTTTAACCAAAACCGAAAAAGACGAGCTGGTGTTTGCCGACGCTCCCGAGCCGGCCGGCGGCAAAATGGACGTTTATGTTTCCATGGCGCGGGCCGCCAAATACAATGTTGACGTCGCAAGTCAGAATCTGAACAAGAAAATCTTTAATCAAAATCCGAATCTGAAACCGCACGACATTATCCAGAACATTATGAACACCAATGTTGACGACGGCAATCCGCTGTACGATGCTTCGCGGGTGCTTGAGTATGCGATTATTTATGCGATGTCAAACCTGAATGCCAACCGGCTGTTTGTGGAAAACAACTTCTATATGAAGTCTTCCCAGCATTTGGCGATGGCAGCCATCAGATCACATCAGGACGCCTGGTTTGCCTCCCGCAAGGTTAAGGAACTGGACCGGCTTATCCGTCAGGAACAGAAAAAAGTAACGGAGCTGAACCGAAAAATGGAACGGCTGGGGACGCTGGGAAGCGAGGATCTTGAGTATAAGAAGAATCTTGAGGTTGCGTTGCTGAAGTTGTCCGAAATTCAGAAGAATCTCGCCTACCGGGTTGTGGAGTACGGGCAGCTGGTGAGGGTTGACCCTAAAGACGTTGAGCTGGAGGGGCGCCGTTTTTATGAACTGGAGGATTTTGACAAGAAATACAGTCTGGAGATTTTTCAGGAAGCGGCCGTTCGCAACCGCAGCGAATTCGCCCTGGCCAAGGAGCTGGTCCAAAGTTACAATTTCAAAGATGTCCGCGCCTATGCCATTCGCGAATATCCGGACGTTGCACGGCTTGATATTAACGGGGTCGACTTAAATACGGAGCTCTACAACAAGGAATTGACGGACAAGGCTTTGCTGATTGCAAATAATCTGGTTGATCAGGTGACGGTTTTTATGACTACCGGCGGAAGCGAAGCTAAAAAAGCAGCACAGCGTAAGGCTTTTGACGAGCTGGGAGCTGCAATTCTGGCTCAAATCGAAGTCAATTACAAACTGGTGCAGCTGGCAGATGTCGATTATTTTGAGACCTCAAAAGAAATTTCCGCTTTGAAAAAGGAAATTAAGACGCTGGAAAAAGCTTATCGTCTGACACTGGAGAAGAAGCTGGAACTGCTTAACAAAAAAATTCAGCTTGTCGAGGCGGAGCAAAAACTTTCTCAAATAAACGCAGAGCGGGCGGTTGCTTTGAGAAGCCTGTATTTTAACGCGGGGTTGTCTCCTTTCAGCAAGCAGATTCTGAAAGCGCCGATTAAGGATATCGTCGTTATTCTGCGGAACGGCTTTAACCGGGATTTGACCGAGATGCTTTCGGCAGCAAAAGAAGATGCCGCCAGGGAACCGGCGCCGGAAGTAAATGACTGGGCCAAACAGGAAAACTGGCTGGAGGTTTTGATTGACGGTAAAAGCAAAGCCCGGCCGGCAGCCAAAGGGAAGGCCGCGGCCGTTTTGCAGGCGGACAAGTTTGCCCCTTACGGCGAAGAGGCCGACAAGTTGAGAACCTTGCAGCTGGGGTCTTATGAGCAGCGTCAGAATGCGCTTCAGGACTGGGATATGCTGAGCGAACGCTTTCCTGAGCTCAAAAAGTTTAATCCGGGGTTGGAACGTTCCCGGGTGGGCGGCGTTTTGCATTATCGGCTGGTGGTAAATTCGCCCAAAGGCGGTTTCAGGGATTTGTGCAACAAAATGCGCAGCCAGCAGGTTGAGTGCCTGATTAAGTAACGGCGTTAAAAATATTTGTCAAATTTCAAATAATGCTTTATGATGTAAGGAATTGGTTTTATTTTAGGTACTGTAAATGACTTCTGATTCTAAAAAAGATTTTGACATCGACAGCATTCGTTCAAAGGTAAAGAACAACAAAAGCCATTATCAGAATTCCGGTGACGATGTTTTTGACTTTCGTAATCCCAACGCTGCCAACAATTATTCCTGGCGGGCGGTTTCTCAGGCAACCGGTGCGGATGTCGGACGCAGCAATTTTTTGAACAGTATTGATTTTGCCGGCAAGAATCTTGAGAACGGCAAATTTTCACGTGAGAATCTGCAGAGCGCCAACTTTTCGGTGGCAAATTTGACCGGCGTTGATTTTTCCGGTGCGGATTTGCGCGGTGCTGACTTTTCGGGCGCCAATCTTACCGACGCCAATTTGTCCGGTGCCGATTTGAGCGGTGCGGTGTTGTCGGGTTCCGTTTTGCTGCGGACGAATTTTACCGGCGCCAAAATGAAAGGGGTCAAGCTTCAGGAAGCCGATTTGGAAGACGCCATTCTGCTGGGGATCGAAATTGATGAGCTGGGCATAGAGGAATTGCAGCAGCTTATCGAATATCTGGCCAAGTATTATCCGCATAAATTGAATTTAACCAAAATAAACCTGACACTTTTGGATTTAAGGAGCATTGACCTCAGCAAGGTTAATCTCCGGGGCGTGGATTTTACCGGCTGCGACTTGACCGGGGTGAATATTATGGAGCTTGATTTAAGCGAGTGCATCATTTCTCCCGAACAGATTGCTCAGGCTCTGGGGCGGGTGCCGACCAAGGACGAGCTGGCCAAAATTATGGCTCCGAAGAAAAAGAACAAGGCTAAGGGATTTGAGGGCGTTGACATTTCTTCCATCTTTTTGGGGGACGGCAAAGAACTGGGCGTTTGGGATTTTATCAATGACAAAGGCATCAGCATCGAAACGCTGATGAAAGTGGGCAAAAAGGTTTTCCGCCATGGTGCCGAAAAACCGCCGGTCAAAGACGAGGAGGCGCTAAAGAACATAAAGTCGGAACAGGAGCTTAAGGTCAAGTCTCATAACGACGAATTGCGCAAAGTGATTGAAGAGCGCAAACGCAAAACGCTGGAAGAACTAGCTGCCAAGAAAAAAGAATTTCATAATGAAGTGGCCAGGGAGCAGCCTGTTGAACAAAAAGAAGCTCCGGCTCCGAAGAAGGAAATTGACGAAAGAATCATAAGTCTTCGGGAAAAAGGGCGCGGCCGTGAATAGTCCGCGGCAACATAACTGGTGATGCAATGGCTGTTAAATTAACTATTGAGGCGGAAGAGCGTCCGTGGAAGGCGATTGTAAAAATTGCAGCCGTTTTGCTGTTTGCCGCATTGTGTTTTGCGGTTGCAGCGGTAGTGTCGCTGGCGGCATTGCATTTGTTTCATAACGGTTGGAACGAGAAAAGTCTGCACGGACTGGCGGTTTATTTTAATCAACTTTACGAGCAGCCGTCGATTTTGGCCGAGTTTTACCGCCGATGGTGGAACGTTTTGCTTGACAGTGTGAAAAACGGAAAATTCGGTCTTGAATTGTTGATGCCGTTTTCGGCACCGTTGATTTCGCTGTTGATTTTGGCGGCGGCGTATCTCCGCAGTTCATATTCTTTTTTGTTGTGGTATGTTCTCAACCATCACTTTGCCAAAGAAGAAGACGTTGAAAAAATGGGACTGACAAAAGGGCTGACCATGGTTCTCGGGCGGTTTCAGGAACATATTTTGGGCATAAACCGGGCCGCTTCGGTTTTATGTTTCGGCGAGGCTGGCAGCGGTAAGACCACCAGTGTGGCCATTCCATCGATTTTGCGCTCGGACAACTGCAGTGTTTTGGCTGCCGACAACAGCGGCACTCTGGCCCGTTATACCAGCGGGTATCGCGCGACGCTGGGCAAAGTCTTCTATTTTAACTGGGATTTGCAGGACGATGCCGCCAAGGGGAACTATTATCCCCGATGGAATCCGCTGGCAAAAGGAAATTTACCCTCTAAAGGCAGCGAGCGGGACGAGTATTTGAGCTTTGTCGCCGGTTATCTGGTTTCTTACGACCGTAAGCTTCACAAAGACAATTACTGGGAGTGGCTGACTTATTCGGCTTTTTACACCCTTTTGCAGTTTATGCTCTCCAAAACGGCGCAGGCGGAGGCCAATGATTATTTTCTGAACCAGATATTGGAAAAAGGGCGGTTAAGCAAGGATGACAAAGACGTGCTGCTCAGTTACTACGCTTTGATGCCGGCACAATATTCGGCGGCGGCGATGCAGAATATCAGCAAGGACAAGCTGACGGCGGACGATTATATGCCGGTCGGAAGCTGGGACGGTATTCCGCCGGCCTGGCAGGGCAAGGAAATCTGTTTGAGTATGATTGCCGACTGGATTATGAAAAATTATCTGACCGAGAAGAAAGAAAGCGTTTCGGGAGATTGGAAAAACTGGCTGGAACGGATGCTGGCCGAAGCCAAGTTGTTTAATTACAGTACGGCGGCGCTGAACGGTCTGGAGCAGATGGTTTATCTTTCCAAAAAACAGCGTCAAATCGTGTTTCCGATGCTGATTAAGCCGTTGATGGTGTTTCGCAATGCGATGGTCAGGGAGCGAACCAGCGGAAACGATTTCTGCATGACGCAGCTGCGGGGAATTAAAAATTATGAAACTAAGGGCTGGGAGCCGGTAACGGTTTATTGTACCGCCAACACCAAGAGTACCAAGTTTATCAATCGGATGTTTTTGGAGGCCGCGGTGAAGTACAGTACCGGAGAGAACAAGTTTAAGGGGCCGTTCCCTGTGATGACCGTTGTTGACGACATCGGCCAGATGCTTAAGATTAAGGCTTTGCGGGAAGGGTTGTCGCGTGGTCCCCGGATGAAGACTTCTTTTTTGCTTTTGTGCAACAGCCTGCATAATATTGAGAATATTTACAGCAAGGAGACTTTGGAAGATTTCGTCAGCAATACCAACTATAAAATCATTATGGCGGAAGACAGCCAAAAACTCAGCCGACAATTGAACAAGCTGGCAATTTTCGGGACAAAGTCGGTACAGATTCCTGCGGATAAAAAAGGATTGCTGTCGGGGGGAAAAGGCGGTTTTGCCGATGCGGTCTATTATCACCGGCTGGCAAAAGATTTACAGGCGCGGCGTAATTTCAGCGTGGAAACCAAAGGGTATCAGCTGTTGTTGGCCGAGGGATATTATCATCGTCCGGTGCTGACCAAAGACATTCATTTTTTGAAGGACGAAAAGTTTAAGGAAAAATCCCTGATGGGGGTGAGCTATTTTCTGGACAGCGGCATATTTGCCCAGCGCAATATTCAGGATCAGCAGGTGCCGGGGGCTGACGAAGTCTTGTACGACAGCGATATCGGAATTGATGATGAGACTGAATTGAACGAATATGTCGATATTGTGTATGACCAAGCCCTGGGCAAGGTGCAGGAGGCTCCGGATAAGACAACGGCTCTGATGGAGGATATTTCCAACAAATGGCAGTCTTCCGAAAGCGGTTCGGCCTCTGCGGCGTCGGGGAACGACTGGTGGCTGGAAGAAGACGCTTTTGAGCGCGAGAATTATAAAAACAACGGCAATCCGTTTGAGAAAAAATAACTGTAATTTTTTAACGAATTCTGCTATGGTTTCCGTAGTGATAACGAATCGGTAGTAATATGGAAGAAACTTTATTTTCAGCCCAGATAAAAAGGCCGTTGGCCGACCGTCTGCGTCCGCAAACTTTGAAAGAAGTGGTGGGGCAGGATCATATTGTGGGCGAAGACGCGCCTTTGGGACGAATGGTGAAGGCGGGAAAGATTTCCTCTTTTATTTTATGGGGGCCTCCGGGGTGCGGAAAAACAACCATTGCCCGCTTGATTGCCGAAAATATCAATCTTTATTTTGAGCAGATTTCCGCCGTGTTTTCCGGGGTGGCAGATTTGAAACGGGTGTTTCAGTATGCGCAGGAGCGCCGGGTAAACCAAGGCAAAGGGACCTTGTTGTTCGTTGACGAAATTCATCGTTTTAACAAGTCTCAGCAAGACGGCTTTCTGCCATATGTTGAAGACGGTACCATTATTTTGGTCGGGGCAACGACGGAGAATCCTTCTTTTGAGCTGAATGCAGCGTTGTTGTCACGGTGTCAGGTGTTTGTGCTTAATCGTCTGAATGAGGAAAATTTTGAAGAACTGCTCTGCCGTGCCGAACGGGAAACGGGAAAAAAGCTGCCGGTTGATGCCGAGGCGCGCCAGTTTATGAAGGAAACGGCGGACGGTGACGGCCGGTATATTCTCAATTTGGCCGAAAGCGTGTGGAATTATGCGCAAAGCGGAGAAATATTTGACAAGGAAAACATTGTAAAGATTATCCGCTCGCGGGCGCCGATTTATGACAAAGGGCGCGATGGGCATTACAATCTGATTTCTGCCGTTCACAAGTCGTTGCGCGGATCGGATGTGGATGCCGCCTTGTATTGGGCGGCACGTATGCTGGAAGCCGGCGAAGACCCAAAGTATTTGCTGCGGCGTTTGACCCGTTTTGCGGTGGAGGACGTGTCTTTGGCCGATCCGAATGCAGCGACCCAGGCAATTGCCTGTTGGGAAATTTATGACCGGCTGGGTTCTCCCGAGGGGGATTTGGCGATTATGCAGCTGGTAGCATATCTTGCTACGGCACCGAAGTCGGTGGGTGTGTACAAAGCGATGTATGCAGCACGTGATCTGGCGCGCAAAACAGGTTCGCTGATGCCGCCCAAAAATATTTTGAATGCACCGACCAAGTTGATGAAACAATTGGGATACAGCGACGGGTACGAGTATGATCCCGATTGCGAAGACGGTTTTTCGGGAGCGAATTATTTTCCGGACGGTGTCAGACGTGTTAAGCTTTATCATCCCGTTGACCGGGGATTTGAGCGGGAAATTAAAAAAAGGGTGGAATATTTTGATAAACTGCGTGCCGAAAAACAAGCACGGAAAAAAGCGGATTGACGAGGGGCGCTGCTGAGGAAGCGCGGGCACGGAATATAGGGTAAAGAGCAATACGGAAATGTTGGGAATATTAGGCGTTTTTATCGGCGGCGGAATCGGTTCGTTGTTGCGTTACTGGGTTTGCGGCCGAATTTGCAACCATTGGGGCGTGATGTTGGTCAATGTCATCGGAGCATTTGTTATCGGTATGGTGTTTCATTATTTTAACACCCGCAGCGGAATCCGCCCGGAAGTCAAAATGTTTGTTATGACCGGTTTGCTTGGCGGGTTTACGACTTTTTCCACGTTTATGTTGGATTTTGGGACTTTGATAAACAACGGACGGCTGGAAGAGGCTGCCTTGTATATGGGAGGTTCGTTGATAATCGGAATCGTTTTTCTTTATGTCGGTTTGTGGTCGGCAAAAGCGATTTGGTAAGAGTTTTTTATTAATTTTTAATATTTATTATTATGAGCGATTTAAGAAAATTTGCGGAAAGACTGATTAATGTTGACTGCAAGAGTGTTGAAAAAATGGCAAAACTCCTGGAGGAAGAGTACGGTATTGTTGCCGCAGCTCCCCCGGTTTCGGTGAAAGACAAAGCGACGCCGGAGTTAAAAGTCTCCAATCCGGCAAAACGGCAGACTCAGACTGACCAAAGGCCAGATTGGACGGTTCCCCGACAAATCGGAAAAACGTCTCATCAGGCGGGAGGGTGCTTTTTTCGCAGCGGTCGACGCCGCTGATTACATTTTGCTAATGGTTGAGCCGATGGTTCAGCCATTTTTTTGTGTTTGTTTGGTTGACAAAAATTTTGGGCAATGGTATCGTGACTGCATTAATTACAAATTTTTAATATTAAGAATTATGAAAAGAAATTTTATTATTGCAGCGGCTCAAGCGGTGCTGGGTATGACTACTGCCATTGAAAGAAGAGAAAATACTCGTATTTGTGCAGTGCCGGCTGACGGTCAGGCAAAGTTTTCTTACCGTATTTTCGGTACGTGTCGGAGAATTTATGTTTGTGGCGCGGGGTACGGAAAATCATTTTTGTTACAGGTTGCCTGCAGACCGAAGGTTAAAAACTATCATGTGCCGAAGAAAATCGGTTTGGTCAGCTCTTGCCGCAAAGGGATGGCCGACACCAAAACGTTAGGCTGGCGTAAGCATGAACGTCAGTTGTACTGATTATTACAGAAAAACAAAAAGTCATAACCGGGGAGGGGATATGACTTTTTGTTTTTTAAACTATGTCTTGTCAATCAGCAAAGATTAATTTAGACTGCTCTTTATTGTAAAAAAGGAATAAGAAAAGATGTCCGGCGTAGAATTGATTAAAGTGAAGTCTCAAGATGACGGTATGCGGTTAAACCGCTGGTTTTTAAAATATTATCCGGCGCTGTCGCTGGGACATTTTCAAAAATTGCTGCGGACCAAGCAGATTAAGGTTGACGGAAAAAGAGCTGAAGCCGGTCTGAAACTGGCGGCCGGGCAGGAGGTTCGGGTGCCGCCTCTGAATTTGGATGAGACTGAAGCCAAACGGAAAAACGAGGTATCTAAAAAAGACGCAGAATTTATCATTTCTCTGGTGATTTACAAGGATAAAAACATTTTGGTTCTGAACAAACCGTCGGGTCTTGCGGTGCAAGGCGGAACAAACACCACCAGACATATTGACGGAATGCTCGGGGCTTTGAAGTTTGAGTACGAAGAAGCTCCCAAACTGGTTCACCGGATTGACAAAGACACCAGCGGAATTCTGGTTTTGGCAAGAGACCGCAAAAATGCCGAATTGCTTACCAAGGCATTTCGCGAGAGGGATTTGCACAAAACTTATCTGGCGCTGGTGCGCAATTGTCCGGCCAAGGAGAAAGGGGAGATTAAGGCAAATCTGGAAAAAGCGGGCGAAAAGTCGGTCATTTGCGAAGACGGCAAAAAAGCGATTACCGATTATAAGGTATTAGATGCCGTCGGCGACAAGTTTGCCTTGGTCGAGGCATTTCCGCTGACGGGGCGTACGCATCAAATACGCGCGCATATGGAATATATCGGATGTCCGATTGTGGGTGATGACCGTTATTTCGGAGGTGAACGCAAACGGTTTGGCAATTTAAGCGATAAACTTTATCTGCATGCATACAAAATTGATTTATCGGGAATATATAATAAAAAGCTGGAAATTGCAGCGCCGCTGCCGGAGCATTTTAAGCAGGCATTTGCGAGCTTGGGAATCCAATTTAAGGAGTAAAAGATGAGATTTGTAAAAGTATTGGCTTCAATAGTCTTCAGTTTGATTATTATCATTGCGCTGGTGGGATATTTTGCCGTGCGCAATTTTGACCTTAACAAGTATAAATCTTTTGCAACAGAGATGGTTGAACAGCAGACCGGCCGCCATTTGGCGATTAACGGTGATGCACGCATCGGGATTTCCTTGACTCCCACCGTCGTTCTCAATGACGTTGAACTGTCCAATCCCGAGTGGGCGAAGAATCCGCAGATGCTGAAAGTAAAACAGTTGGAAGTAAAATTTGCGATAATGCCGTTGTTAAAAAAACAGGTGGTTATCGACAAGGTTAACCTGATTGCTCCGGAAATTTATCTGGAAAAGGCAAAAGACGGGGTCGCCAGCTGGACATTTAAAACCTCTTCGCCGCAGGCAGCCGCCGCAGCGGTAAAAAAAGCTCCCCAAGCCGACAAGATAAGCGCTCAAGCCGTAGCTGAAAATCCGGGCGCCGCCGCGCTGGCCGGATTTGCCGCACGTAATGTGACGATTAAAAACGGGTTGGTTAACTATTTTGACGCCAAGACGGGCAAAGAAACCAATGTCAAAATCAATCAGATTACAATGGAGGCTCCGGCCGTAGACCAGCAAATGACGGCCGGGTTTGACGTAATTTATAACGGGCAGCCGATTAAAGGGGACTTGGTTTTGGGTGCCTTAAACAGTTTGTTGGAAAACAAGGAACCTTATCCGTTCAAACTGACGGCGGAAGCTTTCGGGGTTGATTTTGATTTGCAGGGAAGCGCCGAAGACCTTATGTCTGCTCCCCGTTATGCGGTTTTGGCAAATATTTATAATCCGGCAGGGAATTTTAACGCGCCGGAGACGACTCTCAAGGCTCTGGCAGACGGCGACGTCAACCAGGCTGACATTAAAATTCAGACTCTCAATATTGTGAACAATTTGATTACGGGAAAGGTAAAAGCAGTATGGAGCGGAAAAGTTCCCTCTGTTGAGGCAACGCTGTCCAGCGATAAGATTAATTTGCAAAATTTCAGCGGAAACAGCAATTTTGCTTTGGAACTTCCCTCGATCATCGGCACGGCTCAGGCTGCGGAGATGGTTCCGGCCACGGCTGTTCCGTATGAGATGCTGAAACAGGTCAACGCCAAAGCAAACCTCAGCGTTAAACAATTGGTTATATCTCCGGGAATGCAAGCCGACAATGTTGTCGTTAAGGCGGATTTGCAAAACGGCGTATTGAAGGTTAATCCGTTGCAGCTACAGTTTGGCGGTGGCAATATTGACGGAAATCTTACGGCTAACGCCAATACTCGGAACATTCAGCTAAAACTGACCAGTAAGAATATGCTTTTGCAAAATCTTCATAAGGAATTTAAGGTTGACGGTGCAAATGATTTCGGCGTGTTGAGCGGAGGTAATGTCGATTTGGACATTGATGTCAGCAGCAACGGTTCTACATATCGTCAACTGGTTCAAAATTTGAACGGGCAGGTTATTGCCATTGTCGACAAATCGGTTATTCAAACCGGAGCCCTCAGTTTTATGAGCGGAAATTTTATCAGCCAGCTGTTGGGAACGTTGAAAATAGATACCAGCAAAGCTGAAAAGCTGAATTTGACCTGCGGTGTCGTCCGGGCTGACCTGGGCAGCGGCAAGGCCAATTTCCCCAAAGGAATTGTATTGAATGCAAAAGAGCTGACTTTAGTCAGCGACGGAAATATCAATTTGGTTAATGACAAAATTGATTTCGATTTGCGTCCTTTTTCCGGCAAGGTCAGCAATACGAACGTTATGCAGGCGATTTCTTCGTTGATTAAAATTAAGGGAACGCTGCAAAGCCCGAAGATTGCCTTGGATGACAAAGAAGCCCTGAAAACAATCGTAGGCGTGGCAACAACGGGCGGAACGGCCTATCTGGGTTCAAAGCTGTTGCTGGATGCCGACGGCAGTCCGTGTTATACGGCTCTGAAGGGAACGCCGTATGCCAACCGTTTTCCCAAGCCGAGCGGTGTAGCTGCCACGACTCAGAACGTATATCAGGAAACGACGGATCAGGTCGGCAAAGGGCTGAAAGCAATTATCAATACACCGAAGGATATTCTGAAGGCTTTGAAATCACCCAAGAAGACCAGCGGTTCCAGCAACTAAGGACGAGAAATGAAAGAAAAACTCAAGCAGGCAACTAAGGAAATAGCGCAGCATCGCAGCGAGGTTATCGATAAACTTGTGCAGTTTGCCGTAACGGATATGCTGCTGTTCTGGGGGCAGGAAAAAGATTTGATTGCCCGTCAGGAAAAAGTGTGGGCGCCGATTATCGCGTGGTCGAATCACGAACTTAATACCAAATTTATTACCACTCACGGGCTGGATGTTCCGGAACAGCACAAGACCTCTAACGGCCGGTTGAAAGCTTTTTTGGAACAGTTAAGCGACAAGGAACTGGCGGCTTTTTATCTTGCTGCTCTGGACATGCGTTCGGTTTTATTGGCGGCGGCTCTGGTTAAAGGGCATCTGAATGCGGAAGAAGTTTACGAGGCAGCGTTTTTGGAAGAGCTCTGGCAGGCAGAAAACTGGGGCATTGATGAAGAAGCCGAGGAAAAACGCCGGGAGCTGAAGGCCGAACTTGAAGAGATTGAGGACTTTTTGAAAACGAAGTAAAAAAGTATGATTAAGGAAGTTTTTGTAAAGATTTACGGTCGGGTTCAGGGAATTGGGTATCGGCGCTGGGCCGTTAGTCGGGTGGAAGAAATCGGAGGAATTTCCGGCTGGGTGCATAATGAGACCGACGGTACTGTTGAAATTATGATGCGCGGCGAAGAGGAAAAAATCGACAGGATGATACTCGCCTGCCAAAAAGGGCCGATGTTTGCGCGCGTAGACAAGCTGGAGTTTGTTGTGGGACGGTGGAGCGGCTTTTTGCCTCCGATAGAAGACGGGGTTTTCAAACGTTACTAAACCGGGGAGGTCTTTGCACGCCTTAAAATTTTCGGGTTTCCCCTTGTATTTTTGATTGCAGCACATACTTCTTTATGGTGAAATTTTTATAAAGGAGAGTTACATGTTAGTTGCAAAAACTAAGGAAAATCTCAAAAGATGCAAATGTATGGGATGTCCGTCTTATACGTTGGGCTGTAAAATAAAAAACGTTCCGGAAAACTTGTTTAAGCTGATGGAAGATTTGGATAATGTCGAACATTATGAGTCAATGTTCTGCGCATTTGAAAAAAGCCATTGTATAGAGGAAGACCGCGGTTGTTTGTGCGACACTTGTCCGGTTCATGCCGAGTATAATCTGAACCGTGAAGAATATTGTCTGAAAGACGGCGGCAACCTCGGTCAGCGCTGCCTGATGGGATTTGACGAAGAAGACGACGAAAACAAGACAGGCGGCGGTTCCGACAATTTGCATTAAAATTACTTTCTTGAAGATATAACGCAATTTTTACATAGGTGTGGCGATGAAAGCAGAAAAAGCAAAAACGCCGGAGCCTCAAAGCATTATGCAGGCTTACCGGATCGCAAATCGGCTGGCCAACACTTCTCAGAATATGGATGCTAAAATTGCCGCGTATGATAAAGTCATTAATTTTTGTGCCCGCCGCGTAACCTGTCGTTTGGACAACAGCATCAAAACCAATATGCTGTTGTACTGGGCTCACAACAATGTCGGCGAGGCTTATTGCAACAAGGGGGCATATGCAGAGGCCGCCGCCTATTATGAGCGGGGGCTGAAGTATGCCCGTAATGATAAAGAAAAGATTTCACTTTTGGAAAAAGCGGCAGAAGCCTACTTTGCCGGCGGAGAAACCTCAAAATGGCTCGATGCCAAAATGAGGGAAATTAATCTGCTGCCGGAAACCGACCGGGGCGAAGCTTATCTGCAGACGGCGGAGCGAAGCAAAGACGGAGCCACGGTTATAAACCTTTTGGAAAAGGCGCTGCCGGCACTTGGCAACGAGGAAGTTTCCCTAGGTGAAAAATGTCAGAGAATCAGGGCTGTTACACAACGGTTGATGACGATTTATCAAATGAATCAGGATCGCCAGAATTGGGAGAGAATCCGACTTTTGGCAGATAAAACCGCGGTTGTGGAAGCCAAGCTGAAATTAAATTAAAACAAAAGGTCTGCTCCGTGGGGCAGACCTTTTGCAAATCGTTAGAATTTTTTGCAATCAGAAACAGAATCCTTTCGCGCATTCTCGTAAATACCCTGTCGGTTTTTACAGAATACCTCATATATGTATTTTGTTTTGTGCGGGGCATCTCCAGAGGGAGGACAGTCATGGCGGAGCGTTATCGTATTGCCGCTGACATTGACAGCGTCGGCATCGCCGATAAAAATCAGTTCTTTAAAACCGATTTGCCAGACTTTGTTTTTACCTGCTGGACGGCTGGTGAAGATAACGTCGCCGACGATTTTACAGTTGCTGTCGAGAAACGTACAGGCGTCTTCGGTGCAGACGAAATATTCTCCGGAGCCGTCGTTTAAAGCGGATACAAGCTTATATGAATCGCGTTTAAACGTGCTGGAAATAAGCGGACCGCCGCCAATGCGGTAAATTTGGCCGCAGACTGTGAGCAATGTTTTTCCGGCTGCGTAGGTTTTGTCATCCATCGGGATAATCGCTTTATCTGTAATGCTGAAAAGCTTGTGACGGACGAGCAGCAGTTTTTTCCGGTTTGGTCGGAAATATGTTGAATATCCTGTTCCGAGCAGTCGATTACCGGTGTTAACGTCATATCGTCGGCACAGTGCCATAGCCGGTTTTCCATTGCAACGGCATAAGGACAAATTTTTGTAAACCGAACTTCGCAGAGCGGAACCAACCGGTTGTGTTCATCAAGACAATAATGTTGTCTGCTGCCGTATTTCTGATGCAGATAATAGATTTTTTTCATAACTTTTTGTTTTAGAATTATACATTAATTATATTGTTTTGAATGGATGTATCATCGGTCCAAAAAGGGACAGAGTCAATCTTTTAGTTATTTTCGGCACAAAACGTCAAACTCGTTTTTTTTGTGCTCGAGCATTTCTTTCTGTTCTCCCTGCAAAGGCGCGGGTTTGCGGGCAATTACATATTGTGGGAGCAGGCGTTTTATTTCATTGATATCACGGTTCCAGGCCTGAGGTCGGATACGGATTTTTTTACCTTGTCCGGCAGAAACCCTGGGAGTGACTTCGCCGCTTTCGGCATCTTCAAATTCGGTTAATGTCAGGCGCAGGTTTTCCAAAGTTCCGGGGATCAAAAATTCGATAAATTCACCGGAGTTGATATAATTGCGGACTTCAAAAACCGCGTCGTTGTCCTGCCACTCGACAACAGAACCGGCAAACAGCCAGTCTCCCAGCGTTCGGGTATATTCGTAGTTTTGGCTGATGTTGGTCAGTTTACCGTCATGAAAGCCCAGGCAATAGCCCCGGTTTTGCAAGGTGTAGAGGTCAGCCATATATTTTTCGCTTTTCCAATCTTCAGGATTTTTGTACCAGTCATCAATGGCCTGACGATAGGTTCGGGCAACAATTGCAGCGTAGTATTCGGTTTTATTGCGCCCTTCAACTTTGAGGGAATCCATTCCGATGCTCAGCAAATCGGGCAGCCTGGGCATCAGGCACATATCTTTGGAGTTCAGCATATAGCCGCCGTTTTGGTCTTCCATCACTTCAAAATATTCGCCGGGACGGAATTCTTCCTCAAGCAGAAATTCAAAGGCGTCTTTGTTTTGCTCGTTAATTTCGATTTCTTTCAACGTGCCGTCTTTTAAGCGGAGGTGGAGTTTGTAGTGCCAGCGGCAGCAGTGTGCGCATTTTCCCTGATTGGCGCTGCGGTCGGCCAGGTAGTTGGAAATCAGGCAACGGCCGGAATAGGACATACACATTGCACCGTGCATAAAGCATTCCAACAGGATGTCGGGACAGTCTTGACGGATTTGGCGCATTTCTTCAAATGTAACTTCGCGGCCGAGAACGCAGAGCTTGGCGCCCTGATTTTGCCAGAACTTTACGGCCAGCGAGGAACAGATGTTGGCTTGCGTGGATACGAACAGATTGAGTTCCGGCGCATTTTCGCGGACGTATTGAAAGACGCCGGGGTCGGCAATCAGTACGCCGTCCGGTCTGAGTTGGCGCAGGGTTTCGACAAATTTCGGCAGCTTTTCCACGTCGCGGTTATGCATAAACAGATTGAGGGTCAGGTAGATTTTTTTACCGTGAGCATGAGCAAAATCAATGCCTTCCTGCAAGTCTTCCATGGAAAATTTCGACTGTGCGCGTAAACACATGTCCGGCGTCCCGGCATAAACGGCATCCGCCCCATAGAGAACGGCGGTTTTCAGTTTGACCAGCGAACCGGCAGGCAGAAGTAGTTCGGCTTTATTTAGCATTTTAGTCCTTTACGGTAACTTTGTTGGTGTAAACGTTCAGTCGTCCCAGCGGTGTGTCGTCAATGCTGATGCGGGCGATAAACGGTTTGTGTTTTTCAGAATCTTCCAACAGCCAAAAATAAATGGGGCGGTCGGAGCTTAGTTCCCAAAGCAAATCATCGCCTTTTGCCCCGAGTTTGTCAATATACATGGAGCATTTTGCGGCGTCTCCGCCATAGGGCGAATATTCGTTGGCGACAAGCCGATCTTTTCCTTCATCCCGGAAAATGACGTCAAAACGGCGTTTGCCGTCAAAAACCTGCATACGGGAATCGCAGAATTTGACATTATTGTATTGACGCGCCAGTTCGGCAAAAACGGTTTGAAGGTCGGTTGTGTCTCGGTTGTCGGCGTTTTGTTCGATTTCTACTTTTTTGGTTTTGTCGTTTTTGCTGCTGATGCGGTACAGGGGCATGCCGTTGTCGTCGTAAACCAGTTCTTTGGTGCGTTTATTGAAGCGCGATTGCGAATCATAATGATATCCGGTCGTTTCAAAGTTGCCGTTAACAATTTTTCCGGTTGTGGCATAGTTGGCTTTAAAAGGATAGAGGGTATTAAACATTCCATCGGTTTTGACGGTGGAATTTACCGCGTACGAATCCGGAGTGAGCGCATAAGTAAAGCGTGTTTTGCTGGCATTGAAGGGACCGAGGATAACCGTGAAATCGTGTTCGACACTGAAAGCGCGGGCAGGTCCGGCATACAGCAGCCCAATCAGCAGTAAAAGCGGGATTTTTTTCATTAATTTTAGTCTTTCTTTAAACTTTTTGCTTACAATAGCAGATAAATTTATAATTTAAAGGGTTTAATAATGTCTAAAAAAATTTTGGTCCTGATGGGCGGTTTTTCGGCAGAGAGGGAAGTCAGCCTGAGTTCGGGGCAGGATATCGTCGATGCTTTGAAACAAAAAGGCTATGACGCTTTTGCCCATGATTTGACGGATGTTTGGAAATTTATCGAAGTTTTGAAAAACGAGAAGCCGGATGCGGTTTTTAACGGTTTATACGGCAACTGGGGCGAAGACGGCGAAATTCAGGGGCTTTTGGATTTGTTGCAAATTCCTTACACCCATTCGGGGGTAAAGGCTTCCTGCATCGGCATGGACAAAGCGGTAACCAAGATGGCGGCCGAGGCCTGCGGCATTAAGACAGCCAAAAGCGAAAAGATGACGGCGGGCTCTTTTTTGAAAAACGGAACGTCCATTCCTTTTCCGTATGTGGTCAAGCCGGTTTGCGACGGTTCCAGCGTAGGGGTTTATATTGTTCAGAATGTAGAGGATATTAAAAACGTCCGCTATGAGGATTTGAACAGGGAAGTGTTGATTGAGGCTTATGTCGAGGGGCAGGAGCTGACGTCGATGTGCCTTGAAGGAAAGGCATATGTGGTAACCGAGCTGCGTCCAAACCTGGCGTTTTATGATTACAAGGCAAAGTATACCGACGGTATGACCCGCCATATTCTGCCGGCGGAAATTCCCGACGAGGCGGCCGAAACCTGTAAGAGGTATACGGAGGAACTATACCGGGCTCTGGGATGCAATACAGTAGCGCGCTGTGATTTCCGTTATAATCCAACTGACGGCGTCGTGTTGTTGGAAATTAACACCAATCCGGGAATGACGGCGCTTTCGCTGGTTCCGGAACAGGCTAAATACGCGGGGATTTCTTATCCCGATTTGTGTGAAAAACTGGTTAAAGGAGCCGCATGCCGGAAACTGCCGAACATAAGATAATCGTCATTGCAGGGCCGACGGCTTCGGGAAAGTCGGGCTTGGCCTTGGATTTGGCTCTGGCTTTGAACGGCGAGGTAATCAATGCCGATTCAATGCAGGTTTACAAAAATATGCCGGTAATAACGGCATGTCCGAGCACGGAAGACAAAGCCAGGGTTTTGCATCACCTTTATGAAATTTACGAACCATCCGTCAACGGAACCGTGGTAGACTGGCTTAACCGGGCTGAGGTTAAAATCCGCGAAGTTTGGGAAAAGGGAAGATTGCCGATTGTGGTGGGCGGTACCGGGCTTTATCTGGATAATCTGATAAACGGAACTACGCCAATTCCGGAATGTGCGGCAGAGGTGCGAAGCGAGGTTCGCCGACTGGCTGCGGAGAAGGGAATCGGTGCCGTTTATGAGGCTTTGGCCAAAGTCGACATTGCGGCGGCAGAACGGCTTAATCCCAATGATACCAGCCGGGTGACCAGAGCGTATGAGGTCTGGAAACAAACCGGGATAACCTTAACCGAATGGCACCGCCGGCCGATGGTGAAGAAGCTTCCCGAAGCCGTTTTTGATATCATCAAACTGTGTCCGCCGGCAGAGGAACTCGACAGCCGTTGTTATTTGCGTTTTGACCGGATGATGAGTGCCGGCGCTTTGGAGGAAGTCCGGCGGCTGACGGAACTTAAACTGCCGGGAAACCTTCCGGCAATGAAGGCTTTGGGGGTGCCGGAACTGGCGGCTTATTTGAACGGACAGTGTTCGCTTGAAGCTGCGGTTGCCGCAGGAAAGCTGCATACCCGCCAATATGCCAAACGGCAGCGGACCTGGTTTGCCAACAAGCTTAAGGCAGACGTGGTCTGGGAGCATTGCTACGAAGGCAATGCGGAAGAATTTTTAAAAAGATTAAACGGCTGATTTTATTTTTAATTATATTTTATAAAATTATGTGAAAAAATTAATTAATTGTTGCACATATAGGGATTAAGATATAGAAATTAAGCAATACAGATTGGTTTAAGCACATCGGAGAAATTATATGCTTTCAAAATTTATGGGATGGCTGTCGGCAGATATGGCTATCGACTTGGGTACCGCCAACACATTGGTTTACGTCAAAGGCAAAGGTATCGTATTAAATGAACCTTCAGTGGTTGCAATTGAGGAATACCGCGGAAAGAAACAGGTTTTGGCGGTAGGCAACGAGGCTAAACAGATGCTGGGTCGTACTCCCGGAAACATCAACGCCATTCGTCCTTTGCGTGACGGCGTCATCGCCGATTTTGAAATCGCAGAAGAAATGATTAAATATTTTATCCGTAAAGTGCATAATCGCCGTACGTTTGCTTCGCCGATGGTTATCGTCTGCGTTCCGTCCGGGTCTACGGCCGTAGAAAGAAGGGCCATTCAGGAATCCGCCGAAGCTGCAGGTGCCCGTAAAGTATGGCTGATTGAAGAACCGATGGCTGCCGCTATCGGTGCCGATCTTCCGGTTACCGAGCCTACAGGTTCCATGGTTGTCGATATTGGCGGCGGTACGACCGAGGTTGCTGTTTTGTCTTTGGGTGGTATTGTTTATGCCCGCTCGGTTCGGGTCGGCGGCGATAAGATGGATGCTGCAATTATTTCTTACATTCGCCGTAATCATAACCTGTTGGTCGGTGAGGGAAGCGCCGAAAGAATTAAAAAAGAAATCGGTTCAGCCTGTGCGCCGGATGCCGGCGAGGGTCGGACAATCGAAATAAAAGGACGCGATTTAATGAACGGCGTGCCCAAGGAAATCATCATTACCGAACGTCAGGTTGCCGAGAGTCTGAGTGAACCGGTTTCCCAAATTGTCGAAGCGGTTAAGGTGGCTCTGGAACATACGGCTCCCGAACTGGCTGCCGATATTGTTGACAAAGGTATTGTCCTGACTGGCGGCGGTGCGTTGCTGACTAATTTGGATCAGGTTTTGCGCAATGCAACCGGCCTTCCGGTTTCCATTGCCGAAGATCCGTTGGCCTGCGTTGTCAAAGGCACAGGTAAGGCTTTGGATGAAATGAGCCGCTTGCGCTCAATTCTTTCCACCATGTATTAACGGGGCGTTTCGCAACTTTTGACAAAGGAGAGGAAAGCCGTGCATTCGGCAGCGGTTTTGATGCCGTAAGGCGGTTTTCCTTTCTCAGGTCTCAGGTTGCGGATAGGGGTGTTCCCGTTTTAATTTTTTTGAATAATCAGCGGAGCCATAATGAAGCGGCGCAGAAGTTTATTTGTTCATTTCAGTCATATCAGATTACTGGCGCAAAAATTTGCACTGGTAATTTTGTTTTTATCAGCTTTTGTATTGATGCTGGTGAACAAAACCGATACGGTGATTATCGAAAAAACCTCTACGGTGGCGACCGACGTTATTTCTCCGGTCATCGACGTCTTGGTTATTCCGGCAAAGGCCATTGCCTCGGTATATGATTATTTCAAAGACCTTAAGGAAATTCACAACGACAATCAGCGTTTGAAAGACGAAAACAAGCAGCTGACAAATTTGTATGACCGGGCACGGGCGTTGGAGATTGAAAACCGGCTGCTGTCCGATTTGCTTAATTATGTTACGCCGCCCGAGGCCGAGTTTATGACCGCGAGAGTAATTGCGGAGGAAGGGGATGCGTTTTCTCACTCGGTAATCGCTTATGTCGGTGACAAACCGGTAAAAAAAGGACAAGTGGCTCTTTCGGATAAAGGCGTCGTCGGACGTGTCGACCGGGTCGGCAACGTTTATGCCAAAATCATTTTGATTACCGACATCAACTCCAAAATTCCGGTGATGGTAGAAAAGACCAGAGTGCGCGGTATTTTATCAGGCGACAACAGTACGACGCCTAAAATGATTTTTATTCCGTTGGAAGCGGAGCTGGCCATTGGCGATCGTATTGTCACATCCGGCGTTGCCGGGGTTTTCCCCGCAGGGCTTCCGGTTGGGCGGGTTGTGAGCGTCGACAAAAATGAAATCAGGGTAAAGCCGTTCAGCAATCTTGACCGTTTGGAGTATGTCAAACTGGTTAATTACGGTTTGGACGGTATTTTGGAAGACGAAGAAGCCGGACGGGAAGCAAAATAGGATGAGTGAAGATTTAGATGAAAATATCACTTCTTTGTTTCAGCGCCTGCTACCGTTTATGTCTTCGGTTTTGTTGCTGCTGATTTCTTATATTCCTTTGGATTTCAGCGTTTTTAACAACATTCGCCCGTCGATAGGCCTGATTTGCGTATACTTTTGGATGCTGCACCGGCCGGATTTGTTTAACCTTTGGTCGGTCTATTTTCTGGGGGTGATTGATGATATAATATCATCGGCACCGTTTGGTTCCAATATTTTTGCAATGCTGCTTCTGTACGTTTTGATTACCAACACGTCACGCTTTTTTAACGCTAAGCCTTTTGTGGTTACATGGTACGGCTTTGCAGTGTTGTCTCTGGTTGCGATGCTGGGGCGCTGGCTGGTCGTATCAATTTATTACAGCCAGTTTTTGCCGTTGTTGATGATGCTGTTCAGCTATATGGTGACAATCGCCGCTTATCCGTTGTTGTCTCTGCTGCTGGCTTTTATTCAAAACCATATGATTCAGGACGAGGAATAAATGAACCGCGATAACGATAAAGGAAAGGTTTTAATCAATCGTTCGCTGATTCTCGGCATCGGCAAGTTTCTGCTGTTTATTGTCATTATCGCCCGTTTGTATTATTTGCAGGTTTATCAGGCTGACAAATATAAAACGCTGGCTGATGAAAACCGGATTTCTACCCGTTTGCTGGTTCCGCCGCGGGGAATCATTTATGACCGGCATCTGGAACTGCTGGCCACCAATCGTCAGAACTTTCAGGCTTTGATGGTTGCGGAGCAGGCGCCGAATGTTCAGGCAACGTTGGACGCATTTAAGAAGATTATGCCGCTGAGCGAGGCCGAAGAAGAAAAAATCAAAAAAGACCTGCGTAAAAACCGTAGTTTTGTTCCGATTAAAATTAAGGATAATCTGACATGGGACGAGGTTGCTAAAATCCAGTTAAACGCACCGGATTTGCCGGGTATATTCATTGACGAGGGGTTGTCCCGTTATTATCCTTACGGAGAAAAAATGGCCCATATTATCGGCTATGTTTCTTCAGTTTCGGATACTGACGTTAAGGATGATCCGCTGCTGGAAGTTCCGGGATTTAAAATCGGCAAGGCGGGGATTGAAAAGCTTTATGAAAAAAAGCTGCGCGGCAAAGGGGGAAACCTTAAGCTGGAAGTCAACGCCTACGGTCGGATTATGAAAGAGATTGAAAAGGTTGAGGGTATTCCCGGCGACCGTATTGAGCTGAGCATTGACGCCCGTTTGCAGACCAAGGCTTATGATTTGTTTGGCGAAGAGAGCGGTGCAGCGATTTTGTTAAATGTAAACACCGGTGAGATTCTGGCTTTTGTTTCAACGCCGGCCTATGATCCCAATGTTTTGTCGCAAGGCATCAGTACGACGGAGTGGAAAGAGCTGAGCACCAACGAACGGCATCCTCTGATTAACAAGGCTTTGTCAGGGTTGTATTCTCCGGGCTCGACCTTTAAGATGATAACGGCGCTGGCGGCACTTGAGGCCGGGGTGATTTCGGCGCAGACACGTTCGTTCTGCGCCGGCAAGATGATGCTGGGCAATCATACCTTCCACTGTTGGAAAAGATTTGGCCATGGCTATATTGACGTTGTTCAGGCGCTGATGCATTCGTGCGACATTTTCTTTTATGAAACGGCTCAAAAAGTCGGGATTAACAAAATTGCCGAGGTTGCAAGAAGTTTTGGCCTGGGCAAAAAAGTCAATGTGGGTTTGGAGAACGAAAAAGCCGGTCTTATTCCCGATACCGAATGGAAATGGCAACGTTTCGGCGAAGGCTGGCAACAGGGTGAAAACCTGATTTCCGGAATCGGGCAGGGATATATTCTGACCACGCCGATACAGCTGGCTACCATGACGGCGCGGATTGCCAACGGCGGATATGAGGTTGTTCCGACGTTTAAAAAGGCTGATCCCGCACAGCAGTTGAATTGGCGCAAGATTAACGTTTCTTCGGCAAATTTGGGACTGGTAAAGCAGGGAATGTGCGATGTGGTCAATGTTCCCGGCGGTACGGCTTATATGTCCCGTTTTGACTTTAACGGGCAGCAGATGTGCGGCAAGACCGGCTCTGCCCAAGTTCGCCGGATTACGATGAAAGAACGCGAAAGCGGAATTATCAAACAAAAAGATTTGCCCTGGAAGTTCCGGGATCATGCGTTATTTGTCGCGTATGCTCCGGCGGTTGATCCCAAGTATGCGGTCGGGGTTGTCGTCGAACACGGCGGCAGCGGTTCCGGCGTGGCAGCGCCGATTGGCAAAAATCTGCTGTTGGAAGCTTTAAAATTAGATGCAACTTCAGAACCGGTGGAATAGTCACATGTATAAGTCATATGAAACGAGTTTTAAAAATCAAACACCGACGCTGAGAGAGAAAATTCAAAATCTCAGTTTCTCGTATATTATGTTTATTATCCTGCTGGCGTCTATCGGGGGGACGATGCTTTATTCCGCTGCCAACGGAAACTGGAGCCCTTGGGCGCTGAATCAGCTGATGCGTTTCGGCCTGGGCTTTGTGGTAATGATTGTTTTCGCGTTGACGGATATTCGCGTGTTTATGCGATATGCTTATATTTTTTATTTTGCAACGCTGATTTTGCTGATTATCGTGGAGGTTACCGGGCATATAGGCATGGGTGCCCAACGATGGATTAATCTTGGATTTATTAAATTACAACCGTCTGAGCTGATGAAAATTGCCTTGGTTTTGGCTTTGGCCCGCTATTTTCATTCGTCTTCTCTGCAAAGTATTGAAAGTATCCGCGGTATTATTCCCCCGCTTTTGATGGTTTTGTTTCCAGCTTTTTTGGTTATGACGCAGCCTGACCTCGGTACGGCGTTGATGTTGCTCTTTTCTGCCGGGGCAATCTTTTTTATCGTCGGCGTACAGTTGTGGAAATTCGGTGTGTTGATTCTGGGGGCAATCGTGACTATGCCGATTGCATGGCATTTGCTCCATGATTATCAGCAAAACCGGGTGTTGACGTTTTTAAATCCGGAGCGGGATCCTCTGGGAGCCGGTTATCATATTATCCAATCCAAAATTGCGCTGGGTTCCGGCGGTGTGTTTGGCAAGGGTTTTTTGAAGGGGACGCAAAGCCATCTGAACTTTCTGCCGGAAAAACATACAGACTTTATTTTTACAATGCTGTCGGAAGAGTTTGGGCTTATCGGAGCAACTTTTGTGGTTATCGTTAATTTCTTGATTATCGCTTACAGTTATTCTTTTGCCTTGCGAAGTACCAGTTATTTCGGAAAACTGGCCGCAATCGGATTGGCAACCAACTTCTTTTTGTACGTTTTTATCAATATGGCAATGGTCTTGGGTTTAATTCCGGTCGTGGGTATTCCGCTGCCGCTGATTTCATACGGCGGAACGGTCATTCTCTCCGTTATGGCCGGTTTCGGGATTATTCTTTCGGTACATATTAATCGGAATATAAATATCGGTAAAGACTAGCAAAGATAAGGAGTGTGCTCTGAGGTCGTCTAGAGTGTCAGCTTCGGGTTTCGTTAACGACCACGTACTTCTTGTACGCTGGGTCGTTATCTCTCCCTAGCTTCCTCCTATACGACCACATATCACCCTCCTTGGTGGGGAGTATTATATACGGGTACTTTTACCCTTAAATCTTATTACTCAGCGCACCTATCAACTTTGCTTTTCGTATTGTGTGTTATCTTATCTTCCCCCCGAGCTTTCTCCATACGATTCACATATTATTCTTCGCATAATATTTCCCTGTTTTTCTTTTAATTTAAATATTTTCCGTCTACCCGGTGTAAATCAATATTTACATTTGTTTGTTTTTTTGATAGAATAGAATAAGGAACAACAGGTTCCGGATTTTTAACTGTCAAAGGACGAAAACGATGAGATATTCAAGTTTATTGGCTTTGTGCGCGTTTATGCTTTGCTTAAACGTGCCGGAGGTGAGAGGTGAAATTCTCGCCGTTCACACCTATGATGTAATGACACACACCGCACTTCTTCCGAAACCTGTTGCTTCCGACAACACCTTCTCGCTTGCCGCAACCTGGTGGCTACCTGATTGGCAGAGTTCTCAAAAATCCCGAGGTTCTGACGATATCGGCGGCGGAGATATTGACGGAGAATGTGAAACTTACGGTTATGTTAGTGAATGCAATGCTCCTAAAATTTCCGGCGGTATTATTTACCCTATAAGCGGGCTTGCCTGCCATAAGTCCTGCTCTTGTTCCGGTAATTTTCAATATACTTCATCAAATTGTTTCGGTAAATACAAACTCTCAGGAGCTTTTTGCGACGGAAAGTACAGTGCCTGCGTTTGTAAAGACGAATTCAGGTATGATTCTTCCAACTGTAACGGCGAAAATAAACTCGGCGGAGAAATATGCAACGGAAAATACAACTCTTGTACTCTTCGTCCGGAATGTACCGTCTCCTCTAAAGACTGTACATATGGCTGTGCCGAATACAACTCCTGTAACCGGTGTACCTCCTGCAAGTCCAATCCCGATTGTGACGTTTCCGACAAGTCCTGCACCTATGGCTGTGCTTCTTACAACAGCTGTTCGAAGTGTACCTCCTGTAAAGACAACCCGGATTGCAGTGCGACGGCGGTTTCCTGTGACTACGGATGTGCCTCAACCAACTCCTGTGGTATCTGTACTTCTTGTTCGGGCAATCCGGATTGTAACGTGTCCGATAAATCCTGCGATTACGGTTGTGCGGCGACCAATTCCTGCGGCAAGTGTACGTCCTGTAAGTCTTGTACTCCGTCGGCAAACGAGACCGGCTGTACCTATGGGACGGAATCCTGTTCCGACGGCTGCGGCGGTACCAGACTGTGCTGTAAAGGGCATACCCACAGTTATAGCTGTCCCAGCGGGTACCAGTCTTCAAGCTGTTCGTCCTCTCAAGTTCAGACTGGGACAACTTCCAAAGTTTGCTCTTGCGGTGCTGCTTCCGGCACCTGCTACTCCTGCCGTGCCAAGACTTGTAGTGACGATCCTTGTATGAACGGATGCTACACCAATATCGGCTGTACTTATGGATGCAAAACAACCAATTCCTGCGGTGGTTGCGAAGTATGCTATACGTATGAAGAAGATACTTGTATAGGCTTGACAGGAAGTCCTGATTGCGAGCAAATAAACGGTTATCTTTGCACAGGAACGGTAATGACCTGCGGAGGAAAAAAATGTTGTTGTCCGACAGGGCAGTGCTATGACAATCGAGGTTATAATATGTGTGACTGTGCATTGGATGGAGGAATGATGTAAAAAGCAACTGAGACAGGCCATAAGGCCGAACTAAGAAAGCCTGAAGATATACTTCAGGCTTTCTTTTTATTCGTCCGTTGTTTACCAAAACAAAGTTAGTGATAGGTTCTTATCAAACTGCTTAAAATTCCCTGAACTCTGACGCGGGATGCGGGAAAACGGCGAATTTGGTAGTTATCATTTTTGGGAATAAGCAGAACCTCGCCGTTTTCTTTCTTTATTTCTTTCAAGGTTGCTTCGCTTTCATCCACCAAGGCAACAACAATATCACCATTGTTGGCAGTATCGGCTTTTTTGATAATAACGGTATCCCCGTCCATTATTCCGATGTTAACCATAGAATCCCCTTCCACGGTCAAGGCATAGTACTGTCCGCGGCTGACCATATCATAAGGAACCGAAAACCGTTCGCTTTCATTTGCAATCGCTTCAATAGGCGTTCCCGCCGCAATTTTGCCGTACAGCGGTATTTCCACCATTCCGTTATGCAAAGCTTCTTCCCGTTTTTTCTCCTCTTCAAGGATAGAGCTGGGCTTGAGCTTCGGCAGGCGCAAAACCTCCAGCGCCCGAGCCTTGTGAGGCAGTTTTTTCAGGAAATTCCGCTCGACCAAAGCCTCTATCAGAGCGTGAATCCCGGACTTTGACTTGAGGTTGACGGCTTCTTTCATCTCATCAAAAGAAGGACAGCAACCGGTTTCTTTAGTAACTTTATTGATAAACATCAAAAGTTTGTATTGCTTTTCGGTGAGCATATTTTCCCCAATAAAAAAGTAGAACACTTACATATCAAATGTTCTACTTTAGTTCTTTTGCGATGTCAAGCGATTATCTCGAAAGCTGTTTGCTTTTTTTGGCTTTAACCAGTTCGGGCACTTTGACCACATTTATTTTTTCCAGCCGCGGCGGAAGTTTGGAATTCTCCTGCAAAAGCTTTCCGGCGGCAACCGGTTTGAAGGAGACCATTTTCCGAGGTGCGTTTTGCGCAATTTCCTGAGCCTGTTCCCAAGTCAGGGTTCCGTTTTGATTAAACGGCAGCGTTTTCAGGTAATTTTCAAACAACTGCGGCTGTTTCAAAACCAACGAGAGCTCGCGCATCGTGGTAACCGAATGCTTTTCCTGCCAGTGTTCCTTGGCAAACTTATAGGCATTGATGCCGGACCCCTCGGCAAACACGGAAGGGAAACGCCGTTTCATTTTTTCCACAAAGCTCAAGGAATTAATGTCTGAGGGTTTAAGGCCTTTCAGTTCGGTTGCAATTCCCGAGAAGCCGCCTTTGATATGTTTGGCCAAAAACATCCCCCAGATTGCGGGATTAATTTGTTCCGGCCGTATCCCTTGCTGCTGCAAAACTTCTTTTATCCGGCGCAGTCCGCTCTCATCAAAGGTGCAATAAACTTCACTGGCATAATCCCGTTGCAGCCGCAACATCTGCGAACTGTTGTCTGCGCCTTCCCTGATGAAAATCTGCTTATAATCCGGCTTGAGGAAAGAAACCAAACGGCTCCGGGCCCGCATACGGTTATGATAAGCCAGATATCCCTGTTTTTTGAAGTCTTCGTTAAAGGCTTTTACAGCCTGTTCAAAGCCAGCGCCTTTATTAAAAAACTTATCGGCCAAATCGGCAAACTGAGACTGCTGCAAGGCATAAATCGCCATATTTTCGGCATTAAAACGGTTAAACTGCAAGGAGCCGTAAAAGGTTCTGGCTACGCCCACCGGGTTGGCTTCGTTGCCGACTTCGCGCTTATAGGAACAATCCCACAGGGAATAACGGGTAACGCCGGCATATTCGCGCACTTCGCGCCGGCCTTCATATGCTTTGTTTTCAAATTCGTAAATCGGTTTAGCGCTGCCGGATTTGGCAATGTTTACGGCTTTAGGCACGACACGGATTGCACCGGCGTTGTACCCTGACGCAGTATGAGAATCCGAACCGGGGACAGCGCCGGCGGCCGATGCCGTTCCTCCGAGCGCAGCCGAAAAAAATGCCAGCTTCATCAAATTAAGTCTGGCCCGCTCGCGAATGTCTTTCAAATGTTGAACAAGTTCCTCTTTTTTCATTTCATATCTCTTTGAATAATCATTATTTCTCTTCCTTATTAATCGATTCTTATTATAGTGTTTTCCGTGATAAAAATAAAGAGTTAAAATCAAAAAACTTGAATTATTTGTTGAAAAAAATTTTGCTTTGTTTATAGTTGGAACTAATTGTGTTTTAAAATTGATTTTAGGAAAAAAAATGGCTACCGAAACAAACATTCACCGCGAAGCCCGCCTGGCAAAATTAAAGACCCTTCAGGAGCGAGGCTACAACCCCTACCCTTACAGTTTTCACCCGACCGCATATGCCGCAGATTTGCAGGAAAAATATAAAGATCTGGAAGCCGGCACCGATACGGAAGACCGGGTTACAATCGCCGGACGCGCCATGGCCGTACGCAACAACGGTATGTTTATAGACGTCAAAGACTCTACCGGCAAAATTCAGGCATTCTGCCACAAAAACCACTTGAGCGAGGATGAACTCGAGCGTTTGAAATGTCTTGACGTCGGCGATATTGTCGGTATAAGCGGGTATGTAAGAAGAACGCCGCGCGGAGAACTTTCAATTGCCGCCGAGAAATTTGACATCATTTCAAAATCTTTGCAGCCGCTGCCGGAAAAATTCCACGGCCTGACGGACGTTGAGGCTCGTTATCGTCAGCGTTACGTTGATTTTATCATGAACGACGAAAGCCGTGAAATCTACAAAAAGCGTTGTGAAATCACCTCTGCCATCCGCCGTTATTTTGAAGCTCACAACTTTTTGGAAGTCGAAACGCCGATGCTTCATCCGATTATGGGCGGCGCCAATGCCAAACCGTTTATCACGCATCATAACACGCTGGATATGGACTTGTATTTGCGCATTGCTCCGGAGCTGTATCTCAAAAAGCTGGTCGTCGGCGGTTTTGAGCGCGTTTTTGAAATCGGACGCAACTTCCGCAACGAAGGCATTGACAAGAGCCATAACCCGGAATTTACCGCTCTGGAAGCTTATCAGGCCTATGCAGACTATAACACCATGGCGGATTTGATTCCCGACCTGATTGCTTATGTGGCCAAAAGCGTCCTGGGAACGACCGTAATCAAAGTCGGCGAAAACGAAATCGACTTGGGTCAGCCATTTGTCCGCAAATCAATGATTGAACTGGTAAAAGAATATACCGGGCTTGATTTTATGGAAGCTGACACATTGGAAAAAGCCAAGGAAATGGCAAAATCAGCCGGTGTTGACGCCGATGCCTGCATTTCCTGGGGTAAAGTGATTTCAGAAGTATTTGACGCCAGAGTAGAAGAGCACCTGATTCAGCCGACTCTGGTTATGGATATGCCTCGCGACATTTCTCCGCTTGCCAAAACTCACCGCAGCAACCCGCGTCTGGTTGAGCATTTTGACGCCTATGTTGCCGGAATGGAAATGGGCTGCGCCTATTCCGAACTTTCTAATCCGCTGGAGCAAAGAGAGCGTTTTGAAGCACAATGCGCGGACCGGGAAGCCGGAGACGACGAAGCCCAGATGTTAGACGAAGACTTTATTAATGCGCTGGAAAACGGCTTTCCTCCCTCTGGGGGCATGGGCATGGGCATTGACCGTCTGGCCATCCTGCTGACCGGATCGGCCACCATTCGCGACGTTATCGCTTTTCCGACCTTGCGCAAGAAAGACTAAAAGTGTTTGACAACAACCGGCATATGCAGCGACTGCAAACTCTGCTGAAAAAGGCATATATCGCTTTTCAGAAAAGTGTTTATGCAGGTACGGCGGCTGCCGGTTGTTTTTTAGTCTATCACGGATATTTACTGAGCCAACTTAAACAAATTCTGCCGGACAATGAACAGGCGGAAAGAGAAATTACGGTCGGCGAAGAAAAGCCCAAACTCAGTTTTGAAGACTACTGCCGACTGAATCCAATCAGTACCTGTTGGGACAACAGCGAAGCAACCGATTTTTTGTATCAGGACAACGAACATATCGCGGTTATGGAACCGGAGCAGGTTAACCCTGAGCTTTTGGAAGAAGCATTAAGCGACCATCCGGCGAAGCTGAGAAAACTTGCTGAAGTCATTGAACGGACGGTAAATTCGGAAACCGCCAAGCACAATCAACAGCTTTTTGCCGAAATGGAACGTCTCAACCAGTCGATTTTGGACCGCTTGTATGAAGAAGAACTGCCGGAAAACATTATCGACGAAGAGCCTGACAACGAATTTACCCATATCAACAACAAAAAAATCAAAGACATTAAATTTCTCCCCTATAAAAAACCTTATTACTTCGGCCCGCAGCCGGTTATTGCCATCGTCATCGACGATATGGGAATCAGTCAGAAAAGAACCCGGGACATTTCTTCTTTAGCGGCACCGCTGACGGCATCGTTTCTGACCTACGGAAGCAATCTTGCAGCACAGGTTAAAAACTCGCAGGATTCCGGACAGGAAATAATGATTCACGTTCCGATGGAAGCTCAAAAAAACGTCGATACGGCACCTGACGTTTTGACAACCCGGATGAGCGAGGAAGAAATACAGGAACGGTTGAAAATTATGCTGGAAAAATTTGAAAACGTCCGCGGCATAAACAATCATATGGGCAGCAAGCTGACCGAAGACGAAAAAAGGATGGAAGCGGTTATGCAGGTTTTGAAAAAAGAAGGTCTGTTTTTCCTAGATTCAAAAACTTCGCCTAAATCCCGAGCGAAAGAGGCTGCCGTCAATCAAAACGTCGCATACGCCCATCGACACGTTTTTCTCGACAATAACAATAATAAAAAATATATCCTCAACCAATTGGCCCAGACTGAACGCCTGGCCCGCAAAAACGGTTATGCAATTGCTATCGGGCATCCGAAGTCGCAAACTTTTGCCGCCTTGAGGGAATGGCTGCCTCAACTGCCGAAGAAAAATCTTAAACTGGTTCATTTAAGCGACATTGTGACGGTTTTGAATCCGCAATTAATGAAAACGGCTGAAAATTAAATTTGTCTTTACAATAAGCCACAAAAAAACAAGCAGTAAAAGCATTTGCCGGCGGAAAATACAAAAAATTACAATTTAAGTAAAAAAACTTCTTGACCTTAAGAAATTTTACCTATATATATGCTCTTGTTCTTGAGACGGTCCCATCGTCTAATGGTTAGGACATCACCCTTTCACGGTGGTAATATGGGTTCGAATCCCGTTGGGATCACCAATACAAACAGCGCTCTTTTCAGAGCGCTGTTTTGCTATGTAAACCAAGGCTTTCAGCGAGTTCGAAAGTGCATTTTTGAAAATTGCGTTTGGGGAAGTTTTTCCGAACTTGTTTGTGATTGTTTCCTTGTTTTTCAATACATTGAGTGAGTTGGAATCTCGTTAGATCTTCGGGATAATCAATTATCAAAAATCAGGTATGAAAAGCTTTGAAAGAAAAGTTATTGACGTTAATGACAATTTATTTTCCAACCTCTGACATCTGTATGTTAAAAGTTGCTTTTGAATAAATTAGAATTGGAAGTTTAAATGTTTAAAATCCCAAAAAATCACGATATTACAGTTATACCAAGAAAAATTGACAGTTATAACTCATTGTAAATAGGTATTATTATATTCAACCTCTGCAAATTTTAGCAGAGGTCATCTTTCATAGTTGAAAAATACATTGTTTAAGCTGTATGCTTTTATTATGGATAAAAATAAACAATCGTTGAGGTAAGATGATTATTTTAATTACAGGTGCTTCTCATACCGGAAAAACCTTAGTAGCTCAAAAACTTCTGGAAAACTATCAATATCCTATTTTATCAATAGACTTATTAAAAATGGGATTAATTCGTAGCGGTAATACTTCTCTAACACCCGAAGATGATGAACAGTTAGAAAAATATTTATGGCCGATAATCAGAGAAATGATAAAAACAGCCATTGAAAATAATCAAAATCTTATAATTGAAGGTTGTTATATTCCTTTTAACTGGAAAAATGACTTTGAAACATCATATTTGAAGGAAATTCAGTTTTATTGTTTGATTATGACACCTCATTACATACAAAACTATTTTTCAGATATAAAAAACTATGCTGATGTCATTGAAAAACGACTTGATGATACTTGGTTTACAAAAGAAATGGCATTAAATGAAAATCTGCAAAATTTAGAGCAATGCAAAAAAAATGATTGTCCTTATATTCTGATTGATGATAGTTACCATGTTGATATAGATTTGTTTAGTCATTTGAATAATATTGATGAGCTTTAATATGATTATCAGAGAATATAAACCTACTGATTGCGTTAAAATTGCCAAACTATTTTATGATACTGTTCATTCAGTCAACGCTATGGATTATACTAAAAAACAACTAGATGTCTGGGCTACAAAAATATTGATTTAGAAATGTGGAATAAATCTTTTCTTAAAAATTATACTATTGTAGCGGTTGAAAATAGTATAATTGTTGGGTTTGGAGATATTTCTGAAGTTGGGTATTTAGATAGATTATATGTACATAAAGATTATCAACATATGAGGATTGCAACTCAAATCTGTGATTTACTAGAAAATTATAAGCTTTGGAAAAAAATTACTGTTTATGCCTCAATAACCGCAAAGCCTTTTTTTGAAAAGAGAGGATATACGGTTATCAAAGAACAAAAAGCAGAAAGAGCCGGAATAGAATTAACTAATTTTGTTATGGAAAAACGCCTCTAGATAAAGAAGAGAAAAACAAACAACGGACATGGAAAAGGTTATAAATTTAGTTCGGAAGTTGCGTGGTTATATTCTGCCGAATAATCTCCGCTTAATTTACATCACCAAGAACAATAGTTTCTTTTATATTTTTGATGTTTTTAAGGTATGGGATAATTGCTTTAGGATAAAAATCAGAATCTGCAAGATCATCTATTGCAATCCATTTAATTTGTTGGTCTTCTCCATCAGGTTCAGCTCCACGAGCCAAAGATGAAAAATCTTTAACCGAGCACTCAAACATCAATTCGGCCTGGTGGAAACAATCTAAATCGATGTGTTGATGATGATTTTTGGCAATATAATCTCTAACCATTACCAGACGGTTGGGGATTATATCTAAGCATAATTCTTCTTTACATTCTCTGATTAAAGCTTCTGTCATGGTTTCTCCCCATTGGTGTCCGCCACCGGGAAGTTTGCAGAAACGGCCCCGCCCATAATCACAGCTCTCTACCAATAATTTTCCATCTTGGATTATAATAGCCTTTATTGAATAGCGAAAAACTTTTTCCATTATTTATCTCCCCAGTCATTATTTGGTGTTAAATATAGAATTTATATTATAAAATGTAAAATAAAAAAAGTTCTTCAAAAGCGTTGCTTTAATATGTTATTTTAGCAGAGTGATATGAAAGAAAGTCCGATTAAAATGAGAATTAGAAAAGCCATTCCAGATGATGCTTTAGCTATTAAAACTATTCATAACAAAACTTACCAAACATCTTATCGTGGATATGTTCCCAATGAATATTTGGACGACCTTATTATTACAGATGATATTTTGCAAAGAACTCAAAAAATATTGTCTCATACGGAATGTTATGTGGTTGTAGATCAAAATTGTTTAATTGCATTTGCTTATATTTTAGAATTAGATGAGAATGTTTTTGAAATTAACGCCTTGTATGTCTTACCTGAATATCAAAAGTTGGGGGCTGGAAGTTTGTTGGTTAATTATGTGTGCAATCTTAAGAAAGACAAGGCGTATAAACAATGCCTTGTATGGACGATGAAAGATGGTCCGTCTGTGAAATTTTATAATAAACAGGGGTTTCAACCAACCGGTAATGAAAAAGTATGGAAATTTGATATACCGATTATTGAATTGATAAAGATGCTATAAGCATCTCTGAAACTGTGAGGTAAGCATTCCCAATTGCGACACCTTCCTTTTTGGAGGGTATTTTTTTGTTTAAAGACTGCCCCCAATCGAACGGTTTTTTGAAGTCATATGAAAATTTCTGACCGCCTAATTTAAAGTTTGCAAGTACAATATTTAAAATAGCTCTTTTTGTTTCAACTTGCGAACTCGAAAAGATATTTTTTGCAATGAGCTAGTAAAGTTTCGAGTTTTTCTATTGCATTTAAATATAATATACTGAAATGAGATAAGCTGTATTTTAATTTATTTTTTGTAAAAACTATGCTACCCTAAAAAGGTATTGCATTTTTGGAAAATGAATATGGAAAAGTCTAATAATACAAATCACATAAAATTTACAAGTAATCCGGTGTATAGTTTTTACGGGTTATACCGTCACTGTATGCAAAATCCAGAAATGGCAACAAATGCAATAAAAGGTTTTGAGAATGAAAAATTAATGTCTCTTATGGAGGTAATTCCTGAAAAAGGGACTAATGCAAGAATAAAATCAAATTTAATACAGAAAGAAATAGTAAGGCAAAACATTTCCAGTTATGAAGGTTTAAAAAAATTATTGTCAGAATATCTACCACAAGAAGTCGATACTTTAGACAAAGTATTAAAACCTGCATTTGAAGCTTATTCCTCTTTTTATGATGAAAATAAAGAAGCTATTGATAAAAATATTGAAACAATGAATTCTACTCAAGCGGTTTATCGAAATGAGCTAACTAATTTATATAAATGCTTTTCTATTTCTGAGGATAAACAATGTTGTTGTTATTTAAATCCGTTTCCTAAAAATAAAATAATAGATGGTATATCTAATTCGGAAAATGTAAGTATGGATTATTCTTTAAATAAAAATGAAGATCTAAATAATTACATTGAAAATTCAAACATATTAAAGAGAAAAGCTTCTACTCCATTTCATGAAACAACTCATTTTCTTTTTTTTAACTCACAATTTAAGAAAGATATAGAAAATGAGTCATCACTTCAGATGAAGACATTATTAAATAGTGTTATAAAAAGCTTTGAAAAAAATGGAAATCAAGATGCTAAGACAAGCAGAGATCAAAAGAAAATTTTTGCTATTGGAGCAATTAATGAAGCTTTTGCAGCTTGTTCTTCAGCCTTATACAATGAAAAGACGACAGGACAACCTGTTGCAAATAAAAACGAATGGTATCATGGTTGGAAACAAGCAAATGATTTAACAAGGCAAATGTATCCTCTGTTTAAAGAATATATTAAAACAGGAAAACCTTTTGATGATGCGTTTGCTGATAGATTAAGTCGGGCTATAAAAATAGATAGATTAAAAAACAATGAAACAAACCTATCCAAGGAAAATAAATCCTCTATAGCCGAATTAAGAGGATTATCAACTCCCACTAAAGTCCCTTATAAAGCTCAGATAATTTCTAAAGAAAAATTGCAGGGTTTGCATTATACTTACAATTCAAAATTGGAAAGATAGTATAAAATGAAAAGTCAATAAGTTAATACTTATTTAAGTTTTAATGACATTTTATAGCGTTGAGTTGTAAACCCATGATTTTCGTAGAACTTACATGCTGTTTCATTGGCGGCAAATACATCAAGTTTAATCTCATCTGTGTTTCTTCTTTTACATTCTCCCATAATTCTTTGCATCAATGCATCACCAATGCCTCGTTTTCTTGCTTTTTTGACAACACATATATTTTCAATATTACACAGTTTTGCTTTCTCTAGAGATAAGTTATTTTTAAATTCAGAAATAGCCATACCAATAATTTCTTTATTTTGCTCTGCAACTAAGCATAAACACTTGCTGTTATCCTCTATACAATGTAAAAGTTCTTCTTTTTCCTGCTCATCATCTTGTGGTACAAAATAACCACCTAAAAGTTCTCTATGATATTCGCGAGCTTCGTTACATATTTTTATTACTTGCGGTAAATCGTCAGTTTTGAGCATTCTAACAATTACAGTCATTTGAAGCTTCCCTTTATATTGTTACTGGTATGTAAGCTAAACTCAAAATAATAAGCTGTAAATATTTTAATAAAATCCCATATAATTGTCATATTACAACCAATAATACAAAATGCAACAAAAGTATTACATTAAAAAATCTTGGACTTGAAATTACATTACATGATAAAATGCCAGATGTAGTACTTTATAGTGAGGAAAATGATTAGATATATTTCGTTGAAGCGGTTACTTCTGTGGGAGCAATCGATCCTAAGAGAATAAAAGAAATTTCCTTATTTTGCTTTCGGGTTTATTTGTTTTGTGTTAAATTTAACTGTTATCGGATATTTCCAAAGTATTGAAAAGCCCAAACCAGCAGCTTTCTTTGCATTTTTACGCGGTTTTGCTTTTCTTATCCCGGCGTTTATTCTGGTTCCGCAAGTATTGGGAGAGGAAGGAATTTGGCTGGCTATGCCCATATCTGAAACATTAACCACAATAGCATGTCTTATATTTTTTGTTATAAAAAATGAGAGCCGGTTAGTTCAGAAAGCATATACTTAAATATCAGCAATACAAACAGCGCTCTTTTTAGGGCGCTGTTTTGCTATATATAAAAGTGGAAACCATTTAAGATTTCCGCTTTTTATATGATATTACGACAGAGGGAAAACAGATAAAAAAGTAAAGGACTTTACAGCTCCAAGCTAAAGTAAGGATTGGTATGGTTTTCATTCTAAACATTCTTTACATTTTCATTGAATTATATATAATTACCGCACAATCAAATAATTATACTTAACAATTTTAAAATTATTACTATGGGCACAAACGAAATTGATATTGCGCTTGCCAACTTGGCTCAAAACAATGCCAATAAACGTTACATTTGTGAAGAACTGCTGTTTTTTTATGCCTTATGGGAAAAAGAAAAGCATACAGACAAATGGTTTACCGCAAGATTTGGCAGAAAACGAGAAAATGTTTGGTTCTTGTTTAGAGTTTGCTCTTTGAGTTATGCAAAGAGCCGTGAGAACAATCTTTTTCAGATATTTGACACATGGAAATATAAAGAAACTTTTGGAAGCTGTCAAAGAACGGAGTTATCTTTTATGTTTCAACCGCATCCCATAAATCTGTGTTATTATAATTGTTATAACGCATGTAACTATTGGGAATTGTTTCAATGGAGTGATGCTCTTAATCTGGGGTGGGCAACGTTGAATACGATTGCGAAAATCATTGAAAATTCAGAAGCTTTATCTGCCTATGCGGCAATAATCAGAACCTCGGTGCAGATGCTCATAAAAGATGCCGATTATTTTAATACGATGCATATCGTCTCTCCGAAATGTTTGACAGGAGAACCTGCCGGTTTGTGGGATTTAAAATTTAACGGATAAACCTCTCATTTCAAAACAGCGCTCTTTTCGGGGTGCTGTTTTGCTATATAAACCGTGGTTTTCGGCAAGCTCAGACACTAATCTGCTTGGGCAGAGTTTTCCTTATTTGTTGAGCTTTTTCAGCTTTTGTATTGACAAATTAAAAACAAAACCTCACAATACAGTCAAATATTGGACCATCAAATAATTTACCAATGAGCTACGTATGAAAAGAGAAGAAGTCAGAACGCTTGTTAATCAGTATTGTCTCTTGAGGGATATGCAATTTGCGGCATATACGCAATGTGCAAGAATGCATAATCTGACAACAAACGAGCTATTTGTATTGGATATCATCTGGTTTGCACCGGACGGGTGCTTGCAATCGTACATTTGTGAGCGAATGTCTGCAACCAAACAGACGATTAGCGCTATTATAAAAAAGTTTTTGAAGCGGGGATACGTTACTCTTAGCGAAGACGAGAAAGACCGACGAAATAAAATTATCCGTTTCACTCCGGCCGGATATGAATATGTTGAAAAAATTATTCCCCCGGCAGCTAATGCCGAAATTTCGGCAATGGCAGAATTGGCAGAACAAGAAAATATCTTCGAGCTGGTACGGCTGACCACTTTGTTTTCTAATTTGATGAAGAAAAAATTTGATGAACTTAAATAGGAGGATATAAGATGGAACTTTATGAGGTATTTGAGAAACGTCGCACATACCGTGACTTCTCTGACCGCGAAGTAAGCGACGAGATTCTTAAAAGGGTAATAGGTGCAGCATTCAAAGCCCCAACCAACGACCACCTGCGCCAGCTGGAATTTGTCGTGGTGCGTGGCCGTGAGAACATTGCAAAAGTAATTGCCCCGCTCGCCAAAAACATGGCTGCCTTCAAGAAATTGGTAGCAGAGGTGGACGAATCCGATGACCAGGACAAGATGGCGATGTTTGCCGATGCATTGCCTAAACAGCAAAAAATGCTGATGCAGAGCGGTCTGCTTATTATTCCGTTCTTCCGCCAACTGACATGGCCGTTGCTCAAACCCGAGGAGCAAAGCTCACTTAACTATTTCGCTTCAGCATGGTGCGCGCTGGAGAATATGCTGCTCGCTGCCACCGCCGAGGGTCTGGGAACGGTATTCCATATTCCGGTAAGCGACGAAGCCGAGAAGATCAAAAAAATCGTGAATGCGCCTGAAGGTTACGAGTTCACCTGTCTACTGACGATGGGCTATCCTGCCGAAAATGCTTTTCTGCCCAAACAGAAGGAAATCAATGCAGAAGAAAGAATACATCTCAATAGCTGGTAATCAGTAAATTTTATCGGCAAACCGGCGGAATTTTAAAATATTATATATAATAAAGAGGTCATTATGGACAAGCTATTAAAATTAAAAGAAGCCGTCACGGCAAAAGCCAGTAATCCCGGTTTTATCCACCACCAATGGTATGTCAAGTGGCATCTCCAAATTGTCGAGCGGTTGGTAAACGAACTGTGTAACATTTATACTGAGGCAGACAGGAATATTTGTCTTTTATTGGTTTGGCTACATGATTACGGAAAAATTTTGGCACAAAAGCCCGAAAACTATGATAAAGGTGATTTTCTTACTTTTACCAAAGGCCGGGAACTTATGGAAAGTTTAGGCTTTTCGCAGTCCGTAACAGATCAGACGATAAGTTATCTGCAGCAAATGGAGCGAAAAATGGAAGAAGATTTATCCTTTGCCCCTATTGAAGTTCAGATAATTTCGTCGGCAGATGCAGCATCGCACCTTATCGGACCGTTTATGTCGCTTTACTGGTATGAAAATCCGAATAAATCAATTGAAGAACTTTTAGAAAGCGGTGTTAAAAAGGCCAGGAAAGACTGGCTGAGAAAAGTTACCCTGCCGGAAATAAAAAAGCGCTTTCAAGAACGATATCTTTATATGTTGGAAAATGCAGGAGAATTTCCTGATTGTTTTCTAAGAACTTCTGCACAATAGGATTGTGAATCCCAAAACAGATTTTATTACTAACAAAACAGCACTTTTTTAAAGTGCTGTTTTTCTCAATTTAAAGACCTATAGCCAAATTTACGCCAATGCCGATAAAGACAAAACAAACGAACTTTTTTATAACTTCCTTACGGCTCAACTTCTCCTTAAACCTGTCTCCAAACAACCGGCTTAAAATATATCCGTAGACAATTACAAAAATCGGCTGCGTTGATGAAATAGACGTTTCAACCAACACCGGAATAATCGACAACGCAAAAACAGGCATAAGATTGCCGAGTTGGTCAAAGACTTCAATAAAGCAAAATTTTGAAAAATTAGCTTTGTATTTCGGGAAATTTTTAATTATGTCCTGCCGCATCGGTCTAAAAAATAAAATTCCCCACCTGATTGTGAACGTAACCATTGCGCTCCAGAATGCCGTTGAAAGCCAATCCGTATGTTGTAATATTTTTTTGTAAAGAACGTTTTCAAAAGAAAGAATTACAGCCGTCAGAAGCATCAGCCAAAAACCCCGGTTTATTTTTATCGCCGTAGTCTTTTCCAGATTAAGAACCAACGAAGCGGCAATAATTATTCCCAATCCCAAATACTGTTCCGGCCGCATTATTTCATTGACAATCATATAGGCCCAAAACGGAATAAATATTTTTTCTAAAGAAAACAATGCGGCAACAATTGAGGTATCCGTGGTTTTCAGCGCAGCATAATAAGGAAAAAGATAAGCGACATTTATCAAGCCGATAAGAGCAACATAAGGGATTGCACTTACCGGCAACATATGAACAGGTCCTATCAAAAGCAAAGCAAACGGTCCCAAGATATTGGTGATGTTTGCATAAAAAACGGTCGTTGACGTTTTTTTAAACAAATTTCCAATGATATAAGCATCGAAAATATTTGATAAAGAATGTGCGGCCGGACTGACGAAAGCTGCCAGAATACCAATAAGATACATATTTTTTTTTCCAGTAGATTTGTTTTTTATGATTTAAATTATAATTGAAACTTATTTATTTTTTAATAATTCCCCAAAAAATGTCAGACAAATCTTTCCAGTACAAACACATCCCGTTTTCACAACGACATTAATGTTATTCGAGAAAAACGATTTACCAAAATTCGGAAAAATTTTTACCATTGAAATTTTATTTATTTCAGTGCTAAATGCTTTTAAGGGGAATCTATCATGCTGATTATAAATATTAACGGTCCGATAAATTCAGGAAAAACAACCGTTTCCAAACTGTTAAGCAAACAACTTCCGATATCTTTTTTTATAGAGGTCGACGACCTGTTGTCCGACGGGGAACAAAAGCTTTTAGGGCTGAGCGTTAAAGCCGGATGGCAAGAGCGTACAAAACGATTAAAAAAAATCATAGAAGAGGAAAAACAAAAAAAACAATATAAGAGCATCGTTTTCGCATATCCGATGACCGACAAGCTGTTTAACGAATGGAAGCAATGGGAGGACAAAACAACCGAGTTCGTCAATATTACCCTGGCGCCGCGTTTGGAAATATGCATACAAAATCGCGGAGAACGTTCGTTATCTGTCTCTGAAATCAACAGAATCAGAGAAATGTATCAGGAAGGATACCATAGTTCAAAATTTGCCGATTTGATTATTGATAACAGTGAGCAGACGCCTCAAGAAACACTGCAGCAAATTTTATTGTTTTTATCCCAAAAAAACTACCTCTGACTTAACAGTTCAACCTCATCGACGCGCGTGGTTTTTGACAAAATGCCACGCAAAGAAATTGTATTGTGTTTTTTTATTTTATCCCATAGGATTGTCTTAAGGCAACATTACATTTGAAAGACACAAAATGACGATAAAATTTTGTATTTTTGACGTTGGGCAAGTTTGCTATCCGTATTCTTTGGAACCGTTAAACCAACTGCTGAGAGAACAGTCCGCGGACCACAAAACCTTTGACAAGAAAGGCGGCGCCAAATCTTTTAACTACAATTCCTTTATGAAAGGAGAAACGGATTTTACCGCCTTTTGCAAAAACTTATGCAGCCACTGCGGCATCGTTTATTCGAAAGATATTGAACAATCCGTCGACAATGCAATGCATCAGGGCGTTGGTCCCTTTTATGAAGAAACATTGGAGACAATGTCCTGGCTGCGTAAAGAAGGCATAGAAATAGGCTTGTTGTCAAATGCCCTACCCAATTTGGCCGACACTGGACAAACTTTGGCTGCCGAAGACAAAATATTTGTATCATACGAGCTCGGATTATTGAAACCCGACAAAGCCATTTATCAGTCCGTATTGGCAAAATTAAACGCCAAGCCGGAAGAAGTCATCTTTATTGACGACAAACGCGAAAATGTGGAAGCGGCAAAATCACTCGGAATTAACGGTATTGTTTTTGACAGAAACACAATCTCCCGGCAAATTAAAACCCTCATCACACAGAATAGTTTTTTGACACAACATTTTGCGAAAACACGCTGACATACGTATAACGCAAATTAATTGAGAAAGGTGGAAATATGAAAGTATTAATGATTAACGGCAGCTGCAATGAACAGGGGTGTACCTACACGGCGTTGTCCGAAGTTGCAAAGGTTTTGAACAACGAAGGCATTGAAACAGAAATTATCCAGCTGGGAAAAGCGGCTTATCGGGACTGCATCGGCTGCGGTGCCTGCCGAAAACTGAACAACCGTTGCGTCTTTAATGACGATATCATCAATCAGATTATTGAAAAAGCTGAAAAGGCAGACGGATTTGTTTTCGGCTCTCCGGTTTATTACGCTCATCCTTCCGCCCGTCTTCAGGCTGTTTTGGATCGTGTTTTTTATGCCGGCAGCAGCGTATTTGCCTTTAAACCCGGCGCTGCCGTCGTTTCGGCCAGACGTGCCGGCACAACCGCTTCGCTTGACGTCATCAACAAGTATTTCACCATATCCAAAATGCCTGTCGTTTCCTCATCTTACTGGAACAACGTACACGGCATAAGCGCCGAACAAGTCTCCGAGGATAAAGAGGGGCTGCAAACAATGCGTAACATCGGCCACAATATGGCCTGGATGCTGAAATGTATTGAAAAGGCCAAAAATAACGGAATCGAGCTTCCCCGGGTCGAGAGCGGAGAACGGACGAACTTCATCCGTTAATCAAAAAACAAAAGCCGGATAAAAGAGTTATCCGGCTTTTTATATCTTATTCTTCGCGGAAGTTATAGGTTCCGGAACGTGTAATCGTCATACCGCTGCCGGTGCCGGTAAAATGAACGACGTCCGGTTTGTTTGCTGTCCCAACGTCAAGGTAAACCAGTTTTTCATCAGCCGAATCATTACGGATAACGTGAGAACCGCTGATATTGGCCGGAAAACAAATTGCATCTCCCGCTTTCAAGCGAATTTCACCGGTTTCGGTTTTTACAGCCGCAGTTCCGCTGATGATATAAAACACTTCTTCATTCTCCTCATGGTAATGATACCCGTAAGCAAAATTTCCGGGAGCCACTTCCACAAAGTTTGCCAAGCATTTGTCGACGTCTTCAATAACGGGTTTAACCGCAAAACTGTTGCCGTTTGCGGATTGAACCAAAGGTTGTACGTCATGGTAGTTTTTGACGATAATGTTTTTCATTTTTTCCTCCAAAGCAATTGATTTTTTTGTTCATCTGCATAATATTGAATATTATATTATTTTGTAAAGTAGGCATTATTTTAATATATAGTATTCAATTTGTAACCAATGGAGAAAGCAAAGTGATTTCAAATAAAAAAATTTTAGATTGTCCGGTTGCAACAACAATTAACCTAATCGGAAACAAATGGAAGTTGTTGATTATCAGAGATCTGCTTGCCAGCACCAGACGCTTTGGCGAATTGCGCAAAAATCTGGAGGGCATCAGCCAGAGAGTTTTAACTCAAAACCTGCGCGAACTTGAAAATGACGGTTTAATCAAAAGAAAGGTCTATGCAGAAGTTCCTCCCCGCGTGGAATACAGCCTCAACGAGCTGGGACGTTCCCTGCTTCCGATAATATCAACAATGGCCAACTGGGGAAACAATTACAAAAAAACGATTTCGAACAAATGATTTATTTTGGCTGATAATCACAAAGCTTATTGAAATTTGCAAATTGCAGACTAAGAATCTGCATTAACAATATGATTGTGAGGTTTTGCAATGAAAAAAAGCTTGGCAGCTCTTGCCTTTGGAACTCTGGGACTGGGAATGGCCGAATTTGGAATGATGAGCATCTTGTCCGTCGTAGCCGCCGGTCTTAACATTTCAATCCCGGAAGCCGGACACTTTATATCCGTTTATGCTCTGGGCGTTTGTTCGGGAGCCGTTCTGCTGGTGTTTTTATCGGGAAACCGACCGTTAAAAACCCTGCTGATTATTCTGATGTTCATTATGTGTATCGGCAACTTTCTGGCCGTTATAGCTCCTAATTATACTTTTATGCTGGCGGCACGTTTTATTTCCGGCTTGCCGCACGGAGGATTTTTCGGCGTGGCCGGCATTGTCGCCAAACGTCTTGCTCCCCGCAATAAACAGGTGGAAGCCGTTGCAACGATGATTTCCGGCATGACAATTGCCAACCTTGTCGGAATTCCGGCGGCATCATACCTTACTCATATCGTTTCCTGGCATATGCTGTTTCTGTTAGTTGCCGTCTGGGGTTTGATTACAATTATTGCCATATATCTGTGGGTACCTGACGTCGCACCGGTTTCGGCGAAAAACTTTACGGCGCAATTCAGTTTTTTGAAACGTCCGCTGCCGTGGTTTCTGCTGGCTTCCATTATGCTGGGCAACGGCGGTCTGTTTTCATGGTACAGCTATGTTAACCCGATTATGGTAAACATTGCCAAATTTCCGCCGCACAGCATGGCCTGGATTATGGCTCTGTCCGGGTTGGGAATGGTTATGGGAAACTACATCAGCGGCAGACTGTCAACCTTTATATCTCCGGTAACACTTTCGGCCCTGATGATCGGCCTAATGTTTGCCGCATCGGTCTTGATGTTTTTTGCCGCCGCATATTCATATTTGGCTTTGGCACTAATGTTTATCGGCGTGTTCGGCTTATTCGGCGTCTCAGGTCCGGAACAGTTTTTGATTATCGACACCTCAGAGGGAGGCGGTGAAATTTTAGGAGCGTCCAGCGCTCAGGTTGCCTTTAACCTCGGTAACGCTCTGGGGGCTTTTTTCGGCGGCCTGCCGATGGAGTTGGGATACAGCGTCGAATACTCCGCGCTTCCGGGATGCGTTTTATCTCTGGCCGGTTTGATAACCATTTTTTATTTCGGCAAATATTATCGCCCACAGCCGGACGGGCACCCGGTTTCTCAAAAGGTATAGGTTTTAATACACCAATATTCCGACCCCGGCGCTTAAAACCAGTACCCACACCGGATTGAACCTGTAACGGCGCAGTAAAATGACAGAGACTACCGCAATCAGCAAAGCATAGCCGTCAAAACTGTTTATCTCGGCAGTGACATGGTTATGACCGGTAAGCGCCAGCAGCAAAATCCCGGCACCGGCAGCACCTATCAGCCCGGTAGCAACAGCTTTCAGTCCCTGCAAAACAGACATAATCACGGCACAATTGCGATGACAGCAAAAAAAGCCGTAACAAGACAAAGAGATGACGAAACCGGTAATAATGCAACTGAATGTCGCAACGACTGCTCCCAACGGACCGGCAATTTTCAAACCGGTGAAACTGGAAGCGTTGATTGCCAACGGACCGGGAGTCATCTGAGATATCGTGATGATGTCCGTATACTCTTTTAAACTCAGCCAATGGTAACGGTTAACCAACAGTTCTTCAATCAGAGCAATAATCGCATATCCGCCCCCGATGCTGAAACTGCCGATTTGGAAAAAATTAACCGCCAACTCCCACAACTTTTCCGCCATATTACTTCCCCCTGCCCTTCAACCATGCAATCAATGCATAGCAAACCAACGACACGACTATCAAAAGTACGGCGTTAAGCTCAAAAACGAACGATGCGACAAAAACAAAAACCGCCGTCAGAACGCCCAGCATCTCCTTATTGCGGGCAACATTTTTTCCCATATCATAGACCACGTCAATGATGATTGCGGCAATGGCGGCAATCATCCCTTTTAATGCGGCATTGATTTCCTGATTATGAATAACCTGCTGATAGCATACCGCTACCGCAGACATAATCAGCAGCGGCGGCAAAACTGCCGCAACGCAGCTGACAACGGCTCCAATCAACCCGGCAATGCGATACCCCGTAATTGCCGAAAGGTTGACGGCTATTGCTCCCGGAGCCGACTGCGCAACAGCCGACATTTCCAACAGTTCGTCAAAAGAAAAGGCTTTCGCGTTGTCGACAAAAGGTTTCTTCATTAACGGTATAATCATATAGCCGCCGCCGACGGCAAGACAACTTATAATCACGTTGGTCTTAAATAACCACCACAGACGGTATAACAGCGTTTTATCCTGCATCAGAGATTTGTTCCTTTTTATATTTTTTTTGTAAAACAGATGATACGGCCGGCCTCGCCAAAACCGCAGCCGAGATGAAATTTCAAACTGTCAACGTTATCCAATCCGCAGTCGCTTGCATATTCCGCACATCCCCGGTTTTTGCTCCAGTTTTCACATTCTGCCAAAAGGCTGCGCGCAATGCCCCTGCCCCGGAATTTTTCTTCAACATAAATTCCTTCCAGGTATCCCACCGGAGATTCGGACGTTCCTTCGACATAATCCCGCCGCAGCTGAGTTTGGGCAAACCCCACGGCAACCCCACCGTCCCGGGCGACAAAAACGGCGGCGTCCGGAGCCTTCAGCAAAGCGGCAAACAAACGGCGCAATTCATCCGCTTCATGCTCCGGCCACATTTTCAGCGCCAATGCGGCAACATCATTTTCTTCTCCCGGCAAGGCCTGTTTTATTATCATTTTTCCTCCTGACATTCCGAGATATTACACAAAGGCAAAAAAAATTCAACAATTGTGATGAAACAAATAATTTTTATTGTGTGTTTCAGCGGGGAGAGTATATTTAGCACATAATCTGTTTTGAGATATTTGCCCATGGAATCCGCAAAAAAATTTCTTCTGCCGCAAGAGCCGCTTGATAAAGACCTGACCGACGCCGTCCGCCTGGTTCGCGACACGGCCGACGAAATCAGCGACCTAAAAATCTGCGGACAGGTTCTTTCGGGAGGAGACATTTCCAAAATTGATTTTCGCAACGTGCTGTTTCGCGACTGCTGTTTCAAAGAATGCAATTTTACCAAAAGCTCTTGGATAAACGCTCATTTTCAATGCTGCAGCATCACGAACTGCTGTTTTGAAAACGCCTATTGGAGCAAGGTTTTGATTGAAGAATGCAAATTTACGGGAAGCGACTTTCTGGCAAATATATTCAAAGAAAGCATTTTCAAAGACAGTTATTTTCAATATGCCAATTTTAACGAAAGCCGTTTTGAAAACCTGCTTATTGACGGAAGCCGTTTGACTAACTCGGAAATCAGTGAATGCAAAGTGAAGAATTTGGAGCTAAACCGGGCAGTATTGAACGAAAGCAACCTGTTTCGCACATATCTGCGCGGCGTAGACATAACAAACTCGGACATCTCCGGCGTTATCCTGTCCAAAGACTTCGCTGAGCTGCGCGGTGCCGCAATCAACAGCATTCAAGCCGCCGAACTCATCCGTACGTTTGGCATTAAAGTAGAATTTTAACGGAGGTATAATGAAGTTTCGCAAATCGACCCCGGCAGACATTGACGAAATGATGCAAATTGTCAACGATGCCAAATCGCTGCTCAAAAAACAAAACATCAATCAGTGGCAGACGGGATACCCCAACCGGCCGCTGCTGGAAAAAGACATTGCCGAGGGAATTGGTTACGTATTATGTGACGGCAGCCATATCGCCGGAATGTGTGCAATTACGTTCGGAGCTGATGAAAGCTATGAAAAAATAGAAGGCGGTTGGAAAACGACCGGCAGCAACTACGCCGTTGTACACCGCATGGCGGTTGCGGCAGACAGCCATGGCAAAGGTTTGGGCGTGAAAATTTACGAAGAAGCCGAGAAACTCGCCTGCTCCCGCAAAGCCTCCAGCGTCCGAGCCGATACCCACCAGGAAAACATTGCAATGCAGCGCACTATGGAAAAAAGCGGCTTTCTACCGTGCGGCATCATCCATATCAAGGGCGGCGAAGAAGACGGACAACCGCGCATCGCCGTGGAGAAACTATTGTTTTGAAAAAGATGCGGTACCATATGAATGAAAAACAGGCCTAACCTCAGATGAGATTAAGCCTGTTTCTGCCGTTTCGGTTTTGTCCTGATTATTTGTTCTCCAGAGCCGTTCCGCATAAAGAAGAATCAAATACCTGATACATTCCGCCTACTCTGGCAACAAAACAATGGAAACGAGAAAAACGCTCGTCGTTCGGCAGTTTGTAATCGCTTTCTTCATCACGTCCGATGACAAAAACTTCTTCATCCGACAATGAAAAGACTTCCCGAACAAACACACTCAAATCAATTACCATCAACACTCCGTCATTGGATTTTTCACATAATCTAACTGTCGGAAGCTTTGTTGACGCACAAATTAATTTTGCTTCTCTACCATTGTTGTTTACCTTTTTCAATAATTCTGCCGTTTTCATAATCTATAATTTTAAGTTATTAAATATTTTTTATTTTTGTTTGACTGACATCCAATGCTATTATTCACGAGACGTCATTCATTAAAAACAAATGAAAACTCTCAATTAAAATTATAAAAACTTTTAGAATAATAAAACATAGACTTAGTAAACAGTTTTAATATATCAAAAAAATCAACAAGTGTCAATATTTTATTATCTAGGATAAGCAAAAATTTGCCAAATTTGATGGAAATATAATCAGAATCTAAATGCTAAACCGCCGATGAGGGCATATCCTTTGGCATTGTCGTCGCTATGCGCTTTGTCGCCATGGGCATTAAGGTACGAACCTATCATTACAATATCAAGATTTTTTGAGAGTCGATAAGTGTTGGACCAGAGGTAGAAAACATCGCGATGACGGGTGTTGGCAGCCTCGGACTGAAAATAGGCGACATTGGTTTTGTAGCGCCCGAAACCATAACCCAGACTGAAATTCCATGCTTCAGACTCACGGTAGTTATCAAAATATGCCGGCAGAAAGGCATTGACGCGGACGGTTGCAATAGCATTGTCTTTTCCGTCGACATAGGCTTTTTTATAGCCGGCACCAAGGTTAAAGCCGCCTTTTTGCCAACGCAGCCCGACTGAAGCTTCTTTATCGGTTCGGTTGAAAATGCCATAGCCGGCTGAGGTATACAATACAGAAGAAGGAAGCCGCCATTTGTTTTGCATCGCCCAAACATAGCCGTCCATCGTTTTTTCATAATCGGTATAACGGCTGACCATACCGCGACGATGGGTGTTGTCCGGCGTATAAGAAAAACCAAGTTTGGTATTGCCCAGCCAGGGGGTAATATAAGAAAGTTTCGGTGCACGGCCGTCGTTTATCATTGCCACCGATTTCGGAGTGGCAAATTTGACCGATTTGGTTTTATTGGCCCAGTTCGGGTTGGAAAGAAAATAAACCAGATTGGTGGCTTCCACCCCCAAAAAGGTAATATCCCGGGCTCCTCGGTGCAACTGATATGCCGCATTGTAAACATATCCAAGCTTAACGTTTCCCCAGGGAGAAGCACTCGTGAGATAGGGGAAAAAACGCCATTCGCCATCGCGGCGGCTGCGGTCATGAGCCTTGAAGATGAGCGTTGTATCAGCACGAATCCCCAGCCGGTGGTCTTTTTGAAAAACATAGTCCGATTTAAACGACGCGTCGGCTCGGGTTACCCAACGATTAGCCAAATTATCAACATTGTCGATATTTTTGGTTTCGTTTATGCCATAATAAGCTCCTGCCAAACCAGACGCGTCAAACTCCCAATAGCCGGCATTGGCAACCGCGGGTAATATGCTCAAAAGAAATGCTAAGTATAATCCCCGGTTCATAAAAAATCAGCCTCGTAAAATTATTCGTCCGCTTAAAGCATAAAAAAAATTCTGCCGATTGTAAACATAAAAAGCTCCGCTCGACAAGAGCTGAGCCAATGTTGAATTCAACCTAAGCTGTTTTACGATTTATATCAATACTGACAGCTAAATCATAAAGATTATTACCAACAACAGGATCTGCTCTGTCCAAAACACCTGACGAAGAAGATGTTTCGGCGACAAAAGCATTCATAGCCTGAATTAAATGAACAGCAGAGTATTCGTTTGCTGCATTATTTAAAACTATTTTATGATTATTATCACTGGTTAATACATAATTATTCCCAATAAGCTCTACATTGCCGAGAGACCCACTTATATTGAGGACATCAATATTTGGATTAAAATCATAAATATAATCGGTAAATCCGGCATCATTAGAAATTCTTATCGTATCCATATCGTTATCTTCTCCGCAATGAATATGATTATTTCCGGTTCCGGCATTAATGAAATCACTACCGATACCAGCCCAAATCTCATCATCACCGCCACCGCTCAGAATTGTATCATTACCATCTCCGGCATCGACATAGTCCATACCGTCGCCACCTCTATATATGTCATCACCGCCATATAAATAAACCTCATTACGGTTATTTGTTGCATCAGCAAGAAATTTTCTATCTATATTTCGCCAAGAGCAGGACGTATCCAAATTTCCTGTTCCTCCATCAACCATATCACGATAGTCGCTTCCTTTATAATAATCATCACCTCCACCAAGGAACGCTTTTGTTAATCCGTCTCCCGTTTCGGATTTTTCTGCATAAACACGATCGTTACCATCACCGCAATAAATTTCGTCCCCAAGCCCTTCTCCCGCATAAATTTCATCATTACCTCGGCCGCCCACTAAAATATCGTTTCCAGTTCCGCCATAGAGTTTATCATTGCCGAATTCATATCCGTCATAAACATAAGCAGAATCACCAAAAAGGTAATCATTTCCACTTCCGCCTCTAAGTATATCATCATTGTTTTCACCTATCAGAACGTCATTTCCATTATTACCGTAGATAACGTCATTTCCCAAAGCGCCTTTAACTAGATAATTAACATTAGATAAACCGCAATTAATTGTTTTTCCATTATTATCATCAAATATAATATTAAAGGTTCTTCCATCCATCGTGCAATTAGCAAATTCACAGAAAAAAGAAAGATTACCATCTTCGTCAGCAACGTAATTGATAACCGGCTCCCATTGGGTAATATTCATATCGTGTTGAGACTCCATACTGATCAACTGAGTCATCATATTATCAATATACTGACTTTTAGCTAAATCATTTCCCGTCGTACAACTTGTAAGATAACTCCAACTTCCTCTGTAGTCATCTTTTCCCCCTATGTTCTCAAAAACATCAAACACTCCGGGAATAAAATTGCTTACCGTATTGGTCCACGTATTACAGTTTGGTCCAAAAACACTATAATCAATCCCAATTTGTGCTTCTGTAAATGCATTAACCATATCAGCATGAAAATGAATCCAGTTAAATGCTTCCAAAGCCTGTTGACCGGTGATTAACTGGGCTGTTTTAAAATGATATTTTTCAGCCAATTCCGGTGTAACGTCATTGTTAACTTTGCCATCAATATCCATTTTATTGTGCCATATTTGCTGACTTCCATCGGAAAAAACGATCGGTTGTTGATCAAAACTTTCTGTAAAAAGAATTTCTATTTTTCCATTAGAATTATTTTTGATTAAATCAAGAGTTTGAATTTTAATAATGCTACCATCGTCGCCATACTCTATCAAATCGTATCCCGTGTGACGATCACCCAAAACACTGCGGCTTGAAACGTTTATATCTAAATCCCGGCCATGGATTTGTAAAACATAGTTACTCATAAAATTTCTCCTTTAGATAGTTAATGGAATTCATCCAACATAATAAGATTAGTCCGATAGTCCCAAAATCATCAAAGAGGAGCTGTGGTTAAATCAAGCTCATAAGTATGTTCACCCAAACGAATATAGGCGGTGGTCGGATTAACACGACGATTCAGGCTCAAAGCCAAGTTTGCTTCTGTTTTTTCCAAATTGTCAAACACCCAAAATTTATAACATCCGCTAGGCTCGTATATTTTGTATAACTCTTTTTCATAAAAGAATCTTGCCCATGCGATATCTTCTTGCATTCTGTAAACCGAAATATTTGTACTGGTCTTTTCCAATTTATATTTATAACGTTCTAATTTTAATGGACTTGCTCGGCACAAATGTATTCCTATCAAGTCTTTATTATCTTTTAAGCGTACCGCTTCTGCCGTTAAAAAATATATTATGGATTTCTTATTCATTTCTGCCAATATAACATCATTTTTGTAGAGGTTGGCACTACGAGACAATGTCGGGCTGGTAAACTGTCCGCCGAAGCTGGTCCAAGGAGCTCTGCCGGGAGAATCATATGTTATAACCGGAGACGAGCTATCAAAGCGAGATCCCACATAACGTCCCTTATAATAGTCAACCACGCCCTTATATCCTTTTCCCAATAGCGGACCATTGTAATATCTGGTTAATTTCTGATTGTTGCATATTCTGGCATAACGGCACTTATTTAGGTTTGGTAGTTTTTTATCAGTCTTTACCAACTTTCCTTCAAGTCTTCGATAAAAAAACTTATGTTTATCTAAGAATTTATTTTGGGCACTCGTCAGATACTTGTAAGATGCAACCCATCGGGCATCCCGCCCGAAAGACCAAGTGTTTATCATTTCATACTTATTCTCAATGCATTGCAAAAGCTGTTCTAACGGCTGTCCGGAATCGCAGTCTAACCGATCTTCGCGCGGATTGTATTTATAACTAAAAACGCTGCAGGAACTTATAACTATCCCCAATATTATCAAAACTATTTTTTTCATTGAAACTTTCCTGCTGTATTGTTTTCGGTTAAATCAAGCTCATAAGTATGTTTACAAATTTTCATATTTGGTATCAGTATTTACTAAATTAATTAAAATGAAATTAAATTTAACAATTTATTGGTTTACGGTTTTTACCCATACAATTATTAATGACAGCATTCTTTCTTGTAATTTCAGGAAGAGGTGATATGATTAGTTTACTTATTAACAGAAAGGATGGAACAATGAAGTTTATTACTTTACTTTTGATTTTGGCTGCTATTGCCTATGGCGTAAAATATGCCTATGACAACGGGATGTTGGAAAGCGTTAACAATACGGTGGAAAGAACCGGCGATTTTGCCACCGACAAAGCGGTTAAGTCTACAAATTACACCGGAAGCGGCGAAAGCTATTAATTTCAGCAAAAGAAACTGCGTTCAGAAAGCTTCTTTTTATGCAAAAAAAACACTCTGCTTTTACGGCAGAGTGTTTTCTTTAATTAAAAATCATTAATATTCGGAATTGATATATTCTCCGCATTTGATAACGCGGTTTACTTCGTCGACTGCTTCCGGGCTTGCGGCAATGACAATTTTAATTTCTTTAATATAATGTTTTCGATTAAAATTGTTAATTCCCGACAAAAGGGCAATTGCGGCCGCCGTTGCTGACAAAGAGCCAAACTCGCCAAAGCCGATAAGAGGCATTGCCATAGACGTAATCATTTCTTTCTGCGGACGGGCAATTGTCATTACGGCACTCATTGCGTCTTCAATGTTCGAAGCCAGTTTTTCGGCGGGACCGCCAAGAACGACACTGTGTATCAGATAACGGGAATTTCCTCCGTTAGCAACGCTTAAAACCGCAGAACACATATTCAAGCTCCCAAGCGACAGATGGCGTTTGAACACATCAAAACCATATTGTGCGCCGCCGGCTATGATATCGTTTATCATCGGGGTGCTGCTTACGTGATCGGAATACTCGGGAACAACATACGCATCTGCTTGTACGGCACTGATTTGTCCCCATACGGCTTTTACTTTAATACCATTTACTTTCATTTTTTTAATTTTTAATTGGGTTAAATAAATACATAATTATCTCGGTTTATGCCGGGAAGATAACACAACTTATTATTTTTGGCAAACAAAATCTTACAACCCTGAATTCCAAGGGCGGCGGCCGATGTAATCGCGCACGGTTACAATCCGCAAAGGATTAAGGTACACTGCTGCGCCAAGACCTTCTTTCACAGCCAGAGGCTTGCTGTCTATCCGTATTTGGCCCCGCCGGTTGAAGCTGAAGCGGCGGCGGTAAACACAGTCATCGTTTCGGCAGCTTAATTCAAGCCATTGCGGAGAAGCGGTTCGTCCCTTGTAAATTTTGCGCAACAGTTCGGAACGTTTTTTATCCAGGCGGGGAGACGCGGTTTTATCAAGCCAGACCTGCTTGGTAAAATTGTCACCGCGTTTGGGCATAACGACAAGATGGCCGCGATTATCACGAAGAGCTATTAAATCCTGCTCCGCATTCACCAGAATATCCGGCGTGCGCACCGTAAATACGGACAATAATCCGCCCACAACAAACAGCCACCCCCACTTTCGCCATGATGTCTGCCAGATGGCCAGCCACAGTCCGCCAAACACCATCAGCAGCAGTCCCCACAAAGGCATAGACAACACCTGATATCCTGCGGACGGCAGGCTGCTGACATAAGCGGTTATGTCGTTGACCAACCGGATGCCGTATCCGACCAAACGCAAAGGCCAATATTCCAGCCCCAACGGCATCAACAGCAGCGAAAACAACGTGAACGGCATAATCAACAAACCGATAATCGGACCGGCCATAAGATTAGCCAGAGTGGTGAACAACGCAATACGATTGAAGTGATAAACAGAAAAAGGCAATGTTGCCAGGCTTGCCACCAAATCGGAAACTAAAATACCGACAATGTACAAGAAGACGATTTTAAATGTTTTGACAATCAGAGAAGATGAAGTTCCCTTTCCGTCAAGAAAACGTTTAAGAGTCCCCGCAAACCTTTCGTAAAAGGCTATTAGGGCAATCACGGCGGCAAACGACATCTGGAAACTGGCTCCGACCAAAGCTTCCGGCGTTATCAACAATACAAGAAACGCCGCCCAGGCAATGGTTTTCATCGAAATGGCGCGACGGTCGAGCAAAACGCCCAACAACACGATAAAAGTCATTATAAATGCCCGTTGTGCCGGAATTGCCGCTCCGGAAATCAGCAGGTAAACCACACTTATCAAAAGGGCAAAAACCGCCGAAACCTTTTTGGAATCACAACGCAACGTCAAAGGCGGTATCAAAGCCATCAGCAATCTGATAAAAAAGAACATCAAGCCGGCCAGCATACTCATGTGCAAACCGGAAATCGACAAGAAATGCGCCAGACCGGAATCCCGATAGTTTTGAATTAAGCGGGAATTAATGCCGGTTTGTTCGCCGGCGATGACGGCAGAAGCCACCGAAGCCTCATCAGGAGGCAGAATCCGTTTGATTTTTTCCATAATCGACTGCCGCCAGCCGGCAACCTTAAATGAAAAACGCTCCCTCCACGAGGCTGGTTCGCGACAATCTACGGGAAGGACACGGCTCTCGGAATAACCGCTGCCGGAAAGCCCCAAATAAAAGCTTTTACGGTCAAACTGATATCCTCCGGGCAATGAAGCCGAGGCCAAAGGCATCAGCTTGGCAACCAGCTCCACACATTGTCCGCTATAGAGTTTTCCCGGCTGAGGGCGCATACTGACCCGAAAACGCCCGGGAACCGGATTGCCGTCAAAATCGGTTAACCGTCCCAAAATCATCCGGCGATTTCCGCGGCTGTTATAATCCAGATGCTCGATACGCCCCTGCAAATATAATTTTTCCGCCGGAACCGGCGCCTGTTCCGTTGCCAGATAAAGCGTTCGCAGCTGAATGACAGCAAAACCGGCAACAACCGCAGCCGGCACAATCAAGGCATACAGACAGCGAATGCGGTAACGCAACAATACGGCCAAGACAATAAGAAGCTCGATAACCGCAAGCGTCGCCCATTTGGACGGTTCGACCGGAAGCATAAAATAAATGCCGATACCGCAGGCGAAAAAAACCGGCAGCCACAATCCCCATCGGTCTTGTCCGGCCCAAAACTGTTCTTTAAGGCGATACCAAAACAACTGCATTTAAATTCCTCAATTACCAAAATTAATCTAATCTATCCGCCTCTTATTTGCAATAAATTAACTTTTTAAGTCGTAAAATGGTGATAAATAAGAACAAAGCGAGGTTTATGATGAAGATTAAACTCTGTTTAGCTGCTTTGGCTCTGCTGGCAGGTGCCGCAATTGCCAACGCGAAAGTTACTCCGATTGCAGACTGGAACGGTGCCCTGCCCTTACAAGACGATGACGGAAATCCGGTGGTTACAACCTGTTCGGAAGCATGCGCCGGCTATGATTTGGTCACTTTGATTTGTCCCGAAGGCGAAAAGCTGGTCGAATGCCCGGTTGAAGGATGCGGTTATTACCATCGCTGCGAACAGTAAGCTGTCCCTTTTATAAAAAACCCGTTCAAAGTTGAACGGGTTTTTGTGTTTTTTATTGTCGGTTCCGGCGGGCAATCAGCTCCAGCACGACATCGGAAGCATTTTCGCTCGGCGTCTGTCTGCCTTGGCTCAAAATTTCCTTGACCTTGTCAAAGCCTTCCATCTGACGTTCGTACAAATCCTCATGTTTCAGAAGCTCCAGAACATATTGGCAAATATTTCCGCAGACGCAGCGTTCCTGCAACAATTCCGGAATTATCTCGCGGCCGAGCATTATATTTGAAAGATTCACAAACTGAATTTTCATAATCCGGCCGACGATAAACGCAGTCAGCGGCGAAACCTTGTAGGCAATTATATGCGGAATGCGGGTAATCGCCAGTTCCAACGCAACCGTTCCCGAGGCGGCAATGGCCGCTGACGAGGCTCGAAAAGCATTATAACGGTCCTGCTGAGTTTCTACCACCTGAAGAGGAAGACCGCAGTTTTGCGTCATTTCACGCACCCTTTTGGCTACGGTTTTAACCGTAGGAATGACAAAGAAAAAGTCCTTGTCGTGTTTTAACAGCATTTTGGAGGCTTCAAGAAAAACAGGCAAAAGCTTGGCCACTTCGTTATGACGCGAGCCGGGAAGCACGGCAATAATCTTTTTGTCGGCGGGAATGCCGTATTTGGCGCGAAAAGCTTCGCCGTCGGCGTGAAGCACCTCACTCTCGATTACGGGATGACCGACAAACGTCGTTTCCAAATGATAGGGAGTAAAATACTTGGGTTCCTGCGGCAGCAGAGTCATCAGCGCATCAATGTATTTATACATGGTGCGGGCACGTTTTTTCTTCCAGGCCCAGACCTGCGGCGCGACATAATGCAACTGGGGAATGCCCAGTTTAAGCTTGCGCAAGGCCTTATGCACCCGCGAAGAAAAACTCCAGCTGTCAATGGTCACGACAATATCCGGCTGAACCTTGCGAATATCGGAAACAGTCTGACGAATGCGGCGCAATACTTTCGGTATGCTGGGAATAACCTCTACCAGCCCCATAACCGCCAAATCCGAAATATCAAAAACGGATTTTAGCCCCCCAGCCTCCATCGTGTCGCCGCCCAGTCCGAAAAACTCGACATTTCCGCCGGTTTTGGCACGCAAAGCTCGCATCAGGCGCGACCCCAGCAGATCGCCCGAAGGTTCGCCGGCAATCAGATAAATTTTCAAAGCGCGAGAAGTGTTATTTAAGGTAGTCATCCGGATTAATCCCCATGATAAAAAGGCCGGCTTTGTCCGCCAGGCGAATTGTTTCGGCTTCGTCTACAATCAAACCGTTTCCGGCATGGACTACAATACCGCGTAAACCGCTTTCCTGAGCCCGGCTGACCGAGCGCGGACCAATCGTAGGCAAATCAATCCGCATATCCTGCTGAGGCTTGCGTAATTTGACCAGCACCCCGCCGTCTCCTTTACGACGATATTCGCCGCAACGACGGATAAGTTCATCCGTCCCCTCAATTCCTTCAACGCCGAGCACCAGCCCCTGCTGCACAACCACCGACTGGCCGACGTCTAACTTTCCCAAGGCCAAAGCGACATCAATTCCGCGTCTGATGTCAACCAGCGCCTGTTTATCCGGCTTATGACGCCCCAGGATGCCCGGTTTTACCAGCAAATCGGACATAACTTCATGAATACCGCGGACAGTCATTCCTTCAGCTTCAATTTCATTGACCAAAGCCCGCAGAATACCATCGTCGCCCAGAGCCTTAGCACCGACTTTGGCAAAGAAAGCCGTGGTCCGCAAATCAGGAACCAGGTCAAAAAAACCCGGGCGCTTAATTGTGCCAATCATAATTACGTCTTGTACTTTTTCTTCGGCGAAACGTTTGAAACCGGTGCCGGCCTGGCCGATGCGTATCCACTGATGAGGAATGTCATCCGTAATCAAAGCCTTGTCGGCATTACCTTCTATTGCAAGAACAAAAAAATCCCTTCCTTGTGCGGCACAGTGTTCTATAAGCATTTTGGGAATGCTTCCGCCGCCGGCAATAATGCCTAATTTACGCTGACTGGTCATAGCTCTGAGGTAACCTTTGAGTGAAGTTGTCTAAATAATGTTATAGAATACATTTTAACAAAAGAATAGAGGAAAAACGCCAAAGCAGAATTTCCCCTATCCTGAGATCAGAATACCTTATTCGGCAACCATAATCTTGCGGCGGCCCTGGAGAGCTTCATCAATAAACTTAACCTGCTCCATAACCATTTCGTTGTCCTTGAATTTTTCGTGAGCCTGCGCCAAACGGTCTTCAAAGGTTCCTTCTTTGCCCTTGAAAATAAACATAAAAGCCTTGGTAATAGACTTGACCACGCCTTCGTCGTATCCGCTGCGTTTCAGACCGATGACATTCAGCCCGCGCAGTTTTCCGCGATCTCCGGTAACAATACCAAAAGGAATGACGTCACGGTCAACTCCGGACAATCCGCCAATCATGGCCTTGCGGCCGATACGGCAGAACTGGTGAACTGCGGCATTGCCGCCGATGATGACACCGTCACCCAAACGAACATGTCCGCCAATAACCGCATTATTGGTCATAATCACATTATTGCCGACGACGCAATCGTGAGCAACGTGAGAGTTAATCATAAACATACCGCCGTCGCCGACCGTGGTGGTAAAATGTTCTTTCGGCGTACCGGCGTGCATGGTAACATTTTCACGAATAATATTATTTTTGCCGATAATCAGCTTGGCTTCTTCTTTGAATTCGTTGCCATGATCCTGCGGACCGCCGCCGAGGCAGGCGCCGGGAAATACGATGGTTCCCTCACCGACAGTAGTGTCACCCATAATGGTTACCCGGCCCAGGAGCTGAACGTTCTCACCGATTTTAGCACGAGAGCTAATCCAGCAAAAGGGACCTATTTTGGCAGAAGCAGCAATTTGAGCGCCATCTTCAATTACGGCAGTAGGATGAATATCAGTCATAAAAACTTCCTTTTAGATTGGTGTTAACTTATTTGATGAATAATAATTTACAGGAATTAATAATTCATGTAAAAACACGTTTGGCTACAAAATATTTCGACAAGAGTGCGGCAAACCATCTTTTCTTTACGAACAACGGAAAAATCAGACAAAAAAAAACGCTCTGGCGTTTAATCGGAACAGCAGAAACGAGGCACAAAAAATCCCCCCGAAAATTCGGAGGGATACGCTAAAATCTTTATGTGATTATTTTACGATCATTGCCGTAAATTCAGCTTCGCTGACGGTTTGCCCGTCTACTTTGGTCTCGCCTTTGAAGACGAAAACATTGCGGCGTTCTTTGATTTTTTCAACATGCATCTTCAGCTGATCGCCGGGTTTAACCGGTTTGCGGAATTTTACGCCGTCAATTGACATAAAAAATACGCCGGCTTTCATTTCCTTGTAATTTTCCATGCCGGAGATAACCAACGCACCTGCGGTCTGAGCCATTGCTTCAATTTGCAACACGCCGGGCATTACCGGGTTGCCGGGAAAGTGTCCCTGGAAAAACTCTTCATTCATGGTTACATTTTTGAGGCCGACGCCTTTTTCACCGGGAACTTCAACTTCCAAACGGTCTACCAGCAAAAACGGGTAACGGTGCGGAAGCATATCCATAATTTCTTCAACTTGATAAATTTTATTTTCAGACATTTGTTATTTCCTTAAATAGAAGATTATTTCTTTCCGGCTTTTTGCAGAAAAGCAACTTGGCGCATAAAATCTTTAATGGGTACAGCCGGAGTGCCCATTACAACGGCGCCGGGTTCGATATCGCGCATAATGCCTGATTGAGCGGCAATCTGAGCTCCGCTGCCGACATTCAAGTGGTCAGCGAAACCGGTTTGTCCACCACAGACAACATAATCACCAAAGGTACAGCTGCCGGCGATGCCGGTTTGAGAAACCAGAACACAGCCGCGGCCGAGCTTAATGTTATGCGCAACCTGAACCAAATTATCAATACGGCAGCCGTCCCCGATTACCGTATCATCTAAAGCACCGCGGTCAATACATGTATTGGCGCCGATTTCAACATCATTGCCGATAATAACCCGACCGACCTGCGGAATTTTTTTATGCTGTCCCTGAACAAACAGGAAACCAAAACCATCCCAGCCAATGCGTGCACCGCTGTAAACGTAGCAGTCATTTCCCATCAGGCAATGGGAGATATGCGCTCCGACGCCAATACGGCAATTGCTGCCGATTTCGCACCCGCGGGAAATTACGACATTTGCTTCCAAAATGCAATTGTCGCCGATTTTGACATTGTCCTCCAATACGACGTTGTCGCCGATATAGCAGTTTTCGCCAATCAACGCTGTTTTGGAAATAACTGCCGACGGGCGGATTTCAGGAACAATTTGGGGCTCTCGATAAAACGCCGTATTCAATTTTAAGAAAGCCAGGCGAGGATTTTCCGTAGTCAGCTTGATAACACCGTCGGGGATTGCATCAAGAAGCTCCGGCGTGGTTATGCAGGCGGTTGCACGGATTTCGGCTGCTTTGGCCCTCTGTTTTTTATCATAAAAGAAACAGATGTCCCCTTCTGCCGCAGCAGACATCGTAGCCAACTCCCTTACTTCAACATCAGCTTTAGAAGCGTCTTCAACCCGGGCGTCGCAAATTTCAGCAATTTGAGCCAGCGTGAAAGGACCATGGTTTTCATAAAATCTGGTATCGACCATAATTTCAACTCCTTAAAATTACAAGCGGGTACCGAAGTTAAGTCTGAAGACCTGGGTTTCATCGTAGTCTTCCTTAACAATCGGGAAAGCAAAGTCAATATCAATCTGCCCCATCGGCGACAGCCACTGGAAGCCAAAACCTGCGGCGACACGCGGACTTGATGAATATTCCACCACCGAGGTATTGATATTATCCGGTTTACCCAACATACCCATATCAACAAAGGTTCTTCCCTTAATGCCCAATTCATCCAAGCCAATCGGGAACATAACCTCACCGCCGGTATACAACATCCAGTTACCGCCGAGGGCATCGTCCGTATATTTATCACGGGCACCGATACCTGCGACATCAAAACCGCGCAAAGTCGAACCGCCGAGATAATAACGATTGGACAAACGGACATCCTTGCCGCCGTAACCGGTGATATAACCGGCATTGGCAAACAATTTGAACGTATAGTAATCAGCCAAGGTATAGTACTGATACAGTTTGGCATCAAATTTCAGGTATTTTTCGTCTCCGCCAAGACCGGAAACATCATTGCCGAAGGAAATGAAATATCCTTCTTTGGGATTGAAAGCGCTGTCACGCTTGTCGTAGACAATGGTCTGACCGACAGAAGAGTCATTATATTTGCCCGCCTCTTCCTTAATGTAGTAGGAAGCCTCGGAATCAACATTGCTAATCTTGTCCTGACGCAGGGTGTAACGGAACTGTTGAGACAAATCGTCCGTATAGTTCCAACCCAGACGCAAACGGCCGCCGGTGCTTTCGCTGTCGTAAGAACCTTCATCCTGATAATCCTGTTCGGTACGGAAGAGGTCAAAACCGGCACGCAAACGGCGATTCAGGAAATACGGTTCAGTAAAGCTGACATCATATTCCTGAGAACGCTGCGAAACGCCGATATCCAAACCGAGGCGTTGTCCCAGACCGCGGAAGTTGTTTTCGGTTACGCCGGTGCGAACCAGAGCGCCGTTAACAGTAGAGTAGCCGACGCCGACATTGAAATAACCGGTTGATTTTTCTTCAACATCAACATTGATGTCGGCCTTATTGTCATCTTTTGGCATCGTTTCAATATTGACTTTGCTGAAGTAGTCAAGATTTTCGACGTTACGGCGCGAATCTTTAATTTTGGAAACGTTGAAAGCATCGCCTTCGTCAATACGAAATTCGCGGCGAATAACTTTGTCATATGTTCTGGTGTTGCCGGTAATATTAATGCGGTCGACGAAAATACGTTCGCCTTCCTTGACATGGAATGTCAAATCAATTTCACCGGCAGCGGTATCTTTTGTCATTTCAGGTTCAACATCTACAAAAGCAAAACCTTTTTTGCCCAGTTCGTCGGTCAGCGCCGTGACTGATTTTTCCACCTTATCGGCATTATACCAATCACCGGTTTCCAGCTGGACCGCCGGTTTGAGCGCCGCGGTGTCAACATCGGCAATATCCGAGATTATGTCAAGGCTGCGGATTTTATAACGTTTTCCTTCGTCCAGCACAAAGGTCAGCACAAAAGACTTTTTATCCGGACTCAGTTCGGCAACGGCAGATACGACACGGAAATCGGCATAACCGCGCTTAAAGTAAAAACGGCGCAACAGTTCTTTGTCGTAATTTGTTTTTTCTGAATCATAATTTTCAGCAGAAGAAAAGATACGATACCAACGGCTTTCTTTGCTCATAATTTCCGATTGCAGGTCATCGTCGGAATAATGTTTGTTGCCGACGAAATTGACTTTATTAATAGAGGCCAGAGGGCCTTCGTCAATTTTAAAAATCAAATCGACACGATTTTGATCGCGTTCAATAATCTGAGGTTCGACAACTACGGCATAACGCCCGGTACGTTTGTAAATTTCAAGGATACGCTGAACATCTTCCTGAACTTTGGCGCGAGAATAAGTCGACCGGGGAGCCAACTGCAATTCGCCTTTGAGCATTTCGTCATCGACCTTATCGTTACCGTCGAACAGAACCTTGTTAATAATAGGATTTTCAGCCACTTTGATTATCAGCAACCCATCGTTTTTCATATTAAGAGAAACATCGTTGAACAGGCCGGTAGCATAAAGCTGTTTCAGGGAGGCATCCATTTTGGCATCATCAATAATGGTGTTCTTTTTTATGTCAACATAAGAAAGAACGGTCTCCACTTCAACGCGTTCCAAACCTTCGACTTTGATATCCCGAACATAAACGGAGGCAGCGCGGACTTCAAAAGCGGCTAGCAGTACAATCAGCATAGTCCATATTTTTAACATTTTCATGTTCACAAATCCTTATTGTAGTTAACGGTGGAGCTCCGGTTTAGGAGAACCATCTGTGAAACAAACGTGCAAAATCATTATAAGTCGCAAATACCATCAAAGAGATAATCAAGAACAATCCGAACTTGAAAACATAGTCTTTGACTGTTTCGTTCAGCTCTTTGCCGGTCACAATCTCAATGAGGTAAATCACAACGTGACCACCGTCGAGCAAAGGAATCGGAAAGAGGTTAATCAGCCCCAAATTGATTGACAACAAGGCTGCAAAAATAAGTAAATCAAGAAATCCGCTTTGTTTGCTGATGTCTCCCGACATCTCGGCTATACGGATGATGCCCCCTACCTCGTCCGCATCGCGCTTGCCGGTAATCATCTGGCCGACACCGCGCAGCGTCATTTCGGTTATGCGCCAGGTCTCCAGAGTTGCATCGCGGAACGCGGCCGCCAAAGATATCTGACTGGGCTGAACCTCTACGATATTCACAGAGCGAATCCCCAGCATGGCTTTGGGCTCGGCAGGCTGGTTGACTTCTTCTTCCAGAGGAATGACTTTCAGCGGAAAAGAAAGCGTGATAAGCTGTTCGCCGCGCTTGATTTCGAGGCTGACTTTTTCAGCGGTATTCATATCAACTTCCTGACGAACTTCGGCAAAACTGTTGACGGCCTTTCCGTTAACTTTGAGAATACGGTCTCCGGCCAAGACGCCAGCCTGTTCGGCAGCACCGCCTTTAATGACCTCGCCGACCACGGCCGGAAAGTCCACTTTTCCCAAAAAGAAAAAGACACCGGCAAAAACCAATATGGCGAACACGTAGTTGGCAGCCGGCCCGGCAATAACTATGGCCAGCTTTTTAAACGGGTTTTGAAAAGCGAAAGCATACTTTTTGTCCTCTTCCGCAACCGAGGCGCTTTCATCCGTTGAACTGGCGGCATCGCCATCACCCAAGAATTTGCAGTATCCGCCTAAAGGAATCGCGCAAATTTTCCATTCGGTACCGGAACGGTCGGTAAAACCCCAGAGCTTTTTGCCGAATCCGATTGAAAACTCGTCAACCTTAACGCCGGTAAACTTGGCCATAAGATAGTGGCCAAGTTCGTGAACAAATACCAAAACACCTAATAAGACGATAAACGGGACGACATAATAGACCGCATTAATCAACCATTCCATAATAACAATACCTTTACATTAAAAACAAAGCATACTTAAACAACAAAAAGACCAACGGCGCCGCAAAAATCAGGCCGTCCACACGGTCAAAGACTCCGCCGTGTCCGGGAATTAAATCGCTGGAATCTTTCAAATTCAAACTGCGTTTGATATGAGATTCAACCAAATCGCCAATCTGAGCCACAACAGCTATCATTGCCGCCAGCACGCCGTAGAAAAGATTGTGCTGCGAAGCGCCGATAAAATAACAGAAGATTATGCTTGTGACGACTGAGAACAGAACACCGCCAATCAGACCCGACCAGGTTTTGTTAGGGCTGATTTTGGGAGCGAGCTTAGGCCCTTTCAGATTGCAGCCGACGACAAAACCACCGATGTCGACGGCCCAAACAACCAGCAAGAACCAAAAGGTTACCAAGAAACCGACCAACTCGTACAACCAGATGACAGAGCCGACGCCGATGGAAATATAAGGGACGCCAAGCACCAGAAGATTGCGCCGGTTTTCGTCGCCGGATTTTATCCAAGCCAAAACAACTCCTGCAAACAGCACGATAAAATAGGCCGTCCAAGACCCGAGCATAACGGCTACCGCCAAAACAACGGTGTAAAGCGTGGCATAAAAAGCGCCCCGCTGATTGGGAACCATGTGCGCCCATTCCCACGCGAGCATAGAACCGAAAGTCATTGCCAACAGCTGAACAAAAGGATAGCCGGCCCATAAGCAGGATACAGTGAGAGGAACCAAAACCAGAGCGGTGACAATACGTTTGACAAGCGAGTTTAACTTAGACTTTTCCATATCTTCTCTCCCTGGTGTTAAAGTCATTAATAATCCGTTCCAACTCTTCTTTGCCGAAATCCGGCCACAAAGTCGGGGTAAAGAAAAATTCGGCATAGGCAATCTGCCACAAAAGATAATTGCTGATGCGCTGCTCTCCGCTGGTGCGAATGACAAGATCAGGATCGGGAACATCTTTGGTATAGAGCATATCCGAAAACATTTTAATATCAACATCTTCGGGCAAAATATCCCCCCTGCGGGCCAAAACGGCAATCTTCCGGGCAGCATTGACAATTTCCTGCCGGGCGCCGTAACTGATTGCAATACACAGGGTCATTTTGTCGTTGTGAGCGGTTTCAGCCTCAATTTTAGCCATTTGCTCCACGATGTCGGCATCCAGCATTTGACGTTCGCCGATAAAAATTATGCGGACGCCGTTTTCCTGAATCTCTTTCAAATCGGATTTCAAATAGTCACGCAACAGCCCCATCAGAGTTGCGACTTCTTCCGGATCCCGCTGCCAGTTTTCGGTGGAAAAAGCATACAACGTAAGATATTTGACACCGAGTTCGCCAGCGGCCCGGGTGATTTCCTTAACGACTTCGGCCCCTTTTTTGTGTCCTACGGAACGGGGCAGGCCCCGTTTTTTGGCCCAGCGTCCGTTCCCGTCCATAATAATGGCAATATGCTGCAGTTTGTTCGTCGAATCAGTCAAAACAAAAACCTCTTACACTTGCATGATGTCTTTTTCTTTTTGAACCAGCAGCTCCTCAATCTTCTTGATTGAATCGTCCGTCAGTTTCTGAACTTCATTTTCAAAACGTTTTTCGTCATCTTCGGAAATAGAGTTGTCTTTTTTAAGCTTTTTGATTTCATCCAACGCATCACGACGAATGTTACGGATGGCGACTTTATTCTGCTCGGCATATTTGCCGGCAATTTTGGTAAGCTCTTTACGACGCTCCTCGGACAAAGGAGGAATCGGAATACGAATCAGCTGGCCGTCCGAAGCCGGATTTAACCCCAGGTCGGACTCCATTATCGCCTTTTCTACCGCTTTGGCCAGTCCGCGGTCCCAAACGCTGACAGAGAGCGTACGGGCATCGGGCACAGAAATGGTGCCGACTTGTGCCAACGGCGTAGGAGAACCGTAAGCCTCGACCATAATGCCGTCCAACAGGCTGACGTGAGCCCTGCCGGCACGCAGGCTGCCGAAGTCACCTTTCAGGGTTTCGATGGTTTTTTCCATCCGGGTTTTGGTGTCGTTCTTAATCGTATTAAAATCAGACATATTTATACCTCTTTTTTGATTATGGTAAAGCTCCCCTTGCCGGAAACGACCTGCGCCAGAGAATCCGGCGCATGCTGAGAAAAGACGACAATGGGAATATTGTTTTCGCGTGCCAGAGCCACTGCGGCAGTGTCCATGACTTTGAGCTGGCGGGTGATAACCTCGTCAAAACTGACGGCCTCAAACTTTTTAGCCCGGGGATTGGTTTTGGGGTCAGAATCGTAAACGCCGTCAACCTGAGTGGCTTTGAGAATAACATCACATTGCATTTCGGATGCCCGGAGCGCAGCGCCGGTGTCCGTCGTAAAGTAAGGATTTCCGGTACCGGCCGCAAAAATGACGACACGGCCTTTTTCCAAATGGCGCAATGCCCGGCGATATATGTAATGTTCACAGACTTCGGGAATATTGAGGCCGGAAAGCACCCGTGCCGGCGTACCGATTTCTTCCAGCGCATTTTGGATGTAAAGAGCGTTCATAACCGTAGCCAGCATTCCGACATGATCGGCAACGGTGCGGTTCATCCCCTTGGAAGCCTCTTTGGCGCCGCGGAAAATGTTGCCGCCGCCGACAACGATGCAGACCTCCACGCCGCAATCGTGTACGGCCTTTATCTGTTCTGCCAGACCTTTGATGACGTCAGCCGACATACCGAAACTTTTGTCGCCCATCAGTCCTTCGCCGGAAAGCTTGAGCAAAATTCTTTTATAAACAGGTTTCATTACGGACTCTTACATATTAATTTTTTTCAATATTACCGAATTTAAACGGTTTGTCACCAAATATTTGAAGGTTACGCTAAAAAACTTTGTTGATGAAAATACCGCAAATCAAATTGAGGGTTGCCAAACCGGATTGAAAAGTTTATGAAGAAAATTAGTTTGAACTTTTAAATATAAGGAAGACGTGATGGCAATATCGACTGTTTTTGCATTATGGGGAATCGGCGGATATCTTCTGGGTTCCATTCCGTTTGGTCTGGTTTTGTGCTTTTTGGCGGGCTACGGCGACATTCGCAAAATAGGCTCCGGCAACATCGGCGCGACCAACGTGCTGCGGACGGGCAGCAAGTCCCTTGCCCTGCTGACAATCCTGCTGGACGCCTCAAAAGCAGGTATTGCCGCCTTTGCCGCATATAAACTGGTTGCTCCGGAACCTTATGTCTTTTGCGGTTTTATGACCACCACCAACGTTATGGCCAGCCTGATTGCGGGAACAATGGGCGTTTTGGGCCATAATTTTCCGATATGGCTTAAATTTAAGGGCGGCAAAGGCGTTGCCTCTACGTTCGGTTTTATTCTGGCGACCAATCCGCTGCTGGCCCTGCTGGCCCTGCTGACCTGGCTGGTTATGGCCTTCACCTTTAAATATTCTTCTCTGTCGGCAATCACGGCGGCGGTTTTGGTGCCGGTATACGCATTCTTTCTGGTTGAACCGGTTTACGCCGTTTTTTACTCGGCTATCGCTTTACTGGTTCTGGTTCGCCATCATGCCAACATACGACGTCTGATTAAAGGCGAAGAAAGCAAAATCAAACTCAAAAAAAGTTAAGGAAAAAGTTTGGCACGCACGGAAGAAATACTGGACTGCCTGCAACTGATAAATTCGGAAAACGTAGGACCGGTGACCTTTTACAAACTGCTGGAGCTGTATCATTCAGCCGCAGAAGCTTTGCAGGCGCTGCCCAAACATAAAAAGCTGAAGCCGTTTTCCCGCAGGGAGGCCGAGTTGGAATTGAAACGTGCGGAAGACAAGGGAATCCGCATTCTGCTTTATAAAGATCAGGACTATCCGGACAACCTTCGGCAAATGGAAGACGCGCCTCCGCTTTTGTATGCCGCAGGCAACGTTTCGCTGTTGAACAATCCGCTGGCCTTTTCCATCGTGGGAGCCCGCAATGCCAGTATCAACGGGCGCAAAACCGCGTCGCGAATCGCTTATGACCTGACCAACAACGACGTTCTCATCGTTTCGGGCATGGCAAGAGGCATTGACGCCGCGGCACACAAAGGAGCGATGTATGCAAAGGAGCAATGCGGACCGACAGCTGCCGTTTTGGGAACCGGCGTCGATGTTCCCTACCCTGCGGAAAACGCTTCATTATACGAACAGATAAAGCAGAACGGCGTCATCGTTTCAGAATTTCCGCTGGGGACGCAGCCCAACGCCGCCAACTTTCCGCGGCGTAACCGAATTGTTGCCGGACTTGGCCTGGGAACGCTGGTGGTAGAAGCCACCTTGAATTCGGGTTCCCTGATTACGGCACGGCTTGCCCTGGAACAGGGCAAAGACATTTTTGCCATTCCCGGCGCTCCGACCGAAGGGCGTTCGGCCGGCCCTAACAAATTAATCAAAGACGGTGCCAATCTGGCCGAGAGTGCCGACGACATTTTGGAGATACTCGGAAGAAACAACCGGCAGAGGGTTCTTCAACAAAGAAGCTATAACACCCGGGTGGCAAAAAAATCAGGAAAACAGCCGGAACCGACACTTTTAGAAACCGATTTGTGCCCACAAAAAACTGAAAAAACAAAAATTATTGACTATCTTAACCATAGTGGGGTATATGTGGACGAGATTATCAGAGCCAGCGGGCTGGATGCGGCAACGGTTTCCCTGGAGCTTTTGGAACTGGAGCTCAGCGGAAAAATCGTCCGGCAACCGGGCAACAAAGTGGCTCTCGTAAAATAAACCAGTAGGAAGCGCGATGAAATTAGTTATTGTAGAATCTCCGGCAAAAGCCAAAACAATCAATAAATATCTGGGTAAAGATTATCAGGTTCTGGCGAGTTTCGGACATATCAGAGACCTGCCCAGCAAAGACGGTTCGGTTTTGCCTGACGAAGATTTTGCAATGACCTGGGAACTCAGCCCGGGCGGCAAAAAAAGACTCCAAGACATCGTCAAAGCGGTCAAAGAAGCAGACACGATTGTTCTCGCATCCGACCCGGATAGGGAGGGAGAGGCAATTGCATGGCATATTTTGGAAGAATTAAAAGCGAAAAAACTGCTTAAAGACAAAAAAATCGAACGCGTGGTTTTTCATGAGATTACAAAATCGGCAGTCACCGAAGCGATAAAGAATCCTCGCCAGATTGACGATAATCTGGTTTCCGCCTACATGGCTCGACGGGCGCTTGACTATTTGGTCGGCTTTACGCTGTCTCCGGTTTTGTGGCGCAAGCTTCCGGGCTCAAAATCAGCGGGCCGCGTTCAGTCTGTGGCTCTGCGGTTGGTTTGCGAACGCGAAAACGAAATAGAAAGATTTAAAGCCGAGGAATACTGGACCATTGACGCCGAGCTGTTTACCCAGACCAAAGCGTTAATCAAATCACATCTTATTCAGCTGGACGGCAAAAAACTCGAAAAATTTGACATCAACACCGAGGCCAAAGCTTTAGAAGCCAAAGCAAAAATTGAGGCGCAGGACTTTAGTATCGCCAATGTCGAGCGTAAAAAGGCCAACCGCTATCCGGCGCCGCCGTTTACCACCTCCACTTTGCAGCAGGAAGCCGCCCGAAAACTTCGCTTTTCGGCAAAGAAGACCATGCAGGTGGCACAAAAACTTTATGAAGACGGTTATATCACTTATATGCGTACCGATGCCGTCAACCTATCGCAAGAAGCCGTCAGCGCCTGCCGAGATGCAATTTTGAAATATTTTGGCGAAGCTTACCTGCCCAAATCGGCAAAAGAATATAAAACCAAGTCGAAAAACGCTCAGGAAGCGCACGAGGCCATCCGTCCCTCGGACGTTATGAATACGCCGAAGAAAATGGAAGCAAAACTCGACACTGACGGATATAAGCTGTATGAGCTTATATGGAAACGTACCGTTGCCTGCCAGATGAACCCTGCGGTTTTGGACAAAGTAGTCATCGACGCGGTTTCCGCCGATACCAAAATTATGCTGCGCGCCAACGGCCAGGTAATCGAATTTGACGGTTTTCTCAAGCTGTATCAGGAAAGCAAAGACGACAGCGACGATGATGACGAAAACCGCATTCTGCCCAACGTAACCGTCGGCGAAGCCGTCGACAAAGGCGAAATTACGCCGGAACAACACTTTACTACGCCGCCGCCGCGTTTTACCGAAGCCAGTCTGGTGAAAAAACTGGAAGAACTGGGAATCGGACGCCCGTCCACTTATGCTTCCATTATTGCGGTATTGCAGGAACGAAAATACGTTCGGGTTGAAAAACTGCGTTTTATTCCAGAAGACCGCGGCCGCATTGTGACCGTCTTTTTGGAAAACTTTTTCAAAAAGTATGTGGAATACGACTTTACGGCACAGCTGGAAGAATATCTGGATAACGTTTCTGCCGGCGAAATGGAATGGAAAAAGCTGCTGGGCGGTTTCTGGGTTAAGTTCATTAAAAACATTGATGCCGTCAAGCCGCTGCAAATCAGCGAAGTTATCGACAAGATTGACGAAGTGTTGTCGTTCCACCTGTTCCCGCCGCGCGAGGACGGAAGCGATCCGAGAGTATGTCCGGAATGCGGCAAAGGCCGTCTGAGCATCAAACTGGGCAAATTCGGCGCATTTATCGGCTGCTCCAATTATCCGGAATGCAAATATACCAAACCTTTGGTTGACACTTCGGACGAAGAAGCGGCGGCAACGCCTCAGGTAAAACCCGGAGAGGAAAAAGTCATCGGCGAAATGAACGGGATGAACATTTATCTCAAAAAAGGCCCTTACGGTTTTTATTTGCAGCTCGGTGAAGACGCTACGGCAACGACGGAAAAGCCCAAGCGTTCGGCATTGCCGAAAAACATTGCTCCGGAAGAGTTGACGCTTGAGCAAGCCACGCGGCTGCTCAGTCTGCCCTTTGACCTCGGAGAAGGAATACAGGTCAACGTCGGCAAGTTCGGCCCCTACATCAAGCAAGGCGGCAAATCAAAGTCTCTGACGGGCACTGACAACATCTTTAACATCACCTTGGAACGCGCTCAGCAGATTCTGGCCAATGTTGCAGAGCGTCCTCAGGGCAAATCTCTCGGCATTAATCCGGCCAACAAACAGGACATTGTCTTAATGAGCGGCCGTTACGGTCCGTATCTGAAGTGCGGCAAAACCAATTATGCCCTGCCTAAAGAGTTTAAAGACAAGGAACCGACGTTGGATGATGCCTTAAAAATTATCAATGCCAAAAAATAAGGCTGCAGAACAAACAAAAAAGGGGAAAACATAAAGCTTTCCCCTTTTTTCAGTATTGGCTGTCCGCGCCAAAACGATGATGCCATTCCCGCATTATGCGTACGGCTTCGTCCCGGCATTCTTTAATCTGAATTCCATAAACGCCGGGCTTTAGCATTTCATAAAGTTCATCATCCCGGAAACCGATTTCCGCCGCGTCTTTTCGCGTTGCTGCAAAATAAATTTTGCCGATGTTGGCCCACTTGCTGGTCATCAGACACATCGGACAAGGCTCGCAGCTGGTATAGAGCACGCAGTCTGACAAATCCCAGGTATTCAAGGCTTTGCAGGCTTCACGTATGGTATACACCTCGCCATGCGCCGAAGGATCATTGTCGGACAGAACATGGTTATAGCTTGCGGCAATCAATTTGCCGTTTTTATATATTGCGGCACCGAAAGGTCCGCCGCTGGGCTGCTGCCCCTGAGTTAATGCCGTGCCGGACATTTTAACCGCTTCGCTCATCGCGGCAATGTCAAAGTCATTGTATTCTTGATTTTCCATTATATCCTCATCAAGTCTGATTTAATCCGATTGATAATATAACATTTCTGTACGGCTGTAAATATGTCTTATAACGGACGTTTTCTTTAATCTGGACATAAAGTCCAAAATTTGCTATAATTAATTCATTGACACAACTTATTAAGATAATTATTAAAAAAACAAAAAATATGAAAAACTTATTTTTTCTCTGCATTATGATGCTCACAATGACATCATGTGCAACAGTTATTGAAACCGGTGACAACTCAGTAAGAGCTCTGCGCCAGGTTGAAAGGTTCGTAAATGCTGCCGGCCCGGTAACATCGCGGATTGACCGCAATTCCGGCGCTCTGGTTAACAAATCTTCCCGTACCACGTATACGTATTCCGTACAACTCGGTACGTTAAGATTACAAAACAACGGCCGTTATATTGACGTATTTCAATATGACGGAGAGGGTTGGATTGCATATGACCGGGTGGACAAGACCCGCTACGGTGACAAAAAATCCTACAATGCCGTTACCAACCGCAAAATGCAGAAGGTCGTGGTGGATGTCACCGGAAACGGCGCCTTTGTTCGGATATATCAGGGACACCTGATTGTCGGCAGGCATACGTTCTAAATAAAAGAAAGGGAGAGGAATTAAATTCTTTCCCTTTCTTTTATTTTTGTTAAACTTATTTCATTATACTGTCTTTTAACCATCAAATATGCAGGATTATGTGATGAAATGCGAAGAGTTTGACATCAATCTGGCTGAAAACGTACGTTTGTTTGCCCCTATCAAATTCGGCTCCAAGATTTATGAAAAAGGCCATGTCCTTACGAAGGAAGACATCCTTATTTTCAAAATGCATGACGTCCGCCGTATTTTCGGCGCCGTTATGGACGACGGCGACATCAGTTACCAAACGGCGCTCGGCATTATTGCGGCAAAGCTCTGCGGAGACAATTCCGCTTATACGATTGACGAACAGGGAATATGCCGCATTATTTCCACCGTTAACGGCATATTCGTCAACAATGAAGACCGGGTCGCCAAATTCAACAGGCTTCATCCAAACATCATACTGAACACGATTGAGCCTTATTCTCAGGTAAAAGAAGGCGAGGTTATCGCCGCGTTGGAACTAACCCTGCCGATTATTCCCCAGGCAGAGGTCGATGACCTAATCTTCAGGCTGTCGGGAAATTCAGAACTTATTTCAACTGTCCCCTTTGCCCCGTTAAAGGTTGGCCTGATTTATGCCAAAGTGCAGGACACAAAAGAAGAAACCCGTCATTTTACCAATGTTGTAAAGCGTTTGGTAAAAGAATTCGCCTCCTTACAGCTGGACTTTATTGACGAGTTCAACGCCGCATATGACGTTGAAGCGGTTGCCGATGCACTGCAAAACGCCCTCAATACCGCACACGACATCATCTTTATTCTCGGCGGCGCTCCGACTTCCTGCGAAAGCGACGTTCTGCCGGCGGCGATAAATAAAATCGTCGATGAGATTGTCAGTCAGCATATTCCTCAAATCGGAGCCTCTGATTTGTTGATTGCCGAAAAAAGAAAACAGAAAATAATCGTTTTACCCTATGACTATGATAAAGCGGACATTTCAATGATTAACCGCTATATCAAACAAGCCATATATGCAGACAAGCTTAACAAATTTGACTTCTCACGGCATCAAAGCGTTTTTCTGGCAAACGGCGGCAAACTTGACGCCAAATACAAATCATCCCTGATTATGGCGCATAACCAAGGCGATACGGCAGAACACGCCAATGTCGGCGCCGTCGTTTTGGCGGCGGGAATCGGCAGCCGGAGCGGCCGCAACAAACTTATGATTGAGACCAAAGACGGTCTGCCGTTGTTTATGCATGCCGTCAATACCGCCATCCGTTCGGAAGCCAGCCCGGTGTTTGTCGTTACCGGCTATCATGATGCAGAAATGCAGGAGATATTGGAAAACATCGACGTCAACATTCTTTATAATCCGGCTTACCGTTCCGGCATTAAAACCTCTATCGCTCTGGGACTTAAATCTATTCCCAGTTTTTGCGAAGGTGCCGTCATCATACCTGCGGATATGCCTAACATTACGGAAAAGGACATCAACCAGCTGATTGCCTCCTTTAAACGCGGACAGGAAAAACAGTTATGTATGTTTACTCATCACGGACAAAAGTCAAATCCCGTTTTGTGGAGTAGCGCATTGTTTGACAAGGCGGACATTGTTCCCGAAAATGCCATGATACGTCCGGTTTTTATGGAACATTCCGATTACACTAATCTGGTGGAAATCAGTGACGACAATAAATTTCTGGACGTTAATTTTCCGAGTGACATCGAACAGATAGCCAAACCACGCGAAGATTAATTTTTGCAAAAGCAAAACCCCGGGATAAATCCACCCGGGGTTTTATTGTTTAACAGTCAGCCTTTAATAACAATTTGAGCAAGAGCCGCTAAATCCGCTCGGATGAGAGATAAATGCGCCGTACAAAGTGTTGCTCGGGTTATCTTTGACTGTATAGCTTCCCGAACTGCTTGCTTTCTTACAGCTGCCTTTCATACTGAGCTGGGCTCCCGATTCAAAGCTGAACGTACCGGAACCGCCGTTGCTTCCGCCGCCGCCGTTCTGCAACTTAATGCAGGAGCCGCTGCGGGCTTTAAGGATACCTTTACCGTTCCAAGTAAATTCAAGGTCATTGGCATACTTGCCGCCGGAACCGTTGGAAGAAATATCAAGTTTACCGTAAACTTCCATCGGTAGGCTGCTGGAGGCATAGTTAAACATAATACCGCCCCAAGCACCGTAAACAATTCTCAGTGTCCCCGAAGCGTTTACGATAACCTGGCCATTGGCGGAGTAATACAAATCTCTGCCGGCCAGCAGTTCTAAGGTACCGTTAATGACCAATTTGGCCGAACGTCTGGAAATTGCAGTATTCGAATAGGCATTGTCACCAATACGCAGCGGCGTTGACCGGGACAAACCGTAAACGCTGACGGTTCCCTCAATGTTCAAAGTACCTCCTTCCGGATATACAACTACACTCATATCCCGCTTTTGAGAGTTAATCTTGGAATCTTTTAACGTCCCGTTTCCGGCTACAGCCGAATGCTCATTGTTTTTGCACAAATTGCGCAGATATGAACTGTAGCACAGCGCCTGCGCTGCGGCCGAGCAGCTGCAGCTGCCGTAAGACATCGTATCGCAACTCTGGACATTGTTATTATACTCTACACACCCGGTTGACGATTGCAAGACAGAACAGATGTCGCCATAATTGTAGCAACCTGAGTAGCCCAATGAACTTTTGATGCTATTATAAAAATTCTGCGCCGTATATGAGTCCATTGAAGTGTTACAATATCCATAATACTGGCACATATTGTGATTCGAGCCATTTTCGGTATATGAAACCGGATCGTACTCAACATTGATGTTTGCCAACGTACCACCGTTCAAGGTAACACCGTCATAGTCAATATTGGTGACGGAAATCGTCGGCGTACTCTTGGCTTTACATTTATCGTAGTTAAAGTAAGCCGGTCCGACAACCATTCCGCTAATGGAAACGGGGCTTGTCGTGGTGACGTTTCCGGTCAGCATCACCTTGCCGCTGCCCGAAACATAAGAGCCGCCGGTAGATATCCTGAAGTCAGGATAGTTGGCTTTAACCCAATCTTCACAGGTCAGGTTAGCAGCTTTACAGTCTTTGTAACAGGTTAAACCTCCGACCGTTGACGAGCTAACCGTCGTACAGGTTTGTCCGGACGGAACACTGGAGACATAAGCGCTGTTATAGTCGGTACAGTTTTTGGCTCTGCACTTATAGCAGGTATCGCCGCACTCATTCTTTTTAGAGCTGTCGACGATTACCTGAGACGACGTACATGCCGTGGTGGAATAGCCGCTTTCGCAAACCTTAGAACAGGTTTTGCAAGATTGACACTTAGACGAACATTGGCTGTAATAAGTCTGACACCCGTAGTCGCAGGACTTGTTTTCCAAACCGTAACAGGGATCAACTTTGCAGGAATAACAGCTCAGTCCCGCATAAGTGACCGCAGAACAGATATAGCCGGTTTTCGAAGCGCTGTCATAACCTCCGTCGGCACAGGTTTTGTTGCGGCAGGAGTAACAGGTGCGGCCGTAATAAGAGGTTGCGCTGCAAACCATCGAGGTGTCGTTGGCCGCCTTATATCCTCCTTCCGAACACTGCGGCTGATAGCAGGAATAACAGGTTCTGCCACCATAGGTGACGCCCGAACATTTCATATTGGTCTGGTTGGAGGAATCGTAATATCCGCCGTCGGAACAGGGACGCGGATTACAACTCTGATAGTAGGTTCCCCGCTCATCGTTACAGGATGACCCGCCGACCTGATATTCTCCCTTGCAGGTCGAGGTTGTGTGCGGAAAAGCGCTGGTACAGTGGCATTGCGTGTATTTGAGTTTTCCGTCGCCCTCGGTATCGTTACAGGAAGCTCCGGTGGGAGCTTTGCTTCCGGAACAGTTCCCGGTATGGTATTGATAAGAAGAAGGGCAGATACATTTTTTCTGACAAGTCAGCTCGTTGGTCACATGGATTTCGCCGGTAGAGATTTTAGGCGTAGGACAAGTCGTATGAAGATTGTAGTTTTTCTCGCAATCTTCATCAAAAGGATTCTTGTCCGGATCGTCGTTGCCGCGGCTGATGTTCCCTTTTAGATAATCGGGGAGCCAATAGATACCGGCAACGGTTGTCACCGCTTCAGCAGTCATCGGTTCCGGCATCAGCGCAGAAGCGTTGGCTTCCGTTATCTTATCAGCTGATGAACCGTAAAGACTGAGCGCGTAAACACCAGTGCTGAATAACAACATCAGAACCAGGCTGAATATGCTTATCTTTAAATACTTCATGGTCTTCACCTTTATAATTATGGTTCGTTCAGGAAAACCCTCTGCCTCCTGGCAGAAAATTATCCATTTTTCTCGTATGGACGCTTTCCGAAAACAACAGTTTTCAGAAAGTGTGCCCCAAACCGAGCCGGCCCGAAAAAAACAAGCTTTTTCAGACCGTTAAAGTTTAAGGATGAAGTATTATGAAATATACCGTGACTGCAGAAACGGCCAAGGCTTAGAAATCTTATATATTTTTCTGATTGATAAGAAAACGTACAAACATTCCCAAAACCGCCGCGTCTGATTGCTCTGACGCTGCTTTTTTGGGTTTTGTCCATACCTTTGCGGTAATATGGAAAACCATATATGCCGGCAGACAATTCAAAAATACGCTCGTATTCAGAATTGCCCCAAGCCGACCAAAAGCTTCTGCTCTTAGTCATAATACACCACCTGTCATTATATTCAGGCGCATTCACACTTTGCGCCTAAACCCACACACTTATATTATACGATAAATTATTCTTCATTACAATCTTAAAATTGAAAATGAAGCCTCTGACAGATAAGTGCTTGTTGTTCAGATGGGAAAAATCAGGCTTGTTTCCAGCGGCCGTTTGCATCCTGCTGCCAATAAAAACATTCGTTGCCGCCGCTTTTCAGATTTTTCCAAAAAGCCCGGGCCTGTTGCAGGGCGTCAGGTGAGTTTCCGTCAAAAATGTTAAAAACGCGGGAGAATTTTTCCAATTCGCCGTTGTCTGCCGCAGCGCCGTCAACCAAAAACAGCAGACTGGCCATATTGGGATTGTCGGTGCCGCTGGTCAGCCATATCGGCTGTAGCTCGGCATTGCCGTCTTTCTTAGAGCCATGCGGCAAAAAAGACTGGTCATTATAAGTCCACAACAGCGCATTTAAAAACTCGACACGCTCTTCATTGCCGACGCGAACCAAAACGCTTTTACCGGTTTCGTAGGCTTTTTCCAGCAGTTTGGGCAAAACGTTCTCCAACGTCTGACTCTGCAGATGATAAAAATCAACTCTACTCATTACTCTTTAACTTTACGGCTACATAATGCGGAACATTGTTGTCATTAACCAGCAGCAGTACCGGCCGGTTATTTTCGATTTTGGCGTCATTAACATACGTCTTAACGTCGTTAATGTCAAAGATAGCTTTTTTATCTATCTGGGTAATCAGCCTGCCGACGGACAGCCCTTTAAGCTCGGCATCGCTGCCGGGAACGACGCCGGTAACAACCACTCCCCGGGCCTGTCTCTTATACACATCTCCGAGCCCACGAGACTCCTGAGCATCTC